>VOFI01000415.1_pt1 | contig 44001 bp, 47 predicted proteins | sample 5384131 | NCBI WGS metagenome assembly VOFI01 (sample SAMN12384728, study PRJNA508395) | human gut metagenome | isolation source: healthy gut H | host: Homo sapiens
TAAGAGCTGTAGGAGTAACGACCTCAGTGCCCTGTGACTGAATGTTCATTCTCTCACGGATAACTCTTTCCATTCTTGTGAAACCGATCCTGAACTGGTTCTGAAGAAGCTCGCCTACTGAACGGATTCTTCTGTTGCCAAGATGGTCGATATCGTCAACAGTACCAACGCCCTCGCAAAGGTTGAGGAAGTAAGAAACCGTAGCGATAATATCATCGATAGTGATGTGCTTTGGAACGAGGTCGTCAGCCTTAAGTCTGATGTTCTCCTTAAGCTCTTCCTCATTCTCAGAATCCTCAAGAATTTCCTTGAGAGCCTTGAAAGATACCTTTTCGTTGATACCAAGCTCAGTGCAGTCAAAATCAACATAAGCGTTGATGTCTACCATGCCGTTGCCTATGATCTTAACTTCGCATTCTTCAAGCTTTGTAACAGCCTCGCCTGTTGCGGAAGTAAGATGCTCCTTTACCTCAACGTCAACGTAAGCCTCCATAACACCGGCGGTCTCGATCTCCATAGCCTTATCAAAGCTGATAAGATCGCCAGCCTCAGCCATTACCTCGCCTGTCATAGGATTTACAACAGGTCTTGAAAGTCTGTGACCTGAAAGTCTTGAACCAACGCCAAGCTTCTTGTTGTACTTATATCTGCCAAATCTTGAAAGGTCATATCTCTTAGCGTCAAAGAACAGGTTGTTCAGGTGAGTAACAGCAGAATCTACTGTAGGAGGCTCGCCCGGACGGAGCTTCTTGTAAACTTCAAGAAGAGCTTCCTCTCTGTTAGCAGTCTGATCCTTCTGCATGATAGTCTGAGTAAGTCTTTCATCAGGACCGAAAACTTCCTCGATCTCCTCGTTAGTACCAATACCCAGCGATCTCAGGAAAGTAGTAAGAGGGATCTTTCTGTTTTTATCGATTCTGACATAAACCACGTCGTTACAATCCATTTCATATTCAAGCCATGCCCCTCTATTAGGGATAACAGTTGTCTTGAACAGATCCTTACCGGTCTTGTCCTTATCAAAAGCGTAATAAACACCTGGTGAACGCACCAACTGAGAAACGATAACACGCTCTGCACCGTTGATAACAAAAGTTCCGCTGTCGGTCATTTTAGGGAAGTCACCCATAAATACCTCGGACTCCTTGATCTCGCCGGTCTCGGTATTGTTAAGTCTTGCAGTAACTCTCAGTGGCACTGCATAAGTTACATCTCTCGCCTTGCACTCTGCAACAGAATACTTAGCCTCTTCATCGAAATGGTATCCAACAAAAGTCAGCTCCAGCGTACCATTATAATCAGTAATAGCTGAAACATCTCTGAAGACCTCCTTCAGACCTTCATCGAGGAACCACTGATAAGAGTTCTTCTGCACTTCAATAAGGTTAGGCATCTCCAGAACCTCATTGATCTTGGCAAAGCTCTTTCTCGTGTTCTTACCAAGTTTTACGTCCTTGACATTCACCATAGGCTCAATCACTCCTTAATTTATTTGGAAAATACATTTATATAACACTATATAACAATCGTATTCGCCAGTGGTTTTGGCGGTGTTTTCCATGATTTTCTGCACTCAAAAACGCATGAAATAGGTGGAAAACTCCATTATGATACAGTATACTATTATATAATATTAGCAAGCCCTTGTCAAGCATTTTAGCTTACACATCTCGCCGATTTTCCTATTTTCTCCGATTTGAACAAAAATCGCACAATTCGACGCAGAAACTTCTACTATTACCAATGTGTTATCAAATCGTAAATTTTTCGTTTACCAGCCTGCTTTTATCACCCTCCGCCTCATTACCTCCACCCTAACCTACCCTTTATTTCATCACTGTCTGCACCAACTTGTCTGCCATTACATAATAATTCCGATTTACTTGTCATATCCAACAAAAACTCACTTAACAAATTGTGCAAACAAATGATTTATATTTTAATTTGGCAACATTTCTGCAATTGTTGCATTTTTTATGCAACAAAAGTGGTGATTTTCGGGGATAAGTAGAAAGCGTTTTGATACTTGCGCGCACGTACAAGCCCTGCGACTTAGTGAAACCGAGGTGCGTTTCTGGAACAGGCTGTAGAGAACTTGTGTCAAAGCGTGGGTGTGCATTGCGGTATTTTGTATATGCAAAACCTAGGGCATTATACTCGGTGACACACCCCGGACGAAACTTGAAAATTGAATATATATATATCGGTCAAAATTACGGTAACAAATCTGTAGGGGCGAACAGCGTTCGCCCGCCGAAGAAACCAGTCCACGATTACAACCATTGTAGGACAGAACAAAAAACTATCCTATCACGCTTGTAGGGGCTTGGCGAAATTTCTGTTCGCAAGCTCACAGAAATGCGACAGCCCGCTCGAAGTGACGAGGTTTGAATTTACCATAAAGTCATGCAGATGTACAAAGACGTGCGAACGCTGTTCGCCCCTACAGATATTCGGGATAGTTTATTTCTCCGCAAAATCGCTCCGCTCTTTGCGTATCTACATTGCGCTTAGAGCTAGAAAGGCGGTGCAGATTTTACTCCGATATCACTTTTATCTGATATTTGACTTCTATATGCTTTTAATACTACAATCTGCACCTTGTCGGCTTGCGCCGAATGAGGCTCTGCCTCATACTCCGCTAGGGGCTTTGCCCCTAGACCCCACAAGCCCTCTAGCGCCGGGCTTGAGCGTGCGCTTTATCTCTCGCTTCGCTCGGTGCTTTATTTTTTACTTTATGCTTGCAATTTACTCTGGTCTGCTATGCTCATTCCTCATTCCTCATTTCTCATTCCTCACTCCTAACTCCTCACTTAAACTCCGCTCCTCACTCAAAAAAACTTCCCCTTGATTATTCCCCCAAAAAGTGCTATACTATTGATAAGTAAAATTGCACGAAATCCTAACCCTAAGGAGGTAAATTTCTATGAATTGTACTCATTTCAAAAGCTACTACCCGTCCTCTGACGGACTTCATAAGATCGCATATTACGTTCGTTTCCCTATCGGCACAGTAAGAGGTGTCGTTCAGATATCCCACGGTATGTGCGAATATTTCAGACGTTATGACGACCTCGCTGAGTTCCTCACAGGCTTAGGCTTCGCTGTCTGCGGAAACGACCACCTCGGTCATGGCGACAGTGTGAACGACAGCTCCGAGCTTGGCTACTTCTCCCCTGAACATGGCTGGGAAAACGCTGTCGAGGATATGTATACTCTCACAAAAATGATGAAGCACAACTACCCTGACAAGCCGTATTTTCTTCTCGGCCACAGCATGGGAAGCTTCCTTGCAAGAGCTTTTGTCACCAAGCATGGCAGAAACCTCACAGCGGCTATCTTCTGTGGAACGAGCGGCGGCATGGAGGGTATCCCTGCTTTGCTCACCCTTGTTGACAGCCTCAAAATACTCCATGGTGATAAATATAGAGCAACACCGTAAATAAGCTTGCTTTCGGTGCTTATACAAGAAAAATTACCGATAACGTCAGCGAATATGATTGGATATCCCGTGACCCTGAAATAGTTTCCACCTACGAAAAAGACCCTAAATGCAACTTTATTTTCACCCTAAACGGCTTTGAAAATCTTGCAAAGCTTTTTTGTGGTATGTTTCAAACGAAAAGTGGTTCTCCACCTATCCGAAAACTTTGCCTACCTATCTTATAGCAGGCAGTGCCGACCCTGTGGGAAACTACGGAAAAGGCGTACTAAGCGTGTTCAACAGGCTGTCCCTCAACGGCTGTGACGTTGAGATGAAGATATACGAAAATGCACGTCACGAGCTTGTGAATGAAACCAACCGCCGTGAAGTGTGTAATGGTATTGCAGATTTTCTGCTCGATATCATAAGCTCTGAAATGTGTTCAGATTAAGCTGTAAGGGAGAGAAGTCAACGTGTTTGCTTTAATAAACAGTGTAGGTCTGCTGGGGCTTAATGCCTTTGCGGTCAAGGTGGAGATAGAAGCTTCAAAGGGTCTGCCCTCTTTTGATATTGTGGGGCTTGCAGACGCATCTGTAAAAGAAAGCCGTGAACGTGTGCGTTCTGCACTGCGTTCAAGCGAGATAACATTGCCTCTGAGAAAAATAATCATAAATCTTGCACCTGCCGATGTGAGAAAAACAGGCTCGGTCTATGACTTAGCCGTGGCAGTTGCACTCTTGCGAATGGCTGACCTTGTTGATGACAGTATGCTTTCCACCTCCGCTTTTATCGGCGAGCTTTCTCTCAGCGGAGAAGTAAGACCTGTTCAGGGCGTTTTGCCTATGACCATAATGGCGCAGAAAATGGGACTTTCTGAGATATATGTTCCTGCCGACAATGTTCGTGAAGCTTCCGTTGTGGAGGGTATAAAAGCCTATGGCGTAAGGTCTTTGCGTGAGCTTGTTTTTCACTTTGAGAAAAAAGGCGGCAATAGTTCCTGCGGCACACTATAAGCCCACCGCTGAAAGCTATTTCGGAAGTCTTGATTTTGCCGACGTAAAAAGGACAATCAGCGGCAAAAAAAAGCATTGGAGGTCGCAGCGGCAGGCGGTCACAATGTGCTTATGATAGGTTCGCCTGGCTCAGGAAAATCAATGCTTGCAAAACGTATGCCGTCGATACTTCCTGCCATGACCTTTGAGGAGTCTATAGAAACCACAAATATCCATTCTGTGGCAGGACTTTTGGACAGCAACAGTCCTCTTATCACCACCAGACCTTTCCGTTCACCGCATCATACAGTTTCACCGGCAGGACTTTCAGGCGGTGGCTCTGTGCCAAAGCCCGGTGAGATATCACTTGCACATAACGGCTTGCTTTTTCTTGACGAGCTTGCAGAGTTTTCACGCCCTGCCCTTGAGATCTTACGTCAGCCTTTGGAGGACAGGCAGGTGACCATATCCAGAGTGTCAGGGTCGATAACATACCCATGTTCGTTCATGCTTATCGCTGCAATGAATCCTTGTCCATGCGGATATTTTGGTCACCCAACAAGAAAGTGCATATGCTCTCCGAAACAAGTTTCAAGCTATCTTTCCAAAGTCAGCGGACCACTTCTCGACCGTTTTGACATTCATTTGGAGGTCGCACCTGTTGAGTTTGCAGATCTTTCTTCCACTGCCAAAGAGGAGTCATCAGCGTCCATAAGAGAGCGTGTTCAAAAAGCCCGTGACATACAAAACGAGCGTTTCAAAGGCACTAGCATAACCTGCAACGCACGAATAACCTCTGATATTCTTCACGAGGTCTGCCCTGTGACAGATGAGGCTTCGAAGCTTTTGGAGAACGTTTTTGACAGGCTGGGACTTTCAGCAAGAGCCTATGACCGCATACTTAAAGTCGCACGAACTGTTGCGGATATGGACGGTGCAAAGGTCATAGACAAAAAGCATATCGCAATGGCTGTTCAGTATCGAAGCCTTGACAGAAAATATTGGAATGGGTGATATGTGCGTCACATAAAAGCTGACAGGAAACGGGCGAACACTGTTCGCCCCTACTATGGTTTATTCAAATACATATGATAATTGCAGACGGTTTTTATTCCGTCTGTTTTTTGTGCAAAAAAGTACGGGAACGCTTTGAAACATTCCCGTACTGTCCTTATCACAATTCTATAATTATCCCTTAAAAATTCTATTCCAAAAAAATCAATCTGCCACTGCATTCTTTGCGATAACGTCTGCAACAAGATTTGCAGGAAGCGGCTCGTAACGTGCTTTTTCAAAGGTGAACACACCCTGACCCTGCGTCATTTGTCTCAGAAGCAGTGTGAAGTCTGCCATTTCAGCCATTGGAACTTCGGCAACTATCTCGGTCATACCCTTCTTTTCCGCAGGATTCATGCCCAGAACTCTGCCTCTTCTCTTATTAAGCTCGCCCATCATGTCGCCAGTATTATCGTCAGGTACGAAAACGCTCAAAGAGCCGATCGGTTCGAGGAGAACAGGCTCTGCCTGACGCATACCCTCTTTGTATGCGATAGATGCTGCCATTTTGAATGCCATTTCTGAGCTGTCAACAGGGTGATATGAGCCATCTACAAGGACAGACCTACTACAGGGGAAACCTGCGAGAACGCCTTTCTTTACGCTTTCCTGCAAGCCCTTTTCTACGGCTGGGAAGAAGTTCTTTGGAACTGCTCCGCCAAACACCTTTTCTTCAAATACAAGGTCGTCAGATACGCATGGCTCAAATTCTATCCAAACGCCACCATACTGACCGTGACCGCCTGACTGCTTCTTATGTCTGCCCTGCACCTTGACTTTCTTTCTGATAGTTTCACGATAGGAGATCTTAGGCACAGAAGTTTCTACTTCAACGCCGAATGTTCCTGCAAGTCTGCCCACAACAGAATCAAGGTGAAGTCCGCCCAAGGTGCTGAGTATCATTTCGTTTGTTGACGGGTCGAGCTTGTAATCTATAGTAAGGTCTTCTTCCATAAGTCTTGTCATTGCGGCGGATATCTTGCTTTCATCGCCCTGCTTTTTAGCCTTGACTGCCATTTTGTAGCATGGCTTAGGGAAGGTCATAGGTGCAAACTTAACAACTCTTGCGGAGTCACAGATAGTATCGTTGGTGTTCACGTTCATCTTCATTGCAACAACGATATCTCCACAGCCTGCTTCGGCAACGTCTATCTGCTTTTTGCCCTGAAGCGTAACAAGCTTTCCGACCTTTTCGGTGCTTCCTGTGGTAGCGTTCACAACCTCCTTGTTAGGTGTAAGCTTACCTGAAAATACCTTTATGTATGACATCTTGCCAACAAATGGGTCAGCAACTGTCTTGAATACAAATGCGCTCATAGGGTCGCTTTCAACGCAAGCGACCTCAACAGCTTCGCCGTCTGCTGTTTCGCCTATCATAGCGTCCTTTTCTGACGGAGGAGGGAGCAGTAGGTCTATCTCCTTAAGGAGCATATCAACACCTGAGAGGTCTGTGGAAGAAACGCAGGTAACAGGAGTTATAATGCCTGAGTTCATACCGCTATGTATTCCGTCGATAAGCTCTTTCTGTGTGAATGCTTCGCCTGAGAAGAACTTTTCAAAAAGCGCCTCGTCAGTTTCTGCAACGGCTTCGGACACGGCTTCAATAAGTCCGTCGATACGATAACCCATTTTCTCTGATACATCAGCTGTAGGCATATCAGTTTCAACTGCCTTGCCGTCTTCATACTTATATGCTTTCATCTCAATGAGATTTACATAAGAAACTATCTTTCTGTCTGCGATAACAGGCACAACAACAGGGCAAACTGTAGGTCCGAACTCTGCTTTGAGCTGAGTAAGAACGTTATTGAAGTTTGCGTTATCGTCATCAAGCTTTGTTACAACAAACATTGTAGGCTTGCCCATTTCCTTTGCAAGGTCATAAGCCTTGTGAGTACCTACACGAACGCCTGATTTACCTGATACAGTGATGAGTACGCAGCCGCTTGCGGCAATGCCCTCAACAGCTTCGCCCTCATAATCGAACATACCGGGAGTATCAAGAAGATTTACCTTGAACTCGCCAGTTTCCAAAGAAGAAAGAGATGTGTAAACAGAACATTTTCTCTTTATCTCATCAGGGGTATAATCAGAAACAGTGTTTCCGTCAGTTATCTTGCCGAGCCTGTCAGTAGCTCCGCTTTTATATAGCAGTGCCTCAGTCAGAGAGGTCTTTCCAGAACCAGCCTGACCTGCAATAGCAATATTTTTTATTTTTGTGCTGTCGTATTTTTTCAAGTTGATCGCTCCAATCTATGCCGTTGGACGGCTTAATGTGATATGCAGTATAATTATATGTATCATTTACACAAAATATATCAACCGCATAAGATAATTATATACTATTTTCACATAAATAGCAAGGGTGGAAAGAAAAATTTCTTTCGTGAATGTGAACAAAGTTTAGACTTGTTATAAAGCAGATTGCACAAGGGCGGAAGAAGTGAGAAGTGAGGAGTGAGGAATGAGCAAAGCTGCCCCCAAGCGCCGAGCGAAGCGATTTTGCGGCGGCAGGACTTGCCCGAATATCTGTAGGGGTGCGGTTATCAGAGATGAGTGAATGCAAAAAAAGCCCTCCGAGCGTTTCGGAGAGCTTTTGGTTATTTTACCCTTATGACAGGCTGAAGCTGTATCCCATCAAGAGCCGACTGAATAGTTTCGGGTATGAGTTCAAACTCAGCCACTATGGAGTTTGGCTTCTTTTCGCAGTTGTCCTGCGCATATGGTACGAAATAGTAGTTTCTCAGATTTTGCAGATAACCTATGTTTTTAGCACACCCTGCCAGTGCGTCATTTGTCGATATGGCGATGACCACGGGACGAGCATTTCTCAGGTGGCTTTTTACCGCCATGGTGGCTGGAGTGTCCGTCAAACCAAGAGCAAGCTTTGCTGCCGTGTTTGAGGTGCAGGGTGCTACTACCATAATATCACACATCTTTTTTCGGTCCGATCGGCTCGGCTTCTTCTATGGTGCGTATGACCTTGCGGTATGCTATGGTTTCAAGGCGTTTGATGTTTTCTTCCGCTGTGCCAAAACGTGTAGATATAGATGCGGCGTTGAAAGACATTATTGGCACAAGCTTTGCGCCCTCCTGCACAAGCCGTTCTGCGGCGGCAAATGCCTTTCAAAGGTGCAGAAGGAGCCGGTCATGCAAAAAGCCTATTCGTATGCCGTCAAGTGACATTCTTTGTTCCCCTTTCATTCAAAATGTCCGTGACTGTTCGGGCGATTATCTCTCCTGCAGTCATAGGTGCGGCTTTGGCTGGAAGTCCCAATGCCCATACCACACGCCTGTTCAGCTTTGCGGCAGTTTCATGATCTACTCCGCCAGGTCGGGAGGCAAGGTCTATGATAAGAGAGTTTTTATCCATTACGCCCAAAAGCTTTTCATCAAGTATCATGGCAGGGACGGTGTTTATTATTATAGTATACCCCGAAATGTTTTCCGCAAGAGCTGTGATAAGTTCTGCTTTATAGCCTGCGCCCTCAGCTTCTGCAAGCGCAGAAAGCTTTCTTGCGGATATAGTCACATCTGCGCCGACAGCCCGAAAAAGCTTAGCGCAGGCTTTACTCTGCCATAGCCAATAACCAGGACGGTGGAACCGTTCACGGTGACAGCAAGCTCCTGCATGGCTATTTGCAAAGCGCCCTCCGCCGTGGGGATACAATTTCTTATAACAAGCTCCTCTCGCTTATAATAATCCTTAACATCGAAGCCGAGAGAGGAGAAATATTCTATTTGATCACGGCGGAGCAGACCGCCTGCCACGAGTGCATTTTTCTTTAAATGCGTTGAAACGTCACTGCATGATACCTTTACATTACGGCTAGAAGAGATATCCAGCCCGTCAGCTTTCATGAGAGGAAGTACGAGAACGTCCGCCTTTTCGGTGAGCTGATCGAGATGAGCGAGGGGGGATAGTGTCCTCGCCTTTATCGTCCATGCCGTAAGTATAGACCCTGCCGATTTTAGTGAGAGTCTGAGCTGTATATGTTTGTCTTGCGTCACCGCCGACGCAGAGGAAAACTGTTTTTTCATATGGATACCTCCTGTGGGACTATGCCTGATAGAGTTATATATAATTATATGTATCGGTGGGCTAAATGTTACCGGCAAAACAAAACGCCCTATCCCTGCAAAGCAAGAATCGCGGCGCTTTGATATGATATCATATTTCTATCTTGATAAACTTCGGCTCATGCTTTTTGAAATAGGTCAGATACTTAAAGCCTGCCGCCTGCGCCATTTCTACGCCTGCGGAAATATCTCTGCCGATATCTGCGGTGCAGTGGGCGTCTGAGCCTATGGTCAATATCTCGCCGCCGAGGGCTTTGTAGAGCTTCACATAGCCAAGGTCCGGGAGTGGCTTGCCGTATTTTTGCCTAAGTCCCGACACATTTATCTCTATGCCCTTGCCTTTTTGGATAAGTGTACAAAAAATTTCTCTTATTATCTCATCATAAGGGGCGAGGTCTATTTGAATACCGCGATCTCCTTGGATATATCGCAGAGGATAGGTTAGGTGTCCTAAAACGTCTAACTTGCCCCATTTGCACATTTCAAGCATTTCTTTGAAATAGTCGTCAAGGAGAGCATAGATTTGCGACAAGTCCATATTTTTGTACTCTATCCGATAGAAATCGTCCTTGCCTTTATTCTGATGATGTGAGCCGATGATAAAATCAAGTCGTTTGTCGGAGGCTATCTCTTCGGCAAATTCTATATCCTGCAAAGGCTGGCCAAGCTCTATTCCGCAGAGAAAATTTAAACCCTCCAGATGCTGTGAAGCTTCATACTGGGCGACTATGCTTGCGGGGGGCATACTCCCCCGAGCCGTACATCATGCCGTCTTTCAGGGCTTCAGGATCACCGTAATGGTCGGCTTTATAGCGGAAATTGCAATCGCAATGGTCAGTTATGGCAAATGCCGCCAAGCCAAGTTCTTTGGCTTTTGCTAAAGACTGTTCTACAGTTCCCTCACCATCGGGGAAAAGCCTGTGTGGGTGTGCATATCTATAAGAGTTTTCATAGGTCTCCTATCTGTACGAAAATTTGTACTTATATAGAATTGTAAAGCTTTTCAAGCTGTTTAGCCGCTTCTGCCGCACGTCTTACAAAGCTGTCAGGTGCAGTATTTCGGTACATGGTGGACTTTGACATATAAAGCTCTAATGACAATGGTGGCTGGTGGTCGAGGTTTTTGAGCTTTCTGAGAAATTTCTCAAAGTTCAGGTTGCCGTCAAATGGTATCATGTGTCCGTCGGTGTTGCCGTCGTTATCGTGGATATGCAGGCAGGCAAGCTTGTTTCCAAACTTCGTCAGGCAATCGGTATTCTTTGAGAAGCAATTCTCATGACCTGTGTCATAGCAAAATTTCACGTTATCATGGTTTCCAAACTGGTCAAATAGCACGTCAAGAAACTGCGGGAGCTGGATATTCTCAAAGGCGATATCGACGCCGTTTTCTTCTCCGCACTGTATTATCTTGGCGAAATTCTCTATACCGAAACGAGATACTTCGGGCGGAACAAGCCCGTCAGTGGGGTGGCATATCATGGTTTATGCCGTTTTCACCGCACACTCTTACACATTCAAGTGTTCGTTGGAGAATATATTCGCTCTCTGGGCATATTGTCCAAAGGGCGTTCATGCGGTCAAACTGTGAATGGACATTTTCTATTTCCAGTCCGAAATTTCGTACAATATCATACTGTGTGTATTTTAGTCCGTCAGAAAAACCAAGCATTACACCGTCAAAGCCGTTCTCTTTTATAAGTCTTATACGCTCCTCAAAGGGTATTTTAAAGGTGAAGTCTGCAAACATACAGCGTTTCAATCTGTTTTCCTCCTTACCAAAAACAGCGGCAGAATTGCTCTGCCGCCGTGAAAATTTAGTTTTTGAGAGAATGGAGTGGTGCAGGGATCTGTCCGCCACGATTGATGAACTTGGAAGGTGACTCTTTTTTGAGCGGCATAACAGGTCCGCAGCCAAAAAGTCCGCCCCAATCAAGTTCTTCGCCAACGCCCTTGCCAATAGCAGGGATAACTCTTACGGCGGTGGTCTTGTTGTTTACCATACCGATAGCAGCTTCGTCTGCGATGATAGCGGAAATAGTATCGGCTGGGGTATCGCCCGAATACATATCATATCAAGACCAACTGAGCATACAGCGGTCATAGCTTCAAGTTTTTCAATGCAGAGCGCACCGCTCTTTGCGGCATCGATCATACCTGCGTCCTCAGAAACAGGGATAAATGCACCTGAAAGTCCGCCTATTCTTGAGCAAGCCATTACGCCGCCCTTTTTAACTGCGTCATTGAGCAGGGCGAGGGCTGCTGTTGTGCCATGTGTACCGCACTTTTCAAGTCCTATTTCCTCGAGGATATGGGCAACAGAGTCGCCTACGGCCGGAGTTGGTGCGAGTGAAAGGTCAACGATACCGAATGGAACGCCAAGACGCTTGGAAGCGATAGTTCCAACGAGCTGACCTACTCTTGTTATCTTATATGAAATCTCCTTGATAACGTCGGATATCTTTGTGATATCAGCGTCGGGATATTTTCTCAAAGCGGCTCTTACAACGCCAGGACCTGATACGCCCACGTTTATCATGCAATCAGGCTCGCCAACGCCGTGGAAAGCACCTGCCATGAATGGGTTATCCTCCACTGCGTTACAGAAAACAACGAGCTTTGCTGCGCCAAAGCAGGCAGAGTCAACTGTTCTTTCTGCACACTCTCTTACAACGCCACCCATCATTTTGCAGGCGTCCAGATTGATACCTGTTTTTGTTGAACCGATATTTACAGAGGAACACACTCTCTCAGTAGTAGCGAGTGCCTCTGGGATAGACTTGATAAGCTCGATATCACCTGCGGAGAAGCCCTTTGGAACGAGGGCTGTATATCCACCGATAAGGTTTACGCCAACGTCCTTTGCGGCTCTGTCCATAGCGTGTGCAAATGGAACAGGTGAACACTTGCAGGCAGCAGACACGATAGCGATAGGGGTAACGGAAATTCTCTTATTTATGATCGGGATCCCAAGCTCCTTCTCTATCCGCCTACCTCAACAAGCCTTGCGGCTTTTGCGGTTATCTTCTTATAGACATTCTCGCAGGCTACGTTTATATCGCTGTCGATACAATCAAGCAGAGAAATGCCCATTGTGATAGTACGAATATCAAGACAATCGTCCTGTATCATTCGTATCGTTTCCAACACGTCATATGTATTAATCATTTTACTGAAATCTCCTCTTTAGATATGGTGCATACAGTTAAAAATATCCTCGTGCATCGTATGGATCTTTACACCCATTGTCTGACCAAGCTCTGTAAGTCCGTCCGCCATGGTAGCAAAATCGGAGTTGAGCTTTGTGATGTCAACAAGCATTATCATAGCAAAGAGGTCCTGCAAAACTGACTGAGTGACCTCGATAACATTCGCATTATATTCTGCACACTTTGTGCTTACCTTTGCAAGGATACCTACAGCGTCCTTACCTATAACCGTAACAACAGCTCTCATTAATAAGACCAGCCTTTCCAAATTCATTATATATCTTCTATTATACCACACAGCGGAGATTTTGCCAAGAGTTTTAATTATAAATATTTTATTAACGTTGGAAAATCCGTGTTATGGGTCGACAATCAAGGCAGGTGGTTTGCAGTGAACGAAACGGGCGAACATTGTTCGCCCCTTACCCATATTTGTACGAATTACAAAAAAAATTCGTAAAAAAAATCAAAAACGTTGAAGTGCAAAAAAAGCGGGGTGTCAGATTTCTGCAAAACAAAAAAGTTTGATGAGCGGGACGTCGAGGGCGCCGTCCCCTACAAAAAACACCCCCATTTAGGGGACGTTCTTGTATTATTTTTCTGTTCTGAATGGTGCGAGTGGTATGCCTGTTTCGTTGAAGATAGTTACCTAATAAAATCTTACGTTGCAATCAGGGGTGAGGTTTTCGAGGACTTCTTTGCCGCCCTTTGCGTTTTGAAGTTCAAGCTCCATATTTGACTGACCGCCGCAGAACCACACTTCGCCTATCATGATACGGCAGAATTTTTTTCTCTGTACAGCCGTCTGAAACTGTCATTTCGTACTCTCCGCCAGCACTCATTGGAGGGAGGACGGCTGTCCACCTGCCGTCGCAGACCTGCGTCTGGACTGACACGCCGTTAAGAGTAACTGTGACAGTTCTTTCCTCGTCCCCAAGTCCCCAGACTGTTATGTTCTTGTCACGCTGGAGCACCATATCGTTTGAAAAAATATTTGCTACTTTTAACATACTTCTTTCACCTTTCAATACCTATAAAAATTCAATATTCAAAAAATATCATCGCCTCAGGCGATACCTTAATTCCTCACTCCTCACTCCTAACTCCTCACTAATCAAAGAGTGTGGTAGAAAAGAATGATATCCTCAAAGACGCCCTCTTTGTTGATGCAACAACGGCATTGAACTGGAGTACCTTAAAGCCTTTCTGCTTTGCTATGAAAAGACAATGTTCGACTATGACCTTGCCTGCTCCTTTTCCACGGCAGGTGCTTTTTACGGCATAGCTTGCGTTTGCGATATGTCCGCATCTGCCAACGTTATTAGGGTGGAGGATATACATTCCTACAGTTTCGCCCTCATACTCTGCAACACCGCAGAATGTTTGTGATGCAAAAGAATCTCTTTTTTTTGCCCCATAACCTCTGAGGTAGGTATCTGTTACCTCGGAAGTGGAATATTTTCTTATCCAGTCAACGATGCTTTCGTCATTATCGTTGAAGTAGGCTGAGTTATCTATTGGGAAATATGAACGTGATGTGGAAACGCCCCACTTAATGCTGCCCTCGTCTGGCTCTTCTTCCTCTGCAAGTATCTTGAAAAGCATTGTGATAGCCTGCTCGGACTCACCGATGAAAGCAACCTTATCGGTACGGCTGAGAGTAAAGGAAACATTATTGAGGAGCTTAACTCCGTCAACTGTTTTGGATATGCCGTTGACTTTGAGGACGTCTTTTCCAAGCTCTCTATCCATATTAAAGCCTATGAAAGGATATTTTCTTGATGAGGCAGGCATTTCTTCGACTGTGAGCTTATCAAGAAGCTTTTTCTTCTTGCGGTAGCCTGCTTGGACTTTGATTTATTTGCTGAGAAGCGGATGGTTGATGAACTCCTGGAGTTCCTTGATCTTTTCCTCGGCTTTCTTGTTCTGATTCTTTATCATTCTCTGCATAAGCTGTGAGGACTCATAGCTTCCCAGCCGTTTAATTCTGCGAACTCGCTTTCAAGCTGTCCTGCTCTGTCGCCGTCCTCCTCGGTGAAGTCCTCCTTGGCATAAAGTCGCTTATTGCCCATTATTACAGTTTCGAGAACTGTATACTCGTCAAATGCAAAGTGATCCTGACGAAGCACTGAAAGTCTGTCCTCTTTTGAGATCACTACCTCGCCTGTGGTAGGCTCTATCTCACCGCAGAGTATCTTCAGAAATGTTGACTTTCCTGCACCGTTTGCACCGATTATGCCATAGCAGTTGCCGTTTGTAAATTTAAGGTCAACGTCCTTGAAAAGAAGCTGACCACCGAATGAAAGGCTTACGTTTGATACTGTTATCATTTTAACTATCCTATATCTGATAATTATACTTTGACACTTTATTATACCACACAAAAGAGGCTTATGTCTACTTTTAATTATTAATTTTTCATCACTGCGCTTTTATGGTGCAAACGAGGTTTTGCTCTTGACGTTTTCAACAAAAAGTGTTATAATTGTTATGTTCACATTGGCAATAGCGATAATTATTGCCATGAAAATTCAAGAAATTAAGTCGGAAAGGATAACTTGAATATGAAAAAAGTTTTGTTTGCTTCTTCGGAGTGTGTTCCGTTTATCAAGACAGGCGGTCTTGCTGACGTTGTTGGCTCTCTGCCTAAGTGCTTTGACAAGAGGTATTATGATGTCAGAGTAATTCTTCCTAAATATTCCTGCATGAAACAGCAGTGGAAAGACATGATGCAGTACAAAACGCATTTCTACATGGACTTTGCAGGTCAGAGCCAATATGTGGGCGTGCTTGAATGCGTTTATGATGGCGTTACGTTCTATTTTATCGACAACGAACATTATTTCACAGGTGACAAGCCTTACACTGAGCATCACTGGGATATAGAAAAGTTCATGTACTTTGACAGAGCTGTGCTTTCTGCTCTGCCGCTTCTTGATTTCCGTCCTGACGTTATACACTGTCACGACTGGCAGACGGGTCTTATACCTGTATATCTTCATGACAGCTTTGCAGGGGGAGATTTCTTCCGCGGCATAAAGACTGTTATGACTATACACAATCTGAAATTCCAGGGAAATGACGGAGTTGAGCAGTTCAAGAGGATATCCGGTCTGTCTGACTACTACTTCACTATCGACAAGCTGAGAACGGGCGTTGACGGAAATATGCTCAAGGGCGGTCTTGTTTATGCTGACGCTATCACAACTGTCAGCAACACATACGCAGAGGAGATAAAGACGCAGTTCTACGGCGAGGGTCTTGACGGACTTATGAGGGCAAGGGCTAACGATCTTCGTGGTATCGTAAATGGTATCGACTACGTTGATTACAACCCTGACACGGACAAGAACATTGTTGTAAGATACAATTATGACAACGTGCTTGAGAAGAAGATACACAACAAGAGAGCAATTCAGGCTGAGCTTGGTCTTGCGCAGGACGACAATCGCTTTATGATAGGCATTGTTAGCCGTTTGACAGATCAGAAGGGCTTTGACCTTATTGCATACATGATGGAAAGAATGTGCGAACAGGGCATACAGCTCGTTGTGCTTGGCACGGGCGAGCAGAAATATGAGGATATGTTCCGCTGGTTTGCAGGCAAGTATCCTGACAGGGTTTCCGCTAACATTTACTACAGTGAGGAAATGAGCCACCGCATTTACGCTTCCGCTGACGCATTCCTTATGCCGTCCCTTTTTGAGCCATGCGGACTTTCACAGCTTATGTCACTGCGTTACGGCACGCTGCCTATCGTTCGTGAAACTGGCGGTTTGAGAGATACTGTTCAGCCGTTCAATCAGTTTGAGAGGACCGGCACTGGTTTCAGCTTTGCAAACTACAATGCACACGAGATGTACAACACTGTTATGTTCGCAAAGTACATATTTGATGACAGACGTGACGAATGGAACGGACTTATCAAATCTGCAATGGCACAGGATTCATGGCAGGCTTCTGCTAACAAATATCAGGAAATGTATGATTGGCTCATAGGCTAAGATAGATACAAGAAAAAGCTCCGCAGAAAGGCGGAGCTTTTTTTTATGTTATAGGTTTTGTGGCAAGCATATGATTTGTTGGAGATCAGGTGGGCGACCTCAGATCGCCGCTACGGAAACAAGCATAAAAAGCGGCACAGTTTAGGCTGCACCGCCTGTTTACGAATATTTTAGTCACCGAAAGCGACGCCCAGAGCCTTTGCGGTCTTAACGAGCTGGTGGTCGGCAGGGACGAATTTTGTTTTGCCTGCCACTTCTGAAAGTGGGTTTTCTGACACAACTTCATTTATCATTGCCACTGCATAGCCATATTTATCGGCTGCGATAAGCTCTGCGGCATGGACGCCGAACTTTGTGGCAAGAACTCTATCGTAAGCGGACGGACTGCCGCCTCTGAGCATATGACCAGGCACGCAAACTCTTGTTTCTCTGCCTGTAAGCTCTTCAATCTGCTTTGCAATTCTAGGGGTGGCAGTTGTAAAAGGCCCTGTTCTGCACGAAGTCTTGCTCTTTCCTTTTTCTTGAGTTTAGCCTCGTCCTTATCGAAAGCACCCTCAGCTACGGCGAGGATAGAAAATCCCTTTGATTCTCTCTTTTTCGCAGGCAGCGGCAAGCTTTTTCGATATCATATGGTATTTCAGGAATGACTATCATATCTGCACCGCCTGCGATACCTGAATAGAGGGTGAGCCAGCCGGCTTTATTGCCCATTATTTCTGCAACAAGTATTCTTCCGTGGGAATTGGCTGTGGAATGAAGTCTGTCGATAACGTCTGTGGCTGTGTCAACAGCGGTATGGAAGCCGAATGTTACGCTTGTGCCCCAGATATCGTTGTCGATAGTTTTTGGCAGGCCGATAACGTTAAGTCCCTCGGTTGAAAGGAGGTTAGCGGTCTTATGAGTGCCGTTGCCGCCCAAGGTGAGCAGGCAATCGAGCTCTGCTTTTTATAGGTTTCTTTCATAGCCTTTACTTTATCCACGTTATCTTCTTCGATGACCTGCATTTTCTTGAAAGGCGTTCTCTTTGTGCCGAAAATAGTTCCGCCTGTGGTAAGGATACCTGAAAAGTCAGACTGCTTCATTTCCTTGCACATATTATTGATAAGCCCATAATAGCCGTCCTCTATGCCGATTATCTGGACGTCTTCGCCGAACTTTTCATAGCAAGCCTTTGCAACGCCTCTGATAGTTGCGTTAAGTCCCGGACAATCTCCTCCGCTTGTGAGTATGCCTATTCTTTTCTTCATTTTACCAAGTCCTTTCAATGAAATTCTATCATTATCAACGATATCAATACTTATCGCTTGTGCTGAAATCTTCTATATCGGCTTCGTCGGAAGGAGTGATATCCTGCTGAGTTTCCTCAGGGGTGGCCTCGCTTTCCGGCTCATCGTCAATATATGTGAACCTTGAAGTCTGATGCTCTTTCTTATCCTTTTCACTGTTCTCGCTAAGTTTGAAACGTGCTATCATATTCTTTAGTATGAGCGACTGGCTTGAAAGCTCTTCACTTGCGGAAGCTGAACCGACTGCAGTCGAGGTATTGGCTGATACAACGGCTGATATCTGGTCTACTCCCGTATTTACCTGAACGATAGCTTCTGCCTGCGCCTCAGAAGCATCTGAGATATTTTTTACGAGATCCTTTATAGTATTTGAATTGCTTACGATATTGTTCAGCGAATCAGCAGTTTCTTCGGCTATCTTAGAGCCCTTTGAAACAGCGGCAGACTGGTTTTCGATAAGTGAAGCGGTCTGCTTTGCGGCTTCGGCTGATCTTGATGCCAGACGTCTTACCTCGTCTGCTACCACGCCAAAGCCCTTTGAACCCTCTCTTGCGGCCTCTACGGCGGCGTTAAGGGCAAGGATATTTGTTTGGAATGCGATCTCGTCAATGACCTTGATTATCTTTGAGATCTCATCGGAAGCAGTATGGATAGCATTCATGGCATTTACCATGTTGCCCATATCGCTGTTGCAGTTGTCAACGGCTTCGGTATTCTTAAGTACGATATTATAAGCGTTCTTAGAGTCCTCAGAGTTCTGAGTTATCTGCTTTGAAACATCACTGAGGGTAGCGGAAAGCTCCTCGATCGCGGAAGCCTGCTGTGTAGAACCCTGTGATACAGACTGTGCGATATTTGACACCTGAACCGCTCCTGAGTTCACCTGCTCGGCTGACATATTGATAGAAGCAAAGGTATCAGACAGAGAGTCGAGTATCTCGTTAAACGTACTCTTTATCTTATAGAAGTCGCCCTTGAAAGTGCCTTCCATTCTGTGGCAAAGGTTGCCCTCGGATATCTGGGTAAGAGCCACTGTGATAAGGTTGATATACTGTCTGAGGCAGACGATAGTTTCTTCCAGAGAGTTTGAAAGGACGCCAAGCTCGTCCTTTGAATACCACACGTCAACAGGGTCGGTAAGGTTGCCCTGTGCGAGAGAACGAAGTCTGTTTGTGGTAGAAATGATAGGCTTTGTATCCTCTTTGCAAAAAGCAGAGAGAACAGCACCGTCAGGCACATAAGCACAACGCCCATTACAAATATATTAGTAAGTGCGCTGGAGCTTGCAGTAGTGAAGTCGGCAACATTTGTAACCATGACGACAGTACCGTCAAAATATGACGAACCATAATAGCCCACGATATAATTGTTATCCTTAAATTTATACTCTGTTGTACCGCTATTATTTGCAAGTATTTTCTCAACGGCATTTGTCACTTCCGTATATTCTTCATCTTTCTTACCGATCTCAAGGGCATTTTTACCTATCTGATCTGTATCTTTATGAAGAAGGATCTCTCCGTCTTTACCAACAAGATAAACATAGCCGGATTTTCCGAAGGTATATTCATTAAGAGCATTGACAAGCATATCGCTCTGAATGGTAATACAAGCGACTTTTTGTTCTGAGTTGCCAGACTTTGTTGAAGCAAGTATAGAAAAATAATTCTTACCGCCAAAGGTATATATATCGGTTATGTTTCGCAAGCGCTTATGACGTGCTCTTTTTCAACTGATGACGATACCATTTCATTATCTGTTGCAAGCACAATGCCATTGCCGTCAAAAACTGTAAAATTCAGATAAAAGCCTGTGTTGTCTGCAAAGCCACTTTTTACCGCCTTTAGTCTGTCAGCGTCAGTTTTTGCCTCTAAAAAAGAATCAGACTTTACGGTCGAAACTATATTATTCGTATAAGAGCTGATCGTCGAGTCAAAATTCTTAGCCGCCTGAACAGCCAGTGGTTCAGCGGTGCTTTTGAGCGTATCCTTTGCAGAAACGTTTATAAAATACACGGAAACCAAGCTGAGCAGCACCGTGATGATAAGTGCGATTGAAAGCATTGCCAAAAGCAGCTTTGAACGCAACGTTTTCATATACAGTTCCCCTTATGAACTTGTTTTTAACGCAGCAAACAACACTGCGATATTACGTGTTTATTATATCATAATTGCACAATTATTTCAAGTACCACAAGCATATTTTTTGTGAACTTATGATGCAATTAATGATATAGAGGTGAATAAGAATAGGTAAAAAAAGGGGGTAAATAAAATATGTACATAAGTCTAAGGATAAGAAAAAAGGGTGATGCTTTGTGTTATAGCTGTGCTTTCTATGCTGGCGGCGGTGGCTGTTATGCCAACCTTTGCAAAAGAAGAAAAAACAGATGGGATAAAGCTTCCGATCATAATGTATCACAGCATTGTAAAAAACGAAGATCGCAGCGGTGAGTATGTCATAACGCCTATCGAGCTTGAAAAGGATCTGCTTTATCTGAAGCAGAACGGCTACACTACTGTTTTTGTAAATGACGTTATAAGATATGTGAAGCGTGGGGGCGAGCTGCCTGAGAAGCCTATCATACTGTCCTTTGATGACGGCACTTACAACTACAGAGAATATCTTCTGCCGCTTCTTGAAAAATACGATATGAAAGCCACTGTATCTATTGTGGGAGCTTACACTGACGCTGCCTGCGAGGAGGCTGAGCCTGATCCTGCTTACTCTTATCTTGACTGGCAAGACGTTTCAGTGCTTCGTGACAGCGGTCATGTGGAGATATGCAATCACTCTTACGATATGCACAATCTTGATGGCAGGCGTGGAGTTGGTCAGCTAGAGGGGGAAAGCTACGAGGATTACCGAAAGATATTTCTTAACGACACCACGAAGCTTCAAACGCTTTGCGCTGAACACTGTGGTTTTCAGCCAAACGTTTACACCTATCCTTTCGGCATAACCTGCGAAAGTGCAAGTCGGCTCGTAAAGAACATGGGGTTTGAGGCTAGTCTTGGAGTAGAGGAAAAAATCAATATAATAAAAAAGAAGATGAGCGCTGCCTTTTGGTCTTTACAGATACAATCGCAGCGGGATCATCTCCACAGAAGAATTCATGAAAAAAGTTTTTGGAGCATAAAAAAGCAGCCCCTATTGGAGCCACTCTCTAAACTGAATCACCATCAGCATATTCACATTATACTCTGGCAGGTGTCGAAATTGTGGTTTTTCGGTGGTGGTCGTGGTTTCTGTTTCGGTCTTGGTTTCCACCTTATCGCCTCCAACTGTTATGACACAATAGGCGGTAGGCGAGCCGATAAGCTCTGAATCAGGGGAATATATCTGACAGCTTTGCAGGCTTATATTTGCATTTCCTGCTGACAGACCTTTGAACGTAAAGCTGAAATCCACTTCTGAAGAGGGAGTATCAGGAAATCCGTTTACTGTAAGAACTCCTCCGCCACCTGAGGCATTGTCGGAATCGTCATAGGCGATATTTGCCTGAACGCTTCCTATCTCTGAATCTGCAGAAAATGTCACGGACACTTCAAACTGCTGATCGGTCATGACGGGGTTTTTAGGCGGATAGAAGAAAGCCTCCCCTGTTGCATGGGCAGTGAGAGCCGTCATTGGAACTGCAAGTGCGGCTGTCAAGAGCGATGAGAATATTCTTTTTACAAGCTTTGTTTTTGTGATCATTGCTATCCCTCCCGATAACATGGATAATTATTTGGTATAAACTTTGGCTATATCAGACCACTGTCCGAAATAGGTCTTGTTCCCTGTGGCTGTATAGCTTCTCACACGGACGAAATATGTCTTTTGGCTTTTAAGATCTGTTACGGTTTTTTTTTGTCGGTCTTACTTGAGGTCACCTTAACTGTCTTTGCACCGCTGAAAGATATATTTTCAGCATAGGATATCTCATAGCCTGTAGCAGAGCCTTTCTGTGCATAGTCTATATAAAAGCCTTTTTTCACCGGCATGAGCTTTTGTATGGTCTGCCTTGCGGGGGGGTGATGACAAAAGACTTTGTTATCACTCCGCCATACGAGCCTTTTCCTGTTACTGTTACCTTAGCTGTACCTATATTCTTATTGCAGGAATATTTCACTATATAGTCTGTGCCGTTTTTAAGGGTCTTGCCCGAATATGTGACTGTTATGCTTTGGATGATGTTCTTGCCTGTGAAAGACTTGTTTTTTATGCCTGATACCTTAGCTTTGGCAATATCATATTTTGCGGTGGTCACGCTCTTTGTATCAGACCATGCGCCGTTATAACGCTTGCCGCTGACTATTGTATACGAACGCACTCTTACATAATATTTCTTCCCTGCCGTCAGGTTTGAAACTGTCTTTTTATCCGTTTTGTTTGAGGATATGATCAAGGTTTTTGCACCTGCGAAGTCAGAGCGTGTACTGTATTGCAGTTCATATCCTGTGGCTGAGCCTTTCTGAGTAAAGTCGATAAAAAAGCCTTTATATCTTGTTTGCAGAGATTGTATCTCCTGTTTTGCAGGATAAATGGTAAAAGTTTTTGTTATCGTACCCTGATAGTTGCCCATGAAGCTTATTATCATTTTTCCAACGCCTATTTTTGTATTTGAGCTATAGGAAACAGTATAATCATGTTCAGGAAGAAGAAATTTTCCTCCGTCCGTTACCATAACGTCAGGTCTTATAGGCTTGCCTGTGTAGGAGAGCGTATCAACATAATAGACGCTTGTCAATTGGGCGGACTTTGGAAGAATGTCGAATGCTTTGGCTATAGCGCCGCTGTATCCGCCAATGCCTGTTATTATCATTTTGCCCTTGCCTACGGCTATATTATCGGCATAGTCAATGGTATAGTCTTTATTATTTGTCAAAGTGGTATCGCCATAGGAAAGCGTTATACTGCTTTGAGCAAGCTCATAGCCTGTGAATGTCATATGTGTTTTAAAGCCTGATATCTCGCAGTCTTTTATAAGCTTTCTGTCGTATAGACCGCCTGCACTGTCATATGGGCTGTGACTTTTGAAAAGTCTTTATCCCAGCCTGTAAAGCGTTTGCCTTTTATGGTCGGTGCTTTGGACGGATCGGCACTTTTGCCGTATTCTACGGTCTGAGATGACAAAACTGTGCCGTTTATATCGGTGAAATCAACCTTGCAGGCATTGGCTTTCCAGCCTGCATAAAGCGTCTTTGAGCCGTCTGAAAAGCTCACGAACGTTATAGGCTCGCTCTCAAGCTGTGAGTCGGCATACCAGCCTGTGAACTGTGCGCCCTCTTTTGTAGGGGCGGAAAGCTGTGCGGTTTCGCCCTCGCCAAGCTCATCAGGGTTGAGGGGGCTGTTTTCGCCACCGTTCAGGATATAATCTATCTTTGCTTTGTCACTTGGGGTGACTTTTGCGGAAACTGTGGTGTTTTCTGTGAAAACTGTGTCGCTGTTCACAGGTTCGCCTTTATGATACCAGCCGAGAGTGTAGCCCTGCTGAACGTTCACATTCGGGAACACGGCTTTGCCTGCATAGTCGGTGCAGACTTCTATGGTCTGTGCCACAGCGGAGAATGTTATCTTATGGGAAGCCTGCTCGCTATATGAGGTCTGGCGCACAAGAGTGCCGTCCATTGTCCACTTTGCGCTGTCTTTGAACTTTTCACCGTAGGTGTTCATTGCATATGCCCCTTGAGAAAGTGCATTTTTTGCAGAAAGGCTTGAAACCAGGCTGTCGCTGTCATTGCTGTAACAGCCGTATGCGTTCACAACGGAAACGGCAATATCCCTGCCTCCTATAAAGGCATTTGTAATGGCGGAGCTGTTTTCCCTTAGGTTTGAAGAACACTCTGTTATGATACCGCAGGATTGTCTTCCTATGACGCCACCTGAATAGACTTCTCCTGACACTGTGCCGTCAAAGGTGCAGGCTTTTATAGCTGTTCCTTGATAAAAGCCCACTATTCCACCTGCGTAATCGCCTTTCACTATACAGTTTTTCAGGGAAATGTTATTTATCTCTGCACCATTTTTTATGTATGCGAAAAGCCCTGAATACTCCCCTGAGGAGATAACTGCGTTTTTTATAAGGTGTCCGTTGCCGTCAAAATAGCCCATGAATGGGTTTTCAGAATCGCCTACGGGTGAGATAGTTTTTCCGTCAAAATCAAGGTCAGCTTCAAGGGTGACTAGCTTGCCCTCGAAGCTTTCGCCACTGCTGACACGCTTTGCAAAGCTTTCCCACTGGGCTTCTGTGGTTATAACAAGGGCTTCGTCCTGTTCTTCTGCGGCGGAGATAAGGAGCTTTTGTGCGTTTGAGATATCATTTTTAGAAGCGTTCTCGTCTGCAAGCACCATTCGGGCGTTGTTTGCTTCCCTTTCACAGCCTGCAAGGGTGCCGTACTTCGCAAGGGTGGTTTCAAGTGAACTTTTATCGGGCTTTGCAGTATCGTCAGTATAAGCATAGATAAAAAAGACTTCCTATGGAGTCGGTCTTATCTGCTCCAACGTCAGACCAATATTTGCCGTTAAGAGAAACATAGCTTTGCCCTGACTGCGCCTTTGATGTTCGGTCGCTTTCTGCAAGGAGATATCCCCTGCCGCTGTCACCGCTGAATTTTACTGAAATGGAATATTTCTCGCCCTCTTCAAGGAGGATATCCTCGGGAAAGTCAACTGTATAAAAGCCGTTTGCGGACACTGAGTCGCTTATCTGCGGTTCAAGGACGCCTATAGGGTCGCTGTCGGAAACGTTGGTATAGACGCTCAGGGTGTAATCCGCACTGCCCGTTTTGCCCACATACATAAAGCCTGCTTTATCAAGCTTTTCATCGGCTTTAGCGGTGAAAACATTTGCACCGTAAACAGAGCCGTCGTTGCTGGCGTTCACAACATAGCCTGTCATTTTGCTGTAGTGATATGTATTATCACAGCTTTCTTCAAAGTCATAGCAGCAAAACTGTCCGAACTCTGCTTCATCATAGGACACCCAATAGAAGCCGTCATTGTCCTGATCTGCGCCCCACGAGCCTTTCACAAGCCATGCACCGTTATTGGCAGGCTTATATCTGAAATTATCCTTACTGTAGTTATCGTCCCAGCCCACCACTGTGACGGAATGATTTATGATAGTGTTTTTTGAGGCGTCGGGATCATAGTAGGCAGTATTGTTATGATTCATATAGCCATTTCCTGCAAAATAGCTTGCGGAAACTGCTCCAAGCTCCATTATTTTACGCTTCACCTGCGTGGTGCTTGAAAGCTCCATGACATAATTCAGCCTGTATTCGCTGACGCTTTTCTTATTTTCGGAAACTATCATATTCTCTGTGCCGGATTCTAAAAACGGCTCGTAATCCTCATAGCATAGTCCCTGACCATTTGCAAGGGCGGAGGCCGCAAAGAGCCAGTTTCCTCCTGATGAGAAATCGTCTTTACCTGTGGCTGTGCCTGAATTTGAGGACAGGACCAAGGCAGGCACGGAAAATTCTGCGGAGGGGTTTTCAAGCCCCTTTTTGATAAGATCCTGTTCTGCACAGGCAAGGGCTGAAAATGCCCAGCAAGCACCTGTTGAAGCCTGATCTTTTACTGTTGTGATCTCTCCTGAGCTTCTTGGGTCATAGGTGGATGGGAGCTTTCGGGCGGCTAGTCTTGCAGGGGACTTTATCTGATAGTCGCCGTCTGTGCTTTTGCCACGCCCTCTATCTCATAGCTATAGCCGTTATGGGTAAAGTTTACGGGAACGACTTTTATGCCGTTATCCTCGTTGGCAAGTGCAAAAAGTCTGCGCCGAAAGCTGAAAAGCCAAGAGCAAAGCTGTCAAAAGCCCCGCCGCACCTTTCATTCTTCTCATGTTCCGCCCTCCTGTTTATCTCAGGTTATGGTTATCTTTCTTGTATACTCGTTTGAAATACATCTTCCGTATGCCGCTGTTTCTCTAAGTCTTACTGCGTTCTTTTCAAGGAAAGCAACACGCTTTGCATAGTCGGAGATATCCTCAAGCTTTTTCAGCGAGGTATCATACTCAAGAGTTCTGTTCTCAGCCTGCGCAAGTATGCGTGTGCCTGTGCGGTTAAAGGCAAGTATCCTGCCGTATGGCACTTGTCTGATATCGTCCTTTCTGATGCCGAGAACAAGGTGCAGGACCATTCTTCTTACTCTTGCCATGGTGATATTCTTTGACTTTATACGCTGTTCAAAGATATCCATAGTTTCAGGGCAGGAGCTTACGACAGACATAAATCTGTTGGCAAGGTGTTCGTCGCAGTCAGGTAGGGCTAGAAAATCTTCTCTTGAAGCTGTGCAGAGCTTGAAAAGCATTTCTCTGCCTGCCTGCCGGGTAAAGGACGGCTTACAGCCCTCAAAATCATATGGAACAAATTTCTGCCACTCACCGCCCTCTTTTATAAGCTCTCTTATATGAGAAGCCGAAGCAAAATCACCAGACTCTGCCTGAGAATCATGTGCAACAGCTTCACGCTTTACGGCATAAGGCACTAGCCATGGGGCTATACGCTTTGCCGCCTTTATATACTCCACTGCAAGAACGTTATTTGGTGTGGAGAATATCTCTTCGGCGGTTCTGCCATAAAGACCTATGGAGGCTTCATACATAGCCTGCGGGTAGGACTTTCCCTGAGATAAAAGTTCTCTTACCTGCTGTGAATTTTCAAGCATTGCGGATATTTCAGCTGCCTGTTCAAGGGCGTTCCTATCACCGCTTTCACAGCCGAAAGACAAGGTCGTTACCACGTCCTCCCCAAGACCTGCAAGAAGTCTTACTGCACTTCTTGCAAAGACCTCACTGTTTGAGCATGAGAACGGGCATGGCAGTTCTACAACAAGGTCTGCACCGTTTCTTATCGCCGCCTGCGCTCTGTCATATTTTGAGAAAACAGCCGCTGAGCCACGCTGCACGCAATCGCCGCTCATTACTGCGACGATACCCTCTGCGCCAGCCTGTCTTGTGGCTTGTATCTGATATTTGTGTCCGTTATGGAACGGATTATATTCCGCAACTATTCCCGCAATTTTCATTTTTTACTCCTCTTTCTACCCTATGCATATTTTATTCCGTCTTTCAAAAGCTTACTGCGAATTATGATACTAATATGTTAAGCCCTAGTAAAAAAATTGTGCAATATGTATATTTATGAAAAAAGCTCTTGAAATTTATCATTAATATTGATATACTATAAGTATATGATATTATGGGCTTAAAGTCAAGCCCGTTATCTGACATATTATAATCGGGAGGAGATTTTTTCCAATGAAAATCTTAGTTGTAAACGCAGGTTCATCATCACTTAAATATCAGCTTCTGGATATGAAGGACGAGTCTGTTATCGCAAAGGGCAACTGCGACCGTATCGGTATCGACGGCCATGTAAGCGCAAAGACAGGCGACGGCAGACACATCGAGGAGGATTGCAATTTCCCTACTCACACTGAGGCTTTTGAAAAGCTCGTTGAGGTACTCACATCAGGCGAAACAAAGGTCATCGACTCTATGTCTGAGATATCAGCCGTTGGTCACAGAATAGTTCAGGGTGCTGAGATATTCAAGGAGACCTGCCTTGTAACAGACGAAGTTATCGACCAGATCGACTCACTGGCTGAGCTTGCACCTGTACATAACCACCCACACGCTCTTGCACTGAGAGCCTGCAAGGCAGTTATCCCAGCAGGCACACCACAGGTAGTTGTATTCGACACTGCTTTCCACTCAACAATGCCAAGAAAGGCTTATCTCTACGGTCTGCCATACGAGTGCTACACTGATCTTCATGTAAGAAAATACGGCTTCCACGGAACATCACACAGATTTGTTTCAGGCGAGCTTGCAAGAGTAATGGGCAAGCCTATCGAGGAGCTTAAGATAGTTTCATGCCACCTTGGAAACGGTTCTTCTATCACAGCTATCAACGGCGGCAAGTCTGTTGACACATCAATGGGCTTCACTCCTCTTGACGGTCTTGTAATGGGCACACGCTGCGGTTCTGTTGACCCTTCTGCTGTTGACTATGTTGAGAAGAAAATGGGCTTTACACCTGACCAGATGACAGAATACATGAACAAGAAGTCAGGCTTCCTTGGTCTTTCTGGTATCGGCTCTGACAACAGAGATATTCAGGCTGCTGCAAGCGAGGGCAACGAGAGAGCGCTTATCGTAAGCGAGATATTTGCTTATCAGATCAAGAAGTTCATAGGTTCATACGCTGCTGCAATGAACGGTCTTGACGCTGTTATCTTCACAGGCGGTATCGGTGAGAACGCACCTGAGGTAAGAGCGGCTGCTTGCTCAAATCTCGATATCCTCGGTATCCACATTGACGCTGAGAAAAATCTCTGCCGTGGAATACTCAAGGAGATCTCCACAGACGATTCTAAGACAAAGGTTTACGTTATCCCTACAAATGAGGAGCTTCTCATTGCAAGAGATACTCTGGCACTTGTTACAAAGTAATATTTCAGATAACATTAAGGACGGCTTTCTTATGAGAGCCGTCTTTTTTTCATAAAAAAGGCACAGGAGAGGTCTTCCTGTGCCTTGATTTGTTTGAATGTACGATATCGGCTATATACGTTTTCCAAACACATTGTATCAGGTCTTAACGCCTGAGAACTGCGTCTGATAAAGTCTGTAGTAACAGCCCTTGGCGGCGATAAGCTCCTCATGGCTACCCTGCTCTGCAACACGTCCACCGTCGATAACGACTATCTTATCGGCGTCACGGATAGTGGAAAGTCGGTGAGCGATGATAAGGGACGTTCTGTTTTTCATAAGAGCCACCATTGCGGACTGAATGTGCATCTCAGTTCTGGTATCAACTGAGGAAGTGGCTTCGTCAAGAATAAGTATCTTCGGGTCGGCAAGCACTGCTCTTGCTATGGAGAGAAGCTGACGCTGACCTTGTGAAAGGTTTGAGCCGCCCTCGGCAAGCACTGTGTCGTAACCCTCGGGAAGTCTTTCTATGAACTCGTCTGCGTTCGCAAACTTTGCCGCCGCCTTTATTTCATCAAGGGTGGCGTTTTCTCTGCCGTAGCGGATATTCTCCTCTATGGTGTCCTTAAAAAGCACTGTATCCTGCAAAACTATGGCTATGGAACGTCTGAGCTTGTCTTTCGGGATATCGTAAATGCTCTGACCGTCTATGGTTATCTCACCGCTGTCAACGGGATAAAATCTTGTGAGAAGATTTACTATGGTGGTCTTGCCTGAGCCTGTTGCACCAACTATGGCTATTTTCTGACCTGCTTTTACTTCAAGATCGAGGTCTTTTAGCACCTGCTTTTCAGGAACATACGAGAAGTCGATATGCTTGAAGTTGATATCGCCTTTGACGTTTTCCACCTCAAAGTCAGCCTTGCCCTCGTCAGTTTCCTTATCAGCGTCCATGACCTCAAAGATACGCTCTGCACCTGCTATTGCGGTCTGGATATTCGCAAACTGATTTGCAATCTCATTGATAGGACGTGAGAACTGTTTTGAATAGAGTATAAAAGCCTGAATAGTTCCCACTGTTATAAAGCCTTTTATTGCGAACCAGCCGCCAAATGCAGCGATAAGGATAAAGCCGAAATTGGATATTAAGTTCATGCAAGGCCCATTACACCACCGAATATCTGAGCTTTTATGCCACATTTTTAATCGTAAAATCTTGGAATAAGATTTACAAGGGAGGATTTTCCTGAACCTGTTGCACCTAGTATGGCGACGCTCTCACCTGACTTTATATCAAGGGTAAGGTCTGAGATAACAGGTCTGCCCTTGGTTTCAGGATAGGAGAATGAAACGTTTTTAAAGCTCACTGTGCCGCCTGTTTTATCTGAAAGGGAAACGCTGCCGCTTTTTATAACAGGGTCAGTTTCGAGGACTTCTCTCAGTCTGTTTGCAGATGCGGAAGCCTTTGCGAGGGTCTGGAACATCATAGACATCATCATTACGCCATGCAAGACCTGAGTAAGATATGTGATAGCCGCCATGACCTCGCCGACCTTCATAGCTTGCGCCTGCACCTGCCAGCCACCTATAACTATAACGGCAATAACAGACAGATTGAGTATTATCATAAGAAGCGGCTGAAGGATAGCCATAAGGGTCTGAACACGGAGGTTTGATTCCATAAGGCTTATATTTGCATCGTCAAAACGCTTTTCTTCTGTATCCTCTCTGACATAGGCTTTTACTACTCTTGCGCCTGTGACGTTCTCCTGAACCACAGAGTTTACGGTATCAAGACGTTTTGCAACGATAGAATAGTATGGGTTTGCCTTTTTGAGAATTATTATCATCATGATTATCTCGACAGGCAAGGCACATAGGATTATTATTCCAAAGCGAACGTTCAGAGTGAGCATCATGATTATTCCACCAAAGAACAGCAGGCTGTCACGCACCAACATTCTCAGCATGAAGTCTACCATTTGCTGGATAGCGGTTATATCCGCTGTAAGACGTGTTACCAGCGAGCCTGTGGTGAACTTGTCGGTCTGTTCAAATGAAAGACCCATGACACGTTTAAAAACGTCCACACGCAGATCTCTTGAAAAGCTTTGGGAAGCTATCCCACCGAATGCAGAAGCCGCAATTCCGCAAGCTCCGCCGCCTATAAGAACAAGGAGCATGAGAAGTCCTGTTCTTATGATAAGATCCATATCCTGACCCAGCACGCCATCGTCAACTATTTTTGACATAAGCTTTGGCTGAAGCAGGTCGCCCAGCACTTCTCCCACCATGGATAGAGGTGTCAGCACCGCAAACAGTGCATAGGGCTTCAAGTATTTGCTTAGTTTTACTTTCAAAGCAGTTCCTCCTAAAATTTTATTTCAGGCTACTTATACGCAGGGGAACATTGACGGAAGATAGCAAATGCAGAGCAGTGGGCTGTTAAGGACGCCAGCCCCTACAAAATGTGTGATATAACTTTTTTATGTAGTGGCTAACAGCGTTTGCCCGCATTGCTCTTGCATTGCTAATGATCCACATCAAACTATCCATGCTGGTGACAAGGCTACGCCCAAGGCATAACCTTTATCACAGCCTAATTGTGCATTATCTCAAGTTCCTCAGAAAGTTCCTGAGCGGTCATTTTTCTGCTGAGGGAGGCTTTGTCTATCATTATGGTAACAGGCTCTTTTCCGTGGATATCGAACCAGTTGTCAGAGAAAACGCAGTCGGCAGTTTTCAGGCTGAGGCAGACGCTTTTGGCGTAATTCTCGGCACAGAATGTCAGGGCGAATTTATCCTCGCTTTCGGAATGCCATAGGTTATCTTTGGCTCAAGGAATGTAAATTCTTTCGGGCGCACAAAGAGAGTTGTGCCAAAACTCTGCACCTTGCCGTTTTCCATAATGGAATATTCGAGATATTTTTCACGAGGGTCGTTACGGTTTTTAAGCTCGTCTGAAAGGTCGATAGTAAGGACGTTTTGTGCTGTGAGAGCCGGAACGCTCACGGATTTTTCTCCGCTTTGCAAAATTTCTGCTTTATTGTTTCTCAGCGTCCATTTTACCACGCCCTCAAAGGCTGTCATGCGTTCGTTGGATATGTTAAGAACAGGCTTTTTTCTATTGGTATCGTCGCAGGAGATAAGGCATGGTGCGTAAAAACGCTTCGCATAATAATGCAGAAATCCGCCTGAACAAGCTGTGAGGAATAGATGAGCTGTTTGAAATCATATGGATATCTCACCATTTGTGCAAGATAATACATTATTTTCTCGTTGCCCTGAACGCACTTCTGATGTGCCGCCATAACCGGTGAGCAAAGGTCAAAGTCGCCCTTTGTTTCGTCGGCAAAGGCACGGCAGGTCTTTATATCAGGCAGGCTCTCAAAGCCATACTCCGAACAGAAGCGGTAATAAAATTCTCTGAACGCTTCGATAGGCTTGAAGTTGTGCCAAACGTCCCAATAGTGCATATCCCCTGCATGGTTTGAGGAAGCGTCCTTGAAGCCTCCCCTGATGAAGGTGATGACTACCAATAGAATGTGTTTTCGCATGGGTCATAGGCTTTAAGCACCTGTGGGATAATATGTTTCAAAATCGTAATCATCATCACATATCTGTGTGGAGATATACTCGTTCTCACGATAATATGGGTCGGGTATCTTTTTTATAGTCAAGCAGGGTCTTATATACAGAGCATGGAACTTTGCAATCAAAGCTCTCCTGCGAGCCTGCGTTTTTTTTCATTTTCCAGTTATCGTTAAGGCTTACTGTTATACTCATTATTTTTCTCCTTATTTATCATGGACGCAGAAAAGGTTTGTTTCCCATGCGGGGTAGTATCTTTCCTGACGGATATAGAATTTGTATCCTTTGCAAAGACTGTTTATATACAGAGGCAGGGTGATGTAATCATATGGTCTGTGATACAACGCACTGCATATTTTGGGGGGGCATAGCGTGAAATGGTATATTCACTGCCTTTGATAGCTTCTAGGTCTGCTCCCTCAACGTCATATTTTATATAGGTGCATTTTTGCCTGCAAGAACGCTGTCCAGACTTCTTGCACGAACCTTTTTCCTGCGGTATCTACTCTGCCCTGTCTGCCTGCGCCGCCTGCGAAATAAAGCTCGGTATCAATGCTCCATGCGGCGGCATTGTAAAGGCTTATATTGTCATTGGCTTTTAGATTTTTCAGGCATTTCTGAAAGTTTTTTCTCTCAGGTTCGAGGGCATATATTCTCTCATACTTTCCCCCCTGTGCGTGAGATAAGCTCTGCGGCAGTGTCGCCTGTGTATGCTCCCAAGTCGCAGTATATCTCGTTTTCTCCAAGGGGAAGTATCTCGGCTATCTTGTCCTTATCCGTAAATATCTCACGGAGATAAGAAAGCTTGCCTGTTATCTTGAACGCTGTCAGCTTTTCAAAGGTAAGCTTTGAAATATCGTCATCAAAAAGGCGGTAAGCTTTTTTCAGCCTGAGAATACATTGAGAGAAGCTTTTCCTTGCTGAAATTTTCATCGCCTGCAACGCATTCCGGCACTATGACCTCGCAGCTTTTTTCAATATTGTCGATACGCTCCATTATCTCAGGCAGGCTCGTGCCAAAGCCAAGCACAACTGTGATATTCCCAAACTGCGCTTGCACCTGAGAGAAAGTCTGCACCTTAAACCCTCTGAAGCTTTGTCCACGGACAAAATCGTCGCTTGCAAAAAAACACCTGTGCATTTTATGCCAAGTCTATCAAATTCATCAAGAAGCTTTTCCGCTCCATCGCCCATGCCGTATATGAATATCGGCTTTTCGCAGGTCTTGAGCCTGTCCCACGAGCTTTCAAGGGACTGAAAATATTCTTTTGAAAACATTCACACTTTCCTCTCCAAAAAAGGCTCTCACAGAAAGATCTGCGAAAGCCCCTTATTCTTATAGAACTTTATATGATATCGTCATTGATATCAAAATCATCATGATCGTGGCAATGACCGCCGTCACCACCGACCATATCTCTGCCCCTTACACGGTATCTATCACGATTTATATTGATATACTTATCAAGCTGTGCAAGCACATCTCTTGGCGCTTTTATGGACTTGACTTCCTTAATAGGCGTATCAACGTCTTTGACATTCATTACTATTGTGCCACAGCCGAACATTCTTTTGTCCGAACGGCAGGACAAGCTTTTTGTCGATGACCCTATAAAGGTCAAGCTCGTCTTCCTCTATGCTGAGAAAACCCTTGCGTGTTATAAACTTATCTTCTGTGAGAAAATATCTTGTAAATGATATAGGCAGACCAAAAATCGTTCTTTTCTTATCTGTCCAAATGTAATTGATAACGTCTTTTTTCATAAAACGACGTCGCCTCCCTCAACATTATCTATAATTTTTTACAAAGACATCATTGCAAACTGGTGGCACAAAAAGCTGCTGACCATGTTTTTGCAACGATCCTCCCGTATATTTTACCACGCAATAAAGCTTTTGTCAAGAAATTATCCTTTGTAAAAGCTATGTAAAAATACCGTTCATTTATATATTTCTATATCATTTCGCAAATATTAATAAATGTAAAATCACACATTTATCTTAATATTTTTTTAATCATATAGCAATCTTTGCTGGCATTTTCGACTTTTTTCTACATAAAATAAGCTTTCATAACAATGTAAAGTTGATGTAAAATATAGCAAATCGTCAATTTATTCATATAATATATTGATTTAAACGACATAAAAGCATATTTTATCAGTGTAAATTACAATATTTGCACAATTATCTCATTTAAAATTTGGTCATAGCCGACATTTGTTTATTTACTATGTATAGATTGTTGCGCGTTTCTTAAAACATAGTACAAAAAGCAAGAAAATTAAGTAAAAAACTTGAAATTATATCGTAAAAATGTTATACTGCAAGTGTAGTATAAAGTTAAAAAAAAAAAACCGGAGGAAGATTTAAAATGTGTAAAAAAGACGTGATCAAAATCCTTGTCGGAAGCCTCAATCAGGCTGGCATGAAGGTGGCAGACTATCTGAAAACAGGGGTACAATGTTGCGCAGTCAGACTACAATCCACTGGAGATACAGCTTGAGGTGCTTAAAAGCAAACCTGATTTTCTGATAATTTCAGAAATAACTGAATTTCCCTACGAGCTGTGCAAAAATCTCAAAGGGGCTTGTCCTAAGCTGAAAATAATCATGCTTTCCGACAGAAAAACCAACAATGGAAACAATGGACTTGCAAAATACGCAGACATGATAATAAAAAGTCCTCTAAGCTGTGCGGATATCAAAAACGCACTCAGAGCGCTTCAGTGTCCTGACGATTCTGCAGATCTGAACATCACAATAACACGAAGCTCTGACGAGGGGTACACCAATGGCGACATACAATCTGCTATATCCACCGTGATGAAGCGGTTGTGCATAACTCCGAATTATAACGGCTATGGCTACATCAAAGAGGCAATAAAAATGGCTCTTACGACAGACAAAGCCAACAGACGTGTCACAAAGGTCATTTATCCAGAGATAGCGGCGGCACATGGAGTAACCACAGTAAGCGTTGAAAGAAATATGCGCACCGCCATAAGGATCGGTTGGGAAAAGGCTCATGACAAAGACAAAGCCGAGATATTCGGTAATTTTGCCATAAGACCTGACCACTACCCCACAAACAGCGAATTTATTTTCGTTGCCGCTGAATACATAAACAGCAAATATCCAGCGGAAAAGGCATTATCAGCCACCGCTGAACATACTAGCGAAAGTAATTTATTTATCTGACAAGAAGAAAGCCGTTATGCCCACAGGCACAGCGGCTTTTTTTCTATATAAACGAAACGTCCTGCAGTAAATGACAACGGGCTGCCCTGCGGACGCAGATCTTCGGCTGCGTGCTCCCTTCGTCCGTTTCCGAAACGGCAAATGCGGTTTCGTTCGGGAGGTCTGCAATCCATTTCCAGAGTCTGAATCCCTTTTTAGAAGTGTTGGATTTATAATAACTGTGCTTGTTCGCACAAGGCAGGAAACTTTTTCTGTTATTTAGTATATCACAACATATCCATAATATCAATAGGTAATTTCAGCAAATCAAAGTACATAAAATTGTACATTTTACATATTGACAAGCCTATATGCTGAGATATTTTTCTTATGACAGGTGGTCGTGATCGTGACAACCGCAGCCACAGCCGCAATCATCGTCTTCGTCCTCATCATCGAACTCGAACATTTCATCGATACGCTCCATGAACATCTGACCGATCTTCTCATACTCGTCATCATCTTCGATAGAAGCAAGTATCTCGTCATTGTTCTCGTCATATTCAGCCTTGAGTATCACAACGTCGCCTGAATCTTCAAGGGCTTCGTCACCGTTCTCATAATAAGGAGTGAGAGCATAATACTTCTCGTCACCATATTCCATTGCGTCCAACAGCTCAAAAGTCTGCTTATTACCATTTTCGTCCTCCAGCTCGTAGAGGTCCGGCAGAAACTCGTTATCCATAATTATCCTCCTAACATGATCTTGTGCGGTATATCGGCACTTTCTGAGTGGGATATATCGAAAAAATCAGAACAGAAAGACTGTTTCTGACCACCGCAACACTTTAATTATACTACACTGCAAAATCAAAGTCAAGCGCATTTTGTAAAAGTAATATTAAATATAAAAACCACAAAAAAGTTGAGAAAAACTATTGACAAGTAACAAAAGATGTGGTATAGTATAGTCAAGGAAAAACAAAGAGCCAAACAAAAGCAGACAACAGGGTTCGCTGAAACGGTCAACGGTCTGACGATACAGTAACGATTTCAGAGGGCACGGCAAAGCGAAGTTAGGCGAGAGGTTTTCCTTATATATCACAGGCAGATCGGACAGCATATACCCGACACTAGGTACACTACAGTTCAGCAGGCGGGCAGGCTCATCGGATACCTAATAAGATATGAAAGGAGCGAGTCCAATGGACGCATCAGAGATCCAGGAGAGTATCCATAGGCTCGGCAATTTCTTAAAGTAAAAAAGGATCAAGACGCAGACGAATGAGCTGACAGGAATCCAGACATATATGATTTACACAGGAAGAAATTGCAGAGCCTCATGGATTAATCACAGCACAGAGTTACTGCAATTTAAGGATACTCTCAAATTTACAATTGAATATTTTGCAACTTTTATATAAGGAGTGATCGACATGATCGGTTACAGAAGGTTTGCAAATAAAATTTAGACAGGAGTGTTTCCAATGCACAATTTCAGCTTTTCAGAGGTAAAGAAATAAACTGAAAGAGTGATTCCAATGTAAAATTTAGCTTCTGAACATAAAAAGCTCACAGAGCTATAAAAATCAAATAAATTTCGAGGAGTGGTGCATATGAAAATGCACAAAAGGAACTTGAACATGAAATAGAATGGAGTGAGTCCGCCAAGAAATTTACGAGCTTAATGCTCTTACCGATTTGATTTACTGACTAAGATTTTTCTAAAGATCATATAAAATACTGAAGGAGTGGTGCGTTATGAAAATGCACTCAAGGCTTTTGAACATCTGATATTTGGAGGTGAATCCGCCAGTTACTTCAGCAAGGCTTATCTGATATGGTAAGCGTAGGATCTTGAAATTATGCGAAAGGCGATAATTCCAACGGAAATGTAATAAGTTTCATTGACAGTAAATTTTCACGAAAGGTGTTAAGTCCGATGGCACGTTAAGTTTTATCCACTGAGGCATAACTTAATATTTTGAAAGGAAATAAATCCAATGGAAAGGTAATTTGCACTTAGAGATTATTTTTACCGAAAGGAAATAGATCCAATGGAATAGCTTATATTATGCGGACAGAATTTTACTGAAAGGCGTGACAGAAGGGCGTAATACCAATGGCATAATCAATATGAACGTACATACTTAACTATGTGGTGTATTCAGATATCACATAGTTAAGTTTTTTTGTGTAAGGGGTGGGACGACGAGGACGCCGTCCCCTACAATATTCAAGAAAACAAGAAAGCACCCTGCGGTCAATGCAGAGTGCTTTTATTTTATATCATATTTTCAAGGAAAGCCACTGTCTTTGGATCGTATGTAAGATCCTGCGCTTCCATATCCTCGTCAAGCTGCCACAGCTTTGTTACTGCGAAAACTGACGATACAAAAAACGGCTGGCTGTTCAGATAGCCGAGGGTTATCTTTGCCGGAGTGTCCCCCGTCTGCTCGCTGAGCTGTTTTACCTTTGCAAGTCTTGCAAGATTAGCAGGCCTGCATACTGTCCCTCAGGGAGATTGTTTGCAGCGTCGCCCTTTGCAAGCTTTGCAAAAAAGCCCTTTGCCTGCGGGGAGAACGCCATAACAGAAATCATGCTTCTTGTACCAGCGAAACTCCTTTGTATCCATACAAACAAGAGTATTGTCACCGAAAGTTTCAACGCTCGAATGTGCAAGGCTGTAGTTTATCTGACTGATCCTGATAGGCTCCATACCGTTTTCCTTTGCAAACTTATTCGCTTCCTCTATCCTTTGAGTTGTCCAGTTTGAAACGCCTATAAAATGTATCTTTCCGCTCTCATAAAAATCATTGAGAACTGGCATTATCTCTTCCACAGGTATCTTCGGGTCGTCACGATGAAGAAAATAAATATCCACATAGTCAACGCCCAGCACTCTCAGGCTTGCTTCAAGATCCTTTGTAAGCTCTTCCCTGCTAAGACGGCTTTCGTCCATATGACCCATTTCAGGGTGACCGCCCTTTGTGGCAATACAAATTTTATCACGATTGTTTCTGGCTTTGAGCCATCTGCCTATTACGCCCTCGCTGGAATTGTGACCATTTTCCAGCCAGTCGCAGTAAACTCTTGCGGTATCGATACACCAGCCGCCAAGCTCTACATATTTGTCGAGAAACTCAAAATACACATCGTCACAATCGTTTCTCTCAAAACCTGCCGCACCAAAAGTCAGGGCAGGGACTTTCATTTCATATCTGTCGTTTTTCAACACATAGCTTATCATGTACTCTTCCCCCTTGGCATACAATTTCCTATACTATTTATAATCACTATGTCTAGTAATATACTATTATACCATATAAAAAAGGACTTTTTCCACAGAATTTTGTTAAATTTTATTTTTTCATAAAAACCCCTTGACAAGTCGGTAAACTTGATATATAATTGTAAAGGTTTATGACTTTACAGAAATCCATTAGGAGGTAAGCGGTATGAGTAAAAATTTGCAAAACAGCGTTTTGCTCGACTTGTATGGCTGCCTGCTCACTGATAAACAAAACGAGATCATGGATCTTTATTACAATGACGATCTGTCGTTGGGAGAGATCGCCGCTCAGCTAGATATCTCAAGACAGGGCGTTCATGACGCTATAAAAAAATGTGAAACTGCAATGGCTGATTATGAAGAAAAGCTAGGTCTGCTAAAACAGCAGGAGGCTTATCTGGCAGAGCTTAAAGAGTTCAAGGCTCAGGCTATGGACGTTTTTAACGAGTGTAAAAAAAAGAATTATGCGAGAGATATCGCTGAAAAGGTGATAGTGCTTCTTGAAAATCTCGATTCTAAGCTTGATGAATTTGACAACGCAGAATATACCGAAGAAGAATAGATATAGATAAAAAAATTATACGGAGGACAGCTTATGGCGTTTGAAGGACTTTCAGAAAAACTAAACGGCGTGTTCAAGCGTCTTAAATCAAGAGGTAAACTTAGCGAAGCCGATGTAAAAGAGGCAATGCGTGAAGTTAAAATGGCTCTGCTTGAGGCTGACGTTAGCTACAAGGTAGTAAAAGATTTTATTGCCAAGGTAACGGAGAGAAGCGTTGGCGAGGAAGTGCTGAAGAGCCTTACTCCTGGTCAGCAGGTCATAAAGATAGTTAATGACGAGCTTATAAAGCTCATGGGCGAGGCTAACTCGAAGATAAACTTCCCTAACAAGCCGCCTTGCATCATAATGATGTGCGGTCTTCAGGGTTCAGGTAAAACAACACACGCTGCAAAGCTTGCGAAGATGTTCAAAAAAGAGGGCAAGCGTCCTCTGCTTATAGCAGCCGACGTTTACAGACCTGCGGCTATTGAACAGCTAAAGGTTGTGGGAGAGAGAGCCGAAGTCGCAGTATTTGAAATGGGTCAGATAGACCCACGAAAGATAGTAAAAAGAGGGTATCAAGCACGCCAAGGATTACGGCAATGACCTTGTTATCATAGATACGGCAGGACGTCTTCACATTGATGAGGAGCTTATGAACGAGCTTAAAGACATCAAGAAGATCGCTGAGCCGAACGAGATAATGCTCGTTGTTGACGCTATGATCGGTCAGGACGCTGTAAAGGTAGCTTCAAGCTTTGACGAGGCTCTTGGTATCGACAGCGTTATCCTTACAAAGCTCGACTCTGACACAAGAGGCGGTGCGGCGCTTTCAGTGCTTGCTGTAACAGGTAAGCCTATCAAGTTCGTTGGTATGGGCGAAAAGCTTGACGAGTTTGAGGCTTTCCACCCTGAGAGAATGGCTTCAAGAATACTTGGCATGGGCGATATGCTCACACTTATCGAAAAGGCTACTCAGACAGTTGACGAAAAGGACGCCAAAAAGCTTGCAGAAAAAAATGCAGGAAAAGGGCTTTGACCTTAACGACTTGCTGGAGCAGATGAAGCAGATACAGAAAATGGGCTCTATGAAATCCATTATCAGAATGCTTCCAGGCGCAAACAAGGTAACAGACGAGCAGGTGGAGCAGGGCGAGGTTCAGCTGAAAAAAGACTGAGGCTATGATAAATTCAATGACAAGGGCTGAAAGAGAAAAGCCTGCGATCATTGACCCTAAGAGAAAAAGACGTATCGCTGCCGGAAGCGGCACGCAGGTATCTGACGTAAATCAGCTTCTTAAGCAGTTTGAACAGATGCAGAAAATGATGAAGCAGTTCGGTATCGGCGGAAATCTTCACGGAAAGAAATCCAGAAGAAACAGAGCAGCACTTCTCAAAGGACTTGGCGGCGGAATGCCACAATAGTTGATAAGCTATCAGCAATCAAGTGATTGATTTGATATATGAAGTTTTTTATGGAGGTGAAAATACAATGGCAGTAAAGATCAGACTCAGAAGAATGGGTGCTAAGAAGGCTCCTTTCTACAGAATCGTAGTTGCTGATTCAAGATATCCAAGAGACGGACGTTTCATCGAAGAGCTGGGCTACTATGACCCAACTAAGGAACCTTCTGTACTCAAGGTTGACGACGAAAAGGCAAAGTCTTGGATCGCTAACGGTGCACAGCCAACTGATACAGTTAAGGCTCTTCTCAAGAAGAACGGCACTATCTAATAGCTGACAAGATAATTCAGACGGTGAGCTGCTTATCCCACCACTTTGCTTGCCGTTTTCGGCGGGGAAAACGCTTCCCTGCCGCATTTTCGTGGGAGAATGGAGATATTTTTATGAAAGAATTACTCGAAACTATAGTTTCTGAGCTTGTTGAAAACAAGGACGCTGTTGAGGTCGTTGTTGACGAGCCTAACGCAGAGGGTATCGTGGTTTACCATCTTCACGTTGCTCCGGACGATATGGGCAGAGTTATCGGCAAGCAGGGCAGGATCGCAAAGGCTATAAGAGTTGTAATGCGTGCCGGTGCTTCCCGTTTGGATCAGAAAATAATGGTAGAGATAGACTGATAGTTCAGTGAATAAATCATCACCCCGTACAGATAATAGTATGGGGTGATTTTTTTTGCGTGTAAATAAAAAATGCTTCAATGCGTTCACAGGTATAGCCGTGGGGATATGCAACGGTTTTTTCGGTTCAGGCGGCGGAATGATAGCAGTGCCTATGCTTGAAAAAAAGGCGGCAAGGGCGGAAGTCTTGATTTTTCGCAGGCAGTGAAATTCATACCACTTGGGATAGTTGGTGCGGCAGTGGGTGCAATGCTCATGAAAAAGCTTTCAAACAGTCTGCTAAAACGTATTTTCGGACTGCTTATGATAATAGCAGGCGTGAGGATATTTATGAAATAGGGTGATATTACGGCTTGGTATACAATATGTGCGGTGGCTTTTCTCACCGGTATCTTTGCCTCCATGGGTCTTGGGGGCGGAATGGTGCTTATCGTTTATCTGATGGTGTTTGCAGGCTTTTCGCAACTAGCGGCGCAGGGGATAAACCTTGTGTTTTTTATCCCTATCGCAATAATAAGCCTTGTGCTTCACACGAAAAACAAGCTTGTGGAATGGAAAAAAGCCGTTCCCGCAGTTTTGTGGGGAACGGCCGCTGTTATTATATCAGCATGGCTTGCAAACAGGATAGAGCAAAGCCTACTTTCAAAAGCTTTCGGTATTTTCCTTATCCTAATGGGACTGAAAGAGTTATTTTTCAAGAGTGAAAAGCACAAGTTCAAAGGGGTCTGAAAAACGCTGTGTCCAGCCACTATTGCCTACTCCCCTCGATACAACGAGGGTTGTATCGTTCACGCTGTAAGTGCCGTCGGTGTATTTCGGGAACAGACCCTGACCAGGTGCATAAAGACCATTCACAAGGGGTAGCCTTATAAGTCCGCCATGTGCGTGACCTGTGAAGTCGATATCGATATGCGTTCCATACTGCACTGCGGTCTTGCTGAAATAGTTGCAATCCTCGGGATAGTGATTTAGCAGTATAACAAAATCCTCTGTGACCTGAGAAAAAGCCTCGCTGTCATTTTCCATATTGTCAAAGCCCAACAGGCTTATAGTATCACCATTTCGTGTGAGTGTGGTATGCTCGTTGTAGAGGACGTTTACACCATAGCTTTCACAGCCTGAAACGAACTGCTTCCTTTCATCCTGAGAAAGATTATATTCATGGTTGCCCATAACAAGATAGACAGGACATATGTCAGGAAGCTTTTTCATAAACTCAAGGGAACGATCAACATCGGGGAAGATCTGATCTACGCTGTCCCCTGTAACAAAGATATAGTCAGGCTCGCAGTCTTTGACCTTTTCCGTCAGCCTATCTATATAGCCCTTGCCCCACTCGTTGTGGAAGTCAGATATCTGAACTATCTTACAGCCCTCGAAGCCCTCAAGTAAGTTATCAAAATGCGCTGACAGCTTTTTTGACCTCGATATAGGTATTAGACCACACGAAGTCGGCTAATACCATTACCGCAAGCACTATTATCACTATGATGATATTTCTTTTCTGCTTTTTAGTCAGCCTGCTTTGCTTTTTTTCTTCTGTATTCAAGATAGCCCTCCAAAATTATCGTTGCGGCAACTGTATCTACAACAGCCTTTCTTGCCTTTCCCCTGACGTTTGTTTCGTTAAGGATATTGTGTGCTGTGACAGTTGTGGAACGCTCGTCCCACATTCTCACCGGCAGGTCGGTACGCTCTTTCAAAAGCTCGGCAAACGCCCTGCACTTCTCTGCTCTTGGACCCTCTGTGCCGTTCATGTTTATGGGCAGACCTACTATTATCTCCCCTGCACCGTATTCAGCCGCTGTCTGAGCCGCCTTATCTGCAAGCCTTTCGGCGTTTCTCTCAGGAACAGTGCCGATAGGAGAAGCAAGAAACTCAGAGCGGTCGCTTATTGCGAAGCCTGTTCTTGCGTCGCCATAATCTATTGCCATTATTTTCATTTTGCACACCTCTATATCAAGACTTTTCTTATCATTATATCATAACACTGTCTGTAAAACAAGTCCTAAAGCAGGATTTTGGGAATTAAACTGCAAAAAGCGCAATGTAGAAGAGCTCTCTGCATACCATTTGCTTAAAAAAGTAAAATTGTTCCTTAAATACTGTGATTATTTGTGCATTATGGTTATTGATTTTTACTTTTAATTATGTTATAATGCTTTATTATCAGAGGGTATGCACAAATATCAGGGTTAAGTTTTGTGCAAAATTATATTATATAAGAATTGGAAAGGAAAAAGAAAAATGAAGAAATTTTTATCAGTAGCAATGACTGCTATCATCGCCTGCGCTTCAATATTCTCATGCACACTGACAGCTTTTGCCGAAAACGCAGAAACAGAAGACGTTACTATCGACTGCTCTTCCGCAACGACTTGTAGCAATTGGGAACAGTCTATCACTGTCGATCAGGCAACTTTCAACGCAACAAGACTTACAAAGGATTCAGAGATAATCGTCACATTCAAGAGCGAGGAAATAAACGAAAAGGCAGGAAACAAATACAATGCTGAGCTTATTTTCCAGAGCTGGGACAACACCACTACACCAGCCGCTCAGGACGGTGCGGTCAGTCAGGTATACAACATCATAATCGGCGCAACTGACAGGGCAAAGATAACAGTAACAGGCATAACGGTAACGAACTGCAAGACAAAGACTTATGCAGAAAAGGAAGAAAAAGACTCAAAGGGAACAAACCCTATTATCATAGTTATTGCGGTCATTGCAGGAATTGCTATCGCAGTTGTGGTAATTGTGATAATCATGAACAAGAAGTCAAGTGAAGCCTTTGACGTAAGCACCGGCAAGTTCGTTGACAAGAAAAATCTTTTTGATGAGC
>VOFI01000548.1_pt1 | contig 44001 bp, 50 predicted proteins | sample 5384131 | NCBI WGS metagenome assembly VOFI01 (sample SAMN12384728, study PRJNA508395) | human gut metagenome | isolation source: healthy gut H | host: Homo sapiens
AATATCAATGAAAATAGGACGGTCGATTTATTGTTCGAACTAACAGCCAACTATACGAAGCAGCTTTTCAAGGAAAGAGACAGATTGGAAGTATTGCTCGGGTATTCATACCAACAAGAGAACTGGGACGGATTAGGAGCCGGCAGCTCTCAATTTTTCACCGATTTATTCCTATGGAACAAATTGGAAGCCGGGAATGTGGCCCGTCCGCCGGTAAAAGTTCTTCCAAAGGCAAAAACGAATTAGGTTCTTATTTCGGCAGAATCAACTATTCCCTGCTCGACAAATACCTGTTTACATTCTCTTTAAGATATGACGGCTCTTCGAAATTCGGTAAAAACAACAAATGGGGTCTTTTTCCCATCGGGAGCATTCGCTTGGAAAATGCAGAATGAAAACTTTTTGAAAGACGTCGACTGGTTGTCCGAATTAAAATTAAGAGTCAGTTTTGGGCAAACCGGAAACAGCAATATCGGAGGCAATGCCTACGAATACTATGAAGCCGGTAATCAATATGTATTCGGAGATGCAGTACAAACAGGCAGTATCAAAAGCCAACTCGAAAATCCCGACCTCAAATGGGAAACGACGACAGAGTTGAACGTGGGTCTCGACTTCGGATTTCTAAACAACCGAATCACAGGATCGTTTGAATATTTCCACAAAGTAGTCAGCGACTTGCTCGCCTTCCGCAAATTGAATTCCTTGATGGAAGTCTCTACTATTGCAGACAACATCGGAGCGACCCAAAGTACCGGGTATGAGTTTTCTTTAAATACGGTAAACCTTACCGGCCCGTTCAAATGGAACACTACCTTGAATATATCCTCCTATAACGACCGATGGAAAGAACGCAACCCCGATGTAGTCTTGGCGCCTTATGAAAAAAGAAGATGCACCTATCCGGGCTATCTATGGATGCGTATCCGACGGTATTCTGCAAATAGGAGAAACTCCTCCTGCCTCCATGCCCGATTTATTGCCGGGACAAATGAAAGTAAAAGACCTGAACGGGTTTGACCCGAACGACGGTTCCAAATTGCTCGGACACCCCGATGGAAAAATAGACGCAGCCGACAGAATCTATTTGGGAAGTACCGACCCGAAAGTTATCATCGGATTCGGCAACATGTTCGAATACAAGAACTTCGACTTGAATATTTTCTTCTATGGCATGTTCGGTCAATACGTGGCCAATTCGAATCGGGCAAAATACGGGCCCTCCGGTTGCGAATACATCTTGCAACGGCAAAACTATTCGAAAGAAGTATTGGAACGGTGGACTCCCGACAATCCCACGAACAAATTTCCATCGGGATTTTACAGTGCCTACTACGGAGGAGATGACTGGCTGCTCGAAAAAGTATCGTTCGTACGTTGTAAAAACATAACATTGGGATACTCTTTCCCGCACAAATGGATACACAAAGTCTTTTCACAAGCCAGAATATACGTCGATGTTGAAAACCCTTTCATCATTACGAACTATCAGGGATTAGACCCGGAGATGGATTCAAAAGGCGGATATCCGTCTCAAAGGACATATTCGATAGGTATAGATATCACATTCTAAAAAAACACGTACACTATGAAAACAAAATTCAAACATATACTGGTTATTCTATGTCTCTCGATGATTTCATGCAAGGGAAACTTGGAACCGGAACTATTCGATCAAATTACACCCGAAAACTTTTTAACCAACGAAGACGACGTAAAGACTGCTGTCACCGGTGTTTACGCCGAGTTCCGAGGGATATCCGAATGGGGACGATACAAAACCTCTTGGGGTTCGGTAATGACGCTTCAAGAAGTCCCCACCGACCTATGGGCCGCGAATTGGTTCTATAAAGCCCATACAGATTTCATGTGGAAAGCAACCGACTATTTCGTCTGTGAAATATTCGAATTTTTCGTGCCGGCCATAACAAAAAGCCACAGCTTTAATCGCACGTATACAAGACGCTCCTGTGAGCGACGACATAAAAAATCGATACATTGCCGAATTGAGAGTAGCACGGGCGCTCTGGATGTACGATCTGTTCGACCTGTATGGGCCGGTTCCGGCAATCACCGACCCCGAAAAAATACTCAATCCCACTCAGGACTTTACGGTAACTCGCCCCTCTCGGGAAGAATACATCACATTTGTAGAAACCGAATTGAAAGAAGTAATCAATGCCAAAATTTTGCCTGTCGCATGGACAGGTAGCGACTACGGTCATGTAAGTCAGGCAACGGCTATGATGGTACTGCTCCAACTATACATGCACGAAGGTGGCTACTGTCGGAACAAACACGTCGGCGACTATCTGGATTATTTCAAAAGGCCGAACAGGTAGCCAAAGACATCATGGATTTACAATATTATGAATTACAAGCTGAATTCAAAGACATTTGGAGTCCTCAAAACCAACACAACAACGAAATCATTTTCGCTCTTCCGAGTTTTCCCATTCCGGTAATGGGAAACAACTTTCTCGCCCATGTACTACCCACCGATTACAAGTCCCAGCAAGGCATCCCGCTGACCGGTTGGAATGGATTCAGAACCCCGTGGGAAGTATACGACTCTTTCGATCCGGCCGATAAGCGCAGACAAGTACACAAAACCGAATACTGGAATGGGAAAGAAATGGTTACAGGACGTACCGGAACTCTCGAATATGGAGCTTTGCCTATGAAATATCAGGAAAATGCAAATACCGATGGGACGAATGATGCATCGGAATATGTCATTTACCGGTACGCCGATGTCATCATGTTACGTGCCGAAGCTAAAAACGAAATTTTCGGCCCGGACGGGGGAGGAACACCTACGGCCAAAGAACTCCTGCACCAAGTCTGCCGCAGAAGTTTCGACAATTACGACCAAACCGACCACAAAAAGAAAATAGACCAAATAACCGACATAGACGCTTTTCGCGCTCATCTGCTTCAAGAAAGAGCTTGGGAGTTTATTTGGGAAGGTAAAAAGAAGAAGCGACATGATACGACACGGCGTATTCATTTCCAATGCAATCAGCCGGGGTAAAAATCTGGCGAAAGACTACCACGAACTATATCCTATTCCTCAACAAACGATTTATGAACTTAAAATAAAACAAAATGATGGCTACTAATCAAAGAAATCTTTTGAAAAAAGCGACTTTCTGGTCTTTATGCTGCCTCCTTTTCTCTGGACCGATATCTGCCCAAAAGGTATATCCGGCATACGGGTTAAACGACTTTGTAGAAACCGCCGATCCCGAAACCTACGACAGCAAACAGTGGGACGACCTTTCTTCGGGACTTCACGCCGCATGGGGGTCGATCGATACTTTATACAAAAAAAGGAAATGTCCCCGCAAATAAAATAAAACAAACGAAAGCCGTCGTATGGAAAGGCGAAAAAGTAAACTTCATCGCATTGGCTTACACCAAAAACGAGATAAAAGACGTAAAATGCGTTACCTCCGATTTAAAAGGTATATCTTCCATCATTCCGGCGGGAAATGTCAAATCGAACTTTGTCCGATACACACTCTCCGACAAGTTCAAAATTTCAGACGAAATATTGGCTTGTGCCGCTCGAACGCCGCATAAAACAGAAAACAGCCACCTCGTGCCCGATGTTCTCGATTATATCCCCCAAATGACGATACCGGGAAGAACCACTCGACCGATATGGATTACAGTAGAGATTCCGCGAGACATACCGTCGGGAGAATATACGGGAGAGATATTTATTCGTTCGGCTGCGGGTGAAGACCAAATACTGTCTTTGACCGTAGAAGTACTCGACCACATAGTCCCCGCACCGAAAGATTGGCAATTCCATCTCGACCTTTGGCAAAACTGTGTTTCGGTAAAAAGGTATCATAAGCCTACCCTATGGAGTGACGAACACTTCGAGATACTGGCAGAGTATTTTAAAATATTGGCCGATGCCGGACAAAAAGTTTGCACCGCCGTAATCAACCACGGAGGACAAAGTTTCGACGACTGGTACGAAAGTATGATTCTATGGACCAAAAAGCCGATGGCACTTGGTTTTATGATTATACGGTGTTCGATAAATTCGTGAATATGATGGCTTCGATAGGAATCGACCAGCAAATCAATTGTTACTCGATGTACCCGTGGGGAGCTACACGTTACTTCGACGAAAAATCAGGCGATTGGATTTCTATACAGCCGGAACCCGGCACTCAGGAATTTGCAGATTTTTGGAGACCCTTCCTCCTCGATTTCCGGAAACACCTCAAAGAAAATGGCTGGTTCGAAAAAACAGCTATCGCTATGGACGAAAAACTCGAACCCATTATGGCCGGGTAATCTCTTTCATCAAAGAGACAACCCCCGACTTCAAGATAGCATTGGCCGGGGTTATATCCCCCCCTGCAAAGAAGACATATACGATCTGTCCATCTTTGTGGGTCACCCCACTACATCGGAGAACATGCAGGCTCGAATCGCACAAGGTAAACCCACGACATTTTATACGAGCTGTTCATGGCCCGAACACCCCAACCAGTTCACATTCTCGCCTCCTGCCGAAAGTGCTCTTGTCGGGTGGTTCGCATACGCTCAGGGATATACAGGATTCTTGCGTTGGGCCTACAACATTTGGGTGCAGAACGTTCTCAAAGATACCCGCTGTGCATCGGCTCCGGCAGGCGACCAACACATGGTATATCCCGGACCTCGCAACTCTGTAAGAATGGCCCGCCTACGTGAAGGCATCAAGATTATGAAAAGTTACGAGTCATTATGGAACGCCTGAAAGGGCTGGGTACGCCGGAAGCCAACGAAAACATTCAAAAACTGCAAAGAGTATTGCAAACATTCTCATTGGGAGAAATCAGCAAAGAGACCGACAACCGCATCACGAGCTTGGTGAACGACGCAAAAGCCGTACTGACCGAAGTCGCAAAAGCAACGCCCGTAAACATGTCCAATCTGGTGATTCCATCGAAAGACCGCAATACAATCGAAATTTATCCCAATCCCACGGACGACAAACTGTTCATCTCCTACGATGGGGATACAGAAAAGATAAGCTATCAAATATGCTCCACTTCGGGACAAGTATTGCAAACATCGAACACGAAACCCGTCTATAAATACATAAACATCAAAAATATACCATCGGGTAACTACATTATAAAATTCAATGTCGGATCGCAAGTTATCAGTAAAAAATTCATTAAAAACTAACCTTAAAAAACAAAATCGTATGAAACCGAAAAAAATTACTTCATGCATGTTATTTGCCATGATTTTCAGTTGCGGAATGTCATTACAGGCTGCAAACATCAAAGCTGTCAACTTTATCCACGACAACAGCATCAGAGGCTGTGATATTCACCTGTCACAAGAAGGGAACAAGTACTTCGCCGATGTCTACAACCAACAACAGACCATCGAAATGTGGGTGCGTATAAGCGAAACCCTCGACGCGCAAGGCGGCGTATTGATAAGCACTAAAAGTGCATTCGTCGATGATCCTGCCAATGACAACAAATCAGGGGGCTACGAACTGATGCTGCAACCCAACGGCTGGGCGAGAGCTACATTCTGTGTCGGTAACGGAGGTAACGAACCTAAATGGGTCAATACTCAGTTACAAGCCGGAGAATGGGCAAAACTGTCTATGGTGATAGACAGGAACAAACTGATCTGCTATAAAAACGGAGAAAAAACGGAGGAGGAAACTTTCAGCGCACCGATAGCTGTTGGCACAGGAGACCTCACATTGGGTGCCAATCCCAACTGGGTAGACGGCGAAAAAATTTCAAGGAATGATAACCGATGTCAGAATTTGGACGGTAGCCCGCACAGAAGAAGAAATAAAATCCGATTTGAATTACTATTTCGCCTCAAAAAAAGAGAACCTCTTTCTCAACTGGAACATGCAGGAAGGAGAAGGCACGACATTGAAAAACTTGATGCATTCGAGTAGAAACCAAGCCTCGATAGTTTTAATCAACGACATGGACGAAACAGGAATCGAATGGGTGGACAATAGCGGCTGCCCGATATACGAGGAAGGATCGTCGAGCATAGAAACTGCTCGGCAAAAACAAGCGGCCTATATCAGCGGAGACAATATTCTTATCGACGGTGAAAATATAAATGGAGCAGCACTATACACGATAGACGGAAGATTGGTCATGAGCATTTCATCACATCATAACACCATAGACATAAGCGATTTAACTCCGGGGTACTATATATTCAAAGCAATAATAGACAACAATCCGGTATCTTTGAAATTAAGAAAATAAAATCGATCGCTTACACGTTATGGCGGGCTTCTGATTTACAGAAGCCCGCCATTTTTTATCTTCAATAAAATAGCGCAACAAAATACCGTCCCTATACAAAACACAAGAGAGGAAAATGAATCATAATATAAAAAATTAAAACCACTCCTTAAATAAGTAAAGTATGAAGAATTTGACTAAATTTGCCGATAGTAGATAAAACATAGAGATATGAAAAAATATTTGAGTCTGCTCATTGCTGTCCTGTTTACATTATCTTTAAATGCCGGCGGAGGGAAAGCCAAAATAGTTTTCGACTCCACCCGTTATGATTTCGGTTATATTCAGGAAGATAAAGGAAAGGTAACGCACTCTTTCAAATTTACCAACGGCGGAGACGCCCCGTTAATTATCATAGATACGCGTAGTACCTGCGGTTGTACGGCATCGCATTTCACCAAAGAGCCTGTCGCCCCTGCCGGTACGGGTTCGATAGACGTAACTTTCGACCCCGAAGGGCGTCCCGGGACCTTTCGAAAAGAGGTCAAAGTCTATACCAATGCCGGAAAAGCATCCATAAAATTGATTATCGAAGGGATTGTTGTACCTAAAAAAAAATAATAGTTATGAAACAATTGATTTTAGGATTGATTCTCATTTTTTCCATAACCGTATCGGTAGCCCAACCGCAAATTGTATTCGATAATAAAAATCACGATTTCGGTACATTCGAAGAAGAAACAGGTCCGGTCACTCACGATTTTCGATTCGTCAATAGTGGGAACGAACCCTTAGTTTTGCAAAACGTGCGTTCCACATGTGGCTGCACCGTTCCCAAATACACCCGGGAACCCATTGCCCCCGGAGATTCCGGGAGCATTAAAGTGACCTACAACCCCAAAGGACGCCCCGGTAAGTTTTCAAAACCCATCTATATAACGACCAACGCTTCGGGCGATAGAGAGACGCTCCATATCAAAGGAGTCGTCATCGGATCAAAATCCCGTAGAGCGACCAATCCCTATAAAATAGGAACCCTATCGTTACGCAGTCTGCACATACCGCTGTTCGACACCCCAAAAGGGCACGTAAAAGAGGGACATCTATTCGTCCGCAACGAAGGAAAAACAGAACTGGTCCCTACTTTTAAAAATGTCCCTTCCCACATCTCGGTCGAGATGATACCCGCAGTTTTGCACCCCGATGAGGAAGGTCTTATAAAAATTTATTACGATCCCGACGTTGTCGACGACTGGGGTTCCGACGCGACGAGTTTGATTTGGGACTCGACAACGGCTCCTCGAACGACTTCAATACGGTCACGGTATCGGCGAACTTGCTGGACGATTTTAGCTCCCTCTCGCCAGAACAGCGTCAAAACGCCGGACACATCGAGCTATCGAGCAATGTCATAGACTTTGGTATCATCAAAGGGAACACTGCTAAAAAACAGACTTTGAAAATAACGAATACCGGAAAAAAGCCGGTTGACGATACACAAAGTGGCGAATGAAAATCGCTCTCTGAACATAAAACTGAAACGAAATACGCTCAACCCCGGCAAAACGACCGAGTTGGTTATCGAAGCAGACCCGTCCATGGCTCGTAACAATCTATTGAACAGCCGATTGATGGTTATTACCGATGACCCCTGAAAGACCATCGGTTCCCATACGGGTATTAGGTTCTTTTGAATAACTCTTAATTTCTTGAATTATGGATCACCCCGAAAATGACGCTCAATATGCAGGACTTGCAGTAAACAAAGGAATAGAACAACCGCCTATCGTGAATCCGTATTTGAAAAAAGATGCGGACAGCGAAACGTCGATCCTTTACAGCCTCTGAATATGTCGAAGGTATCGTCAAAGGCGACACGAGCATACTCAGTCAGGCCGTAACTTTGGTGGAAAGCAATCGGTACGAGCACCAGACTCTCGCACAGGAAGTCATAGAAAAATGTCTGCCTCATGCCTGCGACTCGGTGCGGGTGGGTATTACCGGCGTACCGGGAGCCGGCAAGAGCACATCGATAGATACTTTCGGGTTGCATGTACTGAAACGGGGTGGGAAATTGGCTGTATTGGCGATCGACCCCAGTAGCGAACGCTCGAAAGGTAGCATATTGGGCGACAAAACCCGTATGGAAAAACTATCGATACACCCCAACGCCTTTATCCGCCCTTCACCGTCGGCAGGCTCGTTAGGCGGTGTAGCCCGGAAAACTCGTGAAACGATCGTTCTCTGTGAGGCCGCCGGATACAACAACATCTTTGTAGAAACAGTCGGGGTCGGGCAATCGGAAACAGCCGTACACTCGATGGTCGATTTCTTCCTGCTTATCCAATTAGCCGGTACAGGTGACGAACTGCAAGGAATCAAAAGAGGCATCATGGAAATGGCAGATGGTATCGTCATCAACAAAGCCGACGGAAGCAACATCGAAAAAGCCAAATTAGCCCAAGCACAATTCCGTAACGCATTACATCTGTTCCCGCCTACGCCTTCGGGCTGGACTCCGCAAGTGCTCACCTACTCTGGATACTACGAGTTGGGAATCGCCGAGGTCTGGGACATGATAGACAAATACATCGCTTTTGTCAAGAAAAACGGATATTTCGATTACAAACGGCAGGAACAAGCCAAATACTGGATGTTCGAAACGATAAACGAACAACTCCGCGACCACTTCTATCGCAATCCTCAAATCGAAAGAATGTTGGAAGAGAAACAACAGAAAGTGTTGAACAACGAGCAAAGTTCGTTTATGGCGGCCAAAGATGTGTTAGACTATTATTTCGACAAAGAAAAATAATTTGCCACTTACTTCTCGATATTTATGAAACAGGTAATCTGTCCGAAATGCGGAAAAACGTTTTCTTTCGACGAATCTCGTTACGACGCTTCCTGCAACATATCTTTCATTTGCCCGGCCTGTCGTAAACGATTCCTAATGACACTGCCCGAGATAGACGCATGCCACAAGAACGACATAGACACCTCTCTCGGTTTCATCACGGTATTGGAAAATGCGTTCGGATACCGACAAGAATTTCCTTTACACGCAGGCGATAATATAATAGGCCGTGCATCGAAAGGTACAGAAGTGGATATACCCATCGAAACGAGCGATATGAGCATGGATCGTCGCCACTGCATCATCAATGTGAAAGAAAAAGGCAATCGACCGATACTCACGGTCAGAGACAATCCCAGTCTCACCGGCACATTCCTCCGCCATGAATTGTTGAGCGATCGGGAACGCGCGGTATTACACGACGGCGATGTGGTGACGATAGGAGCGACGACTTTTATCGTTCACATTCCCGACGAAGAAGACGAAGAATACTTCGAGTGAGTCTCGTCCCGAGAATTGGGAAAAATTCTCGCTAAACCTCTTATCCACCAATAAAAACGTAATAGATATTATTCGAAATTTTTTTACCATATCCATCTAAAATTACAAATATGATAAAAAGAATCGCACTATTAACACTTTTTAGTTGCCCCTTTATGGTTATCGGCACAGGTTCGTACAGAAAAACTGTTAGAAAAGGGGTGGAAATTTACAAGGGAAGACAATCCCGAATTCAAGACATCGCAATTCGACGATACCAAATGGCAATCGGTCTGTATCCCACACGATTGGGCTATCTATGGTCCTTTCAGTATCAACAACGACAAACAGAACACGGCGATTGTTCAAGACGGACAGAAAGAAGCGATGGAACACGCCGGGCGTACCGGAGGTTTACCCTTCGTAGGAACCGGCTGGTACAGGCTTCGATTCGATGTCCCCGAATATACAGACGGGAAAAAATGTACATTGGTATTCGATGGAGCCATGAGCCATGCCCGTGTCTACATCAACGGAAAAGAAGCAAGCTACTGGCCTAACGGATATAACGCATTCTCTGTCAACGCATCGCCTTTCTTAAAACAAGGAGAGAGCAACACACTTGCCGTACGGCTCGAAAACTTTACCGAGAGCTCCCGCTGGTATCCCGGCGCCGGTCTTTACCGAAATGTACACCTGATCGTAACCGACGATGCCCACGTACCGGTGTGGGGAACACAAATCATCACCACCGCACTCACCGACAAATATGCAAAAGTAAAACAAACGACTTCTTGGAATTACCCGTCTGGAAAATCCCTGAGCGACTATGTCATCGTGACCGACTTGGTCGACCATAACGGAAAGATAGTCGCAACGAATCGCAAACAAGGAAGCGATTTCGACAACGACCTATTCGAGCAAAATTTGTAATAGAAAATCCTGCGGCATGGACTCCTGAGACCCCCCGACCTCTACACCTCGATTTCAAAAATATATGAAGGCGATGTGCTGAAAGACCAATACTCGACGACTTTCGGCATTCGCACCGTTGAAGTTCGACAAGGCGAAGGGTTCTTCCTGAACGGCAAACGGGTGCAATTCAAAGGAGTTTGCAATCACCACGATTTAGGCCCGTTAGGAGGTATCGCCAACGAAGCGGGAATACGTCGGCAAATCCGTATGTTGAAAGATATGGGTTGTAACGCCATTCGCACCTCGCACAATATGCCCGCACCCGAATTGATTAAAGCCTGTGACGAAATGGGTATGATGGTCATGGCCGAATCGTTCGACGAATGGGCGACAGCCAAAGTCCAAAACGGATATCACACCGTATTCGGCGAATGGGCGGAAAAAGATATCGTGAACTTAGTACGCCATTTCAGGAATAATCCCAGCGTAGTCATGTGGTGTATAGGGGAATGAAGTCCCCGACCAATGGGCGGGCGACAAAGGCCCCAAACTGTCGTTATGGTTACAGAACATCTGCCACCGCGAAGACCCCACTCGTCCCGTCACGCAAGGCATGGATGCCCCGGACGCCGTAGTCAACAACAACATGGCGGCAGTCATGGACGTACCGGGATTCAATTACCGCCCGTTCAAATATATCGAAAATTACAAAAAACTCCCCCAAGAAATCATTTTGGGAAGCGAAACGGCATCGACCATCAGTTCGCGGGGAGTCTACAAATTCCCGGTAGTGCGACGGTCCATGCCCAAATACCCCGACCACCAGTCCTCCTCTTACGATGTGGAACACTGCGGGTGGTCCAATCTTCCCGAAGATGATTTCATACAGCACGAAGATTTGCCCTACTGCATAGGAGAATTTGTCTGGACCGGATTCGATTACTTGGGTGAGCCCACCCCTATTACTCCGATTGGCCCAGCCACTCCTCCCTATTCGGTATTATCGATCTCGCCGGAATCCCCAAAGACCGCTACTACCTCTATCGCAGCCACTGGAATAAAGATGTGGAAACCCTCCATATCCTACCCCACTGGAACTGGGAAGGCCGCGAAGGAGAAGTAACTCCCGTATTCGTCTATACCAATTACCCCACCGCCGAGCTCTTCATAAATGGCAAAAGTCAGGGGAAACGCACCAAAGACCTGTCGGTAACCGTCCATAACAGTGGAGACTCTCTATCGACGGCGAACTTCAAACGGCAAAAACGCTACCGTCTGATGTGGATGGACACCAAATACGAACCGGGGACTGTCAAAGTCATCGCCTATGATAAGGACGGAAACGCAGTTGCCGAAAAAGAGATGAAAACAGCCGGTAAACCCTATCGTATCGAACTGACAGCCGATCGCGACAAAATCATGGCCGACGGAAAAGACCTCTCGTTCGTAACGGTGAAAGTCGTGGACAAAGACGGAAACCTCTGCCCCACGGCAGCCAATGAAATAACCTTTAAGGTAAAAGGAAAAGGATACTACCGGGCAGGAGCCAACGGCGATCCCACATCGTTGGAATCGTTCCAAGCCCCCCACATGAAAGTATTCTCTGGCATGATGACCGCCATCGTATCATCGACCGAAGAACCGGGAAAAATCACCCTCGAAGCTACATCTAAGGGGTTGAAAAAAGCTACCCTCGTTATCGAGAGCGGCAAATAATCGATACACGATATAGTTCCGTAACAACATTCGCCCCTGCGTTTTGTTTCATACAACGCAGGGGCGAATCGTTTAAGAATGGTTCGTAGTTGATGATAGGGAAACCGACCTTCATAAATTGTTTATTCCCGATACCCCCGATTCTACAAACCACCAATTTTTCAACATTTCCCCGCTTACAGATACACTTCCTATCATACATTCGCATATAGAAGCTATGGTTAATTTATTTCCAAACCCCTCCGTCACTCCGTGACACCTCACCCTATATTTTTGCGTTGCAAAACACAGGGGAGGAGTTTTAAAATAGCTCAATAGAGAAAAACACCCGCGTGAGGCTACGAAACATAGCAAAGGAGGAGGAGGTTTAACACCCTTCTGCGACATTATTTTTTATCTAATGAGATGATTGTATTTATCCTTCTCCCCTGCCGTGTCCCGTAAGTATTACGGGGTGTTGCGTTAGCGATATAGGGGGGACACCGAAGAAACAACAGTTTCTGAGGAGAGGGGTTAAGAAAGATAACTTAGAATATAATATTAGAAAGAAATGAAGCATTCAACCTCTCCCCCTGTGTCGCACAGCGATATAGGGGAAGTGCCCCATAGGGCGAGGGGTTGAAATATACAAAGGCAATCCACACTAATTATAATGAACCTTACCAAGAACAAATAAAAAACACCCCCGGCACAAAACGCTCTGTACCGGGGGATTTTGCAAGCCGCAAGTGCGGATTTTTGTTAAATAATTATATGCCTTTCGGCAGCAGGCAACCTGCTTGTTTTCTAATAATTGGTCTTACCTTCGTGAGACTTCAAAACAGGTTCTCAAATAGTTCCGTTTTGTTCCAACATCAACGTTTTGGTAGGCTGGTCGCAAACCTCGGTAGGACCGAAATATTGTATAGGACCGGGATAAACATAGCACGTGTTCATAGCCCACTCGTCACGATGTGCGGCGAAATATTTGAAAGGAGCCCCATCGAGGCGAACCAATGCTTTTTGTATAACAGGTTTCATTTCTCCGTGACGGCGTTCCATATTCATCATCATAGTCACAGGCACGCCCCCGGCAATCCACTCGCTGGCCGGTTTGGTCGTGTTGCGAACCGACGACATATAACCCGTTTTACCCTCGCCTACCAACAGTGCTGCGGTATAACCGAGCGAATAACAATAGTCGGCATCGAAATTGGAAGGATCGGCACAACGGCCTTCGTAACCGAAGAAGTGGAATTGCGTAGCGAATTTACCCACGAATTTCCCTTCGGCTTTCATTTCGGCCAAACGACGTCCAACCATCTCGCCCAACAGTTTTTCGGTTTCGATAAGCGATACCTGAACATTTCCGTGGGGGTCGCGGTCGAGCGTGAGCTGACGGGCGACACCTTCGGGCAGGCTGGCATAGATAGCCGAATTTTCGGGAGAAAGGTGTTTGATGATATAATTGATTTGTTCCGATTTCTTAATCATTGCGAATTCCGAACCGTTCGCAGCCAGATAGTCGTTCAACTCGGCGATAAGGCGCTTCATGGCAGGGATAAATTCGATAAGTCCTTCGGGAATCAACACCGTTCCGAAGTTGTTACCTTTGGCGGCACGGGCAGCCACGATTTCGGCGATATAGTTTACTACATCGTCGAGAGTCATCTGCTTGGCCTCGATTTCCTCCGAAATCAAACAAATATTGGGCTGAGTCTGCAAAGCGCATTCCAAAGCGATATGCGAAGCCGAACGTCCCATCAGCTTGATAAAGTGCCAATATTTCTTAGCCGAGTTACAGTCACGTTGTATGTTACCGATTACTTCGGAATATACTTTACAAGCCGTATCGAAACCGAAAGAAGACTCTATCATCTCGTTCTTCAAGTCTCCGTCGATAGTTTTCGGGCAACCGATTACCTGAACTCCGGCTCCGATTTGTTTATAATATTCGGCGAGTACGCAAGCGTTGGTATTGGAATCGTCGCCACCGATAATAACGACAGCTTTGATTCCCAACTCTTTAATAATTTCGAGACCACTGTCGAATTGATCCTTCGTTTCCAGTTTGGTACGTCCCGAACCGATAATGTCGAATCCGCCCGTATTGCGGTAGTCATCGATAATATCGGCCGTAAGTTCCATATATTTATGTTCGATCAATCCGCCGGGGCCTAAAAGGAAACCGAACAAACGGCTCTCTTTATTCAGAGCTTTAAGACCGTCGAAAAGACCAGAAATTACATTATGTCCACCGGGAGCTTGACCGCCGGAAAGGATAACACCCACATTGATAGCCGGATATTCTTTCTTTGCAGCTGCTTCGAAACGGAGAACAGGCATGCCGTATGTGTTAGGAAATAACTTAGCGATAGCCTCCTGATCGGCAACCGATTGCGTGGCCTTACCTTCGACGATGGTAACGCCGTTTTTAATAGCTTCGGGCAACTTAGGCTGATACGAAGCACGAGCGGTTTGAAGTGCACTTTTCTTCATTGTAATCTCTTTTGTTTATGTAAGTTTTATATTTCTTTCGGATTTGCAAATTTCGTATTTTTTTTTTCAAAGAGCCAAATACAGAAATATTAAAATCATATCGGACAAAACGGTCGATAAACATTACCCCACGCTTCACTCTTCGTCATACCCGAAAGATTTCCCGGAAAAGAAATCTCCGGTAATCATCAAACGAGAAATATCCCACGCCTGCGTCTGTCTCGAATACAAAGGAGACCGGCGGTTTCCCAAAGAACTTCCGTCCCAATAAACGGCACTCTCGACCGGAGTACGGAACAAACTATATCCCAAACCTTTCCAACCGTATTCGTTACACCCCATGACATCGAGCAATGTCGGATATACATCGATTTGCCCCGCCGTCTCCTCATAAGAAATCGTATACGGAGTATTCAATAAAACAAACGCTACCTCACGGTCGGCAAGTGTCCTATGCTCGCGCCCGTCCAACACATTTTTACCCAACTCGTCATGATCCCGAAACAACAGCGATTACCGAGCGTTCGTACAGCCCGCACGCTTTCAGCGAATCGAGAAAACTGCCCAACTGTCTGTCGAGGCTATGAAAAGCCTCCATCGTGTTGACCAACTCCCTCGACTCGGTCGGGTATCGGGAAAGAGCCGTGGGATTGGACGGAGCCTTGTTCGGAGCATGTGTCGAGATAGTCACTATCTGAGAAAAAAACGGCTCTTGTGTCCGTTTCAAAATAGAAAGACTTTCGGCAAACAGAACCGAATCGCTCAAAGTCTCGCTCGCTCCGAACGATGTTTTATCATATAAAGTTTCAAAACCGTATGCCGGAGAAGTTTCCGCCTGATTCCAATCCTGTGCCCGATCGCATACGATATTCAAGGTCCGATAACCTTTATCTCTCAACGCATGCCCCAAAGCCGGATAGGTGTTTTCGCCGTACAGCACGGCGGTCGCCCCTACCTTCGCAGGTAAAAGCCCGGTATTGAATATCAGGTGGCCGTCGCTAGACCGACCGTCTTTTACTTGCGGGATTAAATGGAGGGCCGAAAATGTGCCTTCTTCGGACAGTAGACGATTGAGCCGGGGCATAATCTCCACCCCGTTCACTGTCCGGTTCAATAACCACGAATTCATCGATTCCACGACGATAAGAATAAGATTCCTTCCCGGTTCTACGGCATATCTATTATCACCATAATGCGGCATATCGTCAAGATAAGATTCAACGGTTTTCCGTTCCTCGGCATTCAGCTCTCCACCCTGCAAAAGCGAAGAGACAAACGCATAGCACGTATAAGGTACGACACCGTTAAACACCACGTACTCACGATAATTATAAGGCGTAATGAAAGCCGTCCACGGAGACTCTTGATCGGAAGGCGCACGATGATAAATATGATGAGCTCTGACCGCATAGGAAGACAAAGCTATCGACAACGATACGAAGGCGGCAACCGCTCTGGTACGTGAAGACGGATAATGACGCTGTTTCCTGAAATAGAAAATATACCCCGCCAAAAGTAACAGAGTGGGAAAGAACACAAATATATCGCGTAACCGGATCAATCCCCTCACGCTGTTAAGCAGCACATCGTTGACGTTGTTCACGAGAAGGAACGACGAATATGGCATAATATCCTCATAGACACGAGCATATAAAGTCTGGATAAGACAAAAACGTCGAACAGGAAAAGCGGAATAAACACGACCCACCGCCTGTTCGTAAAAAAAGAAAAGAGGCAACGACAATAAAAAAGCATCGCCCACAGTCGGCGCAAAAGCCGAAAGCGTATCGCCCACAGGCTTTCCCTGTGGAAGAAGAATACGCAAATCGAAAATAGTCGAATATTTCAACCCGATATGTAAATATTCGATAGGAAACATAAAGCAACAGACAGTAAGCAGATAAAACAACAGATACTGTCCCTCGCGGTTCCAAGAAAAAAAACTCGTGCCGAAAATTTATCCAACCACATTTGCCTTCGATAACATTCGATGCAAATGTAATGAAATAAAAATTTATAGTATTATTTTAAACTGAAATATCCTTTGGTAATTATCTTTTCCGAAATATCCCATGCTTCTATCTGCCGGGAGAGCCAAAGAATCGCCTTCGTTACCGTAAACTGTCCCATTCCAACCGGCCGCACTTCCGACCGGAGTGCGCAAAATACTGTAACCTAAACCCTTCCATGCATAATCATTACAATTCATTACATCGAGCAAGGTAGGATAAATATCGATTTGTCCCATAACCGAAGTGTGCGTATATTTCACACCGGCGTTCGCCACGATGAACGCAGCCTCCGTATCGTTATAACCGGGTACTCCGCAAGGAGAAAGTAATTGGTTATGGTCCGAGGCTATCGCAATAACTGTATTATTGTACAATCCGTTACTACGAAGCGAATCGACGAACGCTCCGATACAACGGTCGGTATAATGAATAACCTCCATATAATTTCTCACCTCCTCCGGAAACTCAGTAGCACCCGACAACTTCGTCTTCCGATACGGCTCATTATAAGGCTTGTGAGACGTCCCTGTTATCAATTGATAGAAAAACGGCGTTTTCTGCACTTTTATTTTTTTCAATAGCCCGTTCCATCAGCACACTATCCGTAACACTTGTTCCACCACCCAATCTATCGATATTCTGGTCATACCCGTAAGCGACGCTTATCTCGGCCTGATTCAATAATTATTCCCATCGACCGTCATGTTTACCGCCGTGTAATTCCGTCGCTTCAACGCTTTGGCGATAGAATAGTAATCCACATCGTCATATCGGGTAGCGACGGCTCCGCTCTTTAAGGGAAGCAATCCGGTATTGAACATGAATTGCCCGTCGCTCGATCTACCGTCCTTCACTTGTGGCAAAACATGAACTGCTGTAATCGAGTTGCTGTCGTTTACGATCCGGTTCAAGCATGGTGTTATCTCTTCTCCGCAAAAGCTCTTGCCGATCACCCATGAGTTAAGCGACTCTACGATAATAAGTATCAAATTTTTGTTTTCATTAACCGAATAGATGTTATCTGCATAACGGGGATAAGCGTCGAGATAATCTTGGATTCGAATCGTTTCTTCTTCCGTCAATTCAGGTTGGGGCAAAAGCGAAGTAGCGGCATGATACAGAATATATCCGCACATTCCATTCAGATCGAAATACAATATATTATTGGGGAAAGTGACAAATCTATCGGTAAGAGAATCATACTGTTTCGATTTTATATCCCGCACCGAAAGAAAAAATATGAAAACAGACAAAAACCGATAAGATAACGATCACCGGCCACCATAACCTCCTCCGCTCTTTTGCACTCTTTTCTGTAAAACAAATTTGTAAAAAACCCCGGTCATCAAAGTAGGAACGATTGCCAGACAATCGATCCATCGCGCCGAAGCAAAAGCACTTTCCAACAACAAAGGAGTAAGGTTTTCATACAAAAAAGGGAAAGAAGAAAACGGTATTATATCCAAATAGTTTCGGTAATACCATACGGCCGATAAGCAAAATACATCGAGCAAAATCAACGGTATAAAAACGAATCCCCGTCTTTTGACGACAAAAAAAGGAGACATCAAAACCATTGCATCGAACAGAGTCTTAACAATATGAGCCGGTATCGACGAAAGCGGATTCGTGTCTTTCACTATTTCAAAATAGAAAAGCCATATACTGGAAAATGCAGATATAAGAACCAACGCAAAAAGAATGAGTGTATAAAAGTTTTTTTCGAAAAAATCGAATGACAGAACTCCCTATATCCAAACTTTTACCAATCATTGAAACTACTCTTTCATTTTAGAACAAAATATTTATCCGCTTCCCTAAACGGGTTTGCAAAAATAATTCTTTTAATGAGGCGAAACAACCTCATTTGCTCGATTTCTTTCAATCCGCTCTCGATAAAACATTTATTAAAAAGACAAAACAAAATAAAATTAAATTCATAGTTTTGTTTAATATTATATGATTATCGAATAAAAAGAGAATTACAATCATTTTTTTCTCTTTCGTATCGAACAGAAAATAAACATCTCGAACATGAAAAAAAAAGTATATATTGCTCGTTCCGGTAGGCGGCCTTGCCAATCGCATGAAAGCGATCGACTCGGCAATTAAACTAAGCCGAAAAACAAATAGCGAGTTACATATTATTTGGTTCAAAGACCGAGGATTAAATTGCCGTTTCGACCAATTATTCGAACCGATCGATTTACCGAATGTAAAAATAACGGAGGCTACATGGAGCGATTACCTACTTTACGACAGGCCCCGGCAGAAAAAAATATTTTCATTCCCCATCTTTTTCAAAAGGCAACCTTCGATAACTGTATCTATGAAAAACAGGCCTTGCACCTTTTTTACGAGAACTTCGATTTTTACGACTGGGCAAAGAATAGGAAAGTATATATAGCCTCTTTCGTATATTTTTATTCTCCCGAAGATGAAAATGACCGCTTCTCCGTTTTTCGTCCTCTCGCTTCCATCTTGCAAGAAATAGATACCCGTTGTTCCCTCTTCGGAACAAATACAGTGGGTGTCCACATTCGCCGGACCGACAATGCTCTATCTATCGCACAAAGTCCTACCCGTTTATTTATCGAGCGTATGAAAAAAGAAATAGAACAGAACGGCAACACGACATTTTACCTTGCCTCCGACTCCGAGGAGGACAAACGATCGATTGTAAATCGGTTCGGAAATAGAGTGTTCACCTCTGTCCACAAAGCCGACCGTAACAGCTTGGAGGGTATGCAAGAAGCGCTAGTAGAGCTATACCTCCTATCGCGCACCCGGCATGTATTAGGATCGGTACACAGCTCTTTTTCCGAAACAGCAGCTCAAATCGGCAAGATATCCTACGAATTGTTGCGCGACGTTCGCCCCGATAAATAATTCCGGCCATACACGGGAACAAAATAGATTCGGGAAGATTTGAAACTGTCCCGAATCTATAACCTCTATCGCACGATACAGCGCATCATGGCCGCAGCTTGTTCCGGACGACCCAATATCTCATACACAAGAGCCGCACAAGTATAACAAACGACCGGTATCAACGAAGGAAGTAACTCATAATTCTCGGCATCACGGGCAGGATAAGCGACATAACGAGCCGACCTCACCCGATGAGAAACGACATGTGCAGGAAGCGAATAATAATCGATACGTTTTTGTCCTTCTTCGTTCGATAAAACACATACGGGTGTCGAACAGCCTCCCCGAGTATAAAAATTGAACTGCAACTCATATTCGGGAGACGTTTTATCGATAAATTCCGTAACAGGTTGCCTCCACCCGTCCATACAAAACTCAGCCATACGCCACACATCATCGGGCAAAAGTACATATCCGCTACCGTCGGACGAACGCTGTGGCCGCAACAACGAAGCGCAATCTGTCAAAAGGCAATGACGATACCGGTTCCGTTGCCCATACGGCAAGCAAGGCATCCGGCATTTTCTCCCGTATATATCGCTCTACTCCTATCCCTGCGGTCATCACGATATCGGCATCGAAAGAATCGGTTAGCTCCTCCATGTTCGCTTTAACCCGGTCTACCAACTCATCTACACTTACTTTCATCACGCGCCTTTCTTCTGTCTCACAAAATTATTCTCGTCCACATAAATATCACCCTCCGAAAGAATATCGGTCCATTTTTTTAATGCACAATTCAACCCGTCGGCAGTAAACGAACTGCGGTAAACCGGTAATCCGGTCCCATCGAGACGAGAGATTTCGATTTGCCGAGGAGAAATCGACACCTCGCACGAACCGTTTTCAATGGGCTGAGTCATTTTTAACAAAGCCTCTCCGGCTGCACCCAACCCTATTTGAAAAACTTTATCGCCATCGCCCGAATAAACGACAATTCCCTTTTGTAAAGGACTTATCACGACTTCTCCATCTCCAATGGGCACACGCAACTCCCCGGCCTGCGACAAAAAGTTCCTGTCTCTTTATGACTGATTTCACCATTGCACAACTCCCACGAAGAAAGCTCGCTCGACACCCGAATAGTTTGCTGCCCATCGAGCAAAACCAATCCGTTGGGCTTCAATTTTTATCTCGTCGGCTATGGCACAAAAACGAGAAAGTTCTTCCCAATCATTCGAAGATGCCGGCGAAGCTGTCGTGCTGCCTACCGAAAACTTCACCTGATAGTACTTACCCATAAAATAAACCACATCGGCGACTCCACCGGTACATCGATAAGTGAAAGATGGATTCCACGTCCCTCGGTAGAGATAAACAGGACGCACAGCATCGTCGAACGTCAATGGAGTCACATAATTCCGCCATGCCGTTCCGTCCCACACAAGGGTGATAATTGCCGACGAATCTGTCGTCACGGTCATTGCCGCCGATCCTTTCAAGGCAGGGAAAACATAAGCCCCTTTACCTCCGGCCACATAGATGAAACAAGCCTGCACACCGCTTTCGACTGCCGGGCTGAAAGTCGCCGGTTCGGTGATAATACCCATGAACGGAGAAGGAGCCGCATGATTCGTATCGTACCACGAACGACCGGTAGAATCCCATATCCAAATGGATTGAGTTTCCCCATTGATAAAAAACTCTCCCGGCAAACCGCCCTCGGGATATGCCGAGAGAAGAGATGCCAACCCATAATAAAATCCCAAGCACCCGTTTTGCCCTCGCAAATGATTGTGTATAGTCGTTTTCATCGCTTGTTCCTCTTTTTTAATTGTGAAAAAATCAAATTTAACCGTTCGGCCGCTTGCTCGATAAGAGCAGGAGAAGAGACTTCCTCGTCAGAAAGCCCGTACGGCTCTCTTCTCAAATAATCCCTTGCGTCCTGCCAAGAGCGAACCTCCGGCACTAACGTATAAATTTTCTCTTCCGATGCCAGTTGTGCGACGTCCGACAATTTGAATCGTCTCCCATACCCCCGACTGTTTTCCATAGCCCGCTGCAACTGTTCGTCGGCCGTAGAAAAAATTCCGTTTACACCGTCACTGGCAAGAAATTGTACCCGACGAAGTACACCGTTCACATCGACCGAGGTAGATAGGTTTCCCAACCGGGTCTGATAAATCTTCATCATATCATTATATTTAATTAAAAAACTATATAGCCCCTCGCCGAAACAACCATATCTCTCTCGCAAGAACGGCTGTATAAAAATTTCTCCCGCGCCATGTAACGCAACAGTTTCAAATAACCATATAAGAGAGTAACACGAAAAAACACGGTTTCGAGGAGAGGCCGAATTTTAGAAAAAGGGGAGCCGGGCACGATGTCCCGGTCGCCCCTCAGTCCCCTTGAATCATATCACTCATTCCTCATCGGGTATGACCGGCTCGATACGCATGTGAGCAGCCGGATAGCGCAATGTCAAACAACTGGCCTCGGTCAGTACCAACGCATCGGTATTGCGTACCCCCGATTTTTTCAAATCGAGTTCCTGCGAGTCGAACGGGACATGAGACCATTTCTGGATAAATTCCGGGTCGAAAATAAATCCGTAGTCGCTCATGCCGCAATCGTCGAATACCTCCGAATAAAGCACATACAGCTTCCCGAACTTCGATTTGATTTCCGAGAAGTCGATGCCCCATTGTACCTTATCTTCGCGGGCCATCACCACTTTGGTCATCTCTATCTTATTGATACGGCCGATAAACGAAGAACCGCCAATCAACACCTTTCGTTTATTCCCTCCGTTCCCCGGTAAAAGCCTGTCGCATCATATCGATCAAATCGTTCTGTGTCATCTCCACAGTAGGATTGTAGGTATAATGATTTCCGGCCTGCCACCAGATACCGCCCGTCAGCATCACATTCTCCTTTTTACGAGGGTCGAAAATCGTGTTCTTCACACCGAACATAAAACTCTTTTCCATACCCAATCGCATATCGTAAATAGCAGCTTCCTCGGCATCCGAGAAATCCCATTCGACCTCTTTATTCGCTATTTTTTGGAAAGTCGATTGCTCGATCTGCATTTTGAATATCTGGCAAAAATTCTGACTCTTGATAGGCAAAGCGGCGAATTGTGCCGTCTGCACATCGAGTTCCGTTGCCGCACGCCCCATACGGATAAGCGGCGTATTCACGGGAATAGACGGCACGCAGTTGGTCACCGAACCTATTTTGGAACCATTGATGGGATAGACGGTCAATGCCCCCGTATCTTCGTCTTTTGCGGCGATATAAAGCACCAAGTCGGCATTCGACATCTCCCCGTCGGGATCATACCCTTTTACCCCTTGAACCAACAAAGTTTCCGACACCTCGAATATGCTGTTGTCCACGGCATTGATAGTCGCCTTTTTATGCGAGTCGTTAACGGTCGATGCCCCGGGAGCCACATACGAGGCCTTCATATATGACTTGGTAGGTTTCACATCGACCGAATAATAATCGACAATCATCGACGAAGCCTTCCGCGAACCGTTCCACCGTGACAACTGATCGATAGGCGTGGACATCGGACGTATTTTCACGATGCGTTTATCCACTTCGCTACGCAACAGAGAGGGACTCCCTTCACGAACAATATCGGTCGTCAACGGTTCGTTGACTACGATTTTTCCGCCCGACATACCCGGCACGATCGCCGCCAATACCAACCCGGCATCGAACAGTCCGTCCCAAACTTGCCAACACAGTACCAACAATACAAAACCGGTCAACCAAAGAAGCGGCTTTTTTCCATTTCAATAAAAAATTTTTCATCTCTTTTCATTTTAGAATACAATAAAAAACATAAGAATTAGAATAATTTAGAAGCTGTTTCAATCCCCTTTTCAAAAATCTACAAGTCCCACACGCTACGGCGGCGACGGTTTCCGAATACAGGCGAAAGATCGGAATCGGGCTCGAAACTGCCGCCGTTTCGTAAAGGAGGTAACGAATCGCCGTTACGTTCCCGTTTCTCGAAAACGATACGCTCGTTACGTCCACGCACCTCGGCTTCCCGCTCGGCACAAGACAGGTCACGATCGTAATACAACCCCTTGAAAAGTAACCCGAGAACTTCGTCGTTCAATTCTCCCATAAACACATGGTTGCACAAATGATACACCCGGTCGAGAAAACCCTCGAACTCCTCGTCGCTCATTCCTTTCTCCGACTTGAAACGCTCCATACAACGAGTGCTGTTTTTCAAGTTCTCCCGCATTTGGTTTTCCAATTCGCCGAATCGTGCCATGCGTGATAGGTACTCGTCGTTCGCCTTACGAACCTCTTCCATGCGCCCCTCGTCCTCGGCACAATCGAGCATATCCTTCCCGAAGTAACGTACACAAGCGATAAGAGCATCCTCCCCGCCGATAACGTCCGAGATAAACGCTCCCATTTTCGGGTTCGACATAAACAATTTGCACAGCTTGCTCTGGTCGTCGGCAAGACACTCATACCGTTCGTTCCGATACGAGTCGTATTCCTCCAAAGCATCGAACAAATCGTCATCGCTATCGACCCTCCGGGCAGGATACCGATGTAAGATTCGTTCCACGAGCAAATCGCGTGATTTTCGCAGATTGCGATTTTCTTTTTTGATAATTCTTTTCCATAAATTCAATGATTAGTTTAGCCATATATGGTACGGCAAAGTAAACCCCGGTCCAGGCCGTTTTTATGGCAGCTTCATACATTGTACCTCTTCCTCGAAAGATTTCACGACAAAAGATGAATTACCGAAAAAAAATTCTTTATTTTTGTCCTGCGAGCGAAAATAAGAGCCGGCTGGGCATAAAAAACAAACGAATTTGTTTTTATTCTGCACCCGCCTTTCATTATTTTTGCAACACGATCGCCGGAGCCTGCCTACACCTCGTTCGTCTCCCCATCGTCAGACAAAACATACTAAATAACATATAACTATGGCTATCACACCGTTTAAGTATCAACCCATGTTCCCGCTCGGCGAAGACACGACCGAGTATTATTTTGCTCACGAAAGATTATGTATCTGTAAGCGAGTTCGAAGGGAAACCCATCTTGAAAATCGAAAAGGAAGGTCTTACCGCTATGGCGAACGCCGCCTTCCGCGATGTATCGTTTATGCTTCGTCGTTCGCACAACGAACAGGTAGCTAAGATTTTGAGCGATCCCGAAGCCAGCGAAAACGATAAATACGTAGCGCTCACCTTCCTCCGCAATGCCGAAGTGGCCGCCAAAGGAGTACTTCCTTTCTGTCAAGACACCGGTACGGCAATCATTCACGGAGAGAAAGGCCAGCAAGTCTGGACGGGATATTGCGACGAAGAAGCTCTCTCCCTCGGCGTTTACAAAACCTATACCGAGGAAAACTTGCGCTACTCCCAAAACGCGCCCCTTACCATGTACGACGAGGTAAATACCAAATGTAATCTTCCCGCGCAAATCGACTTGGAAGCTACCGAAGGCATGGAGTATAAATTCCTCTGCGTCACCAAAGGCGGTGGATCGGCGAATAAGACATACCTCTACCAAGAAACGAAAGCCATTCTCAACCCCGGGACACTCGTTCCTTTCTTGGTGGAAAAAATGAAAACATTGGGTACGGCAGCCTGTCCGCCCTATCACATTGCATTCGTTATCGGCGGGACTTCGGCCGAGAAAAACTTGCTCACCGTGAAACTGGCATCCACCCACTACTACGATAGTCTGCCCACGACCGGAAACGAATTCGGACGAGCTTTCCGGGACATCGAGTTGGAAAAACAAGTCTTGGAAGAAGCGCACCGTATCGGACTCGGCGCACAATTCGGCGGTAAATATCTGGCACACGACGTACGCATTATCCGTCTGCCCCGCCACGGAGCATCCTGCCCGGTAGGATTAGGGGAGTGAGCTGCTCGGCCGACCGAAACATCAAATGTAAAATCAACAAGGACGGTATTTGGATCGAGAAGCTCGACAGTCACCCCGGCGAGCTCATTCCCGAAGAACTCCGCCAAGCCGGTGAAGGCAACGCCGTTAAAATAAACCTCAACCAACCTATGAGCGAAATTCTCAAAGAGTTGGATAAATACCCCGTTGCCACACGTCTGTCGCTCAACGGAACGATTATCGTCGGTCGGGACATTGCGCACGCCAAACTCAAAGAACGGCTCGACCGGGGCGAAGACTTGCCGCAGTACATCAAAGACCACCCCATCTACTATGCAGGTCCGGCAAAAACGCCGAAAGGCATGGCCTGCGGGTCGATGGGTCCCACGACAGCCGGTCGAATGGATCCCTACGTAGACCTCTTCCAAAGTCACGGGGGCTCTATGATTATGTTGGCAAAAGGAAACCGCAGCCAAGCTGTCACCGACGCCTGCAAGAAACACGGAGGATTCTACCTCGGCAGTATCGGAGGTCCGGCCGCTATCCTCGCTCAAAACAATATCAAGAGTATCGAATGCCTCGAATATCCCGAGCTCGGCATGGAAGCCATCTGGAAAATCGAAGTGGAAGATTTTCCCGCATTCATTCTCGTCGACAACAAAGGCAACGATTTCTTCAAACAAATCAAGCCCACATGCCCGGCCAAGAAATAATTGGACCAAACTATCTATCCATAAAGAAAGAGCTGCCAATCGGCAGCTCTTTTCTTTATAAACTCCCCTCAATGAGACACAGAAGGAAAGGTCGAGAAGTATTCCAACTTCTCCTCTGTTCCGATCTATGTGGACACCCTGTAATACTACGGGGAAACGGCTGATGAAGAGTGAGATACCCTATTTTATTACTAAAACTATCCTTATGCAATGATGAGAAAGTCTACGTTTAGAACGCAAGAGATGTGCATATCGCCATTGAAGCGAAACTTTAAACCTCCTTTCCCTCCATGTCCCCGTAGCTTTATAGAGTATTTCTGTTTCACAATCGGAAACATTTAAAACTCCTCCCCTGTGTTTTGTAACGCAAAATATAGGGGAGGTGGCACGTAGTGACGGAGGGGTTGAAAAACGACATCTCATCAGTCTGTTTATATCCCTTCTCCCCTGCCGTGTCCCGTAGCATTACGGGGTATTGCGTTAGAAATATGGGGAAACACCGAAGAAACAATAGTTTCTGAGGAGAGGGGTTAGATGCATAAAAAAATCCCCTCCGATTTCCTACTGAACCCTAAATAAAACAAGGCCGAAGTATCTAATAAATACTCCGGCCTTGTTACACCTCAATAATATCTCCTCTCACTTCTCTCCGATATAAATCGTGCAAGCGCCGAAAGTAAGCCGACGACAATAGCAATGGCCGAAACCCGCACGACGGAAAATAGTGAGCATATCCTCACCTTGTGGAACGGCCGCTACCGAACGGGGCAGATAGCTGTAAGCCCGGCGGTCTTTCGACACCAACCGACCCACGAAAGGAATAAACGTATAGGTATAGAACTTATAAAGCTGGCGAAACGGGAATCTTTCGGGAGTGGACAACTCGATCACACACAGTGCGCCGCCGGGACTCAACACCCGGTACATCTCCCGAAAACCATCTTCGAGATGTTCAAAATTACGCACCCCGTAGGCGACCGTCACCACATCGAAACTGTTGTCGTCGAATGTCATCGACAAGCAATTCTGCACCTCGAAAAGAATCCGCTCTTGTGCATTTCGCTCGGTCACTTTCTCACGAGCTATGCGCAACATGCCTTCCGACAAATCGATACCCACGACACAGTCTGGATGCAGACGCTCGTCCAGTAGCAACGCCAAATCACCCGTACCCGTAGCCACATCGAGAATACGACGGTGAGAATAGCGACGCAACATTTTCACGGCCACCCGACGCCACCACCGGTCTATACCCAGTGTCATTGTCCGGTTCATTGTGTCATAAGCCGGAGCGATAGAATCGAACATCTCCCGCACCTGCGTCGTCTTGTCCGTCTCCTCGTCATAAGGCTTTATTCCCTCCGCTTTATAATCCATTCGTCACCAATCGATTTTTACCGGTTATTTTTTACGGTTGTTCAAAAAATCGGTCACGTGCTTTTCGATACGGGCGGCAACGTCCTCGCCCTCGGCTTTCACGAACTTTTCGCCCACGATATGCTCATATAGCTCGATATAGCGATCCGACACGCTGTTGCAGTATTCCTCGGTCATTTCGGGAACCTGTTGACCCTCTTTACCCTGAAATCCATTCTGAATCAACCATTGACGCACGAACTCTTTCGATAACTGACGTTGTTCCTCGCCACGGGCAAGACGATCTTCATAACCTTCGGCATAGAAATAGCGCGAAGAATCGGGCGTATGAATCTCGTCGATGAGAATGATTTTATCGCCTATTTTGCCGAACTCATACTTCGTATCCACCAAAATAAGCCCCTTTTGAGCAGCCATCTCGCAGCCCCGTTGATACAACGCCAACGTATATTTCTCCAACTGTTCGTAGTCCTCTTTCGAGACGATACCTCTGGCGATAATCTCCGCCTTCGAAATATCCTCGTCGTGACCCTCATCGGCTTTGGTAGTCGGCGTGATGATAGGATGCGGGAATTTTTCGTTCTCCTTCATGCCCTCGGGCATCGTCTCACCGCAAAGCGTTCGTTTGCCGGCCTTGTACTCGCGCCATGCATGTCCCGTCAAATATCCCCGCACGACCATTTCTACCTTGAATGGTTCGCAACGCAGCCCCACGGTCACCATCGGATCGGGAGTAGCCACCTTCCAGTTCGGGACAATGTCCGACGTAGCATCCAAAAACTTAGCGGCAATCTGGTTCAGCACCTGCCCCTTGTAAGGAATACCCTCTGGAAGAATCACGTCGAATGCCGAAATACGGTCACTGACCACCATCACCAACAGCTCGTCGTCGATATTGTATACATCGCGCACTTTGCCGTGATACACACTCTTCTGTCCGGGAAATTTGAAATCGGTTTTTACCAAAGCATTTTTCATTTCTGTAATACTTTTTCTGTTTATACTATAATCGGTTATTCGTCTTCGATAATGACCTTGCAAAAACGGTGCAAGCCGAGAGCTGTAACAAATTCATTTGAGAGTTCCTAGGCGCAGCCCATTTTCACATCTGTGCGCAAAGATACAACATAAAAACGAGATAGTGTACCGATTGCAAGATTAAGATAAATCTATTTCAAACTCCCTCTCGACTTTCGTTTTAAACGGATATAAACGGGAACAAACAAGCAGACAATCATCAAGCATTTTCCCATCAGTTCGACACAACCCTCTAAAATGGTTCGTTCACCGCTAAGTACCGTTCTATGCTGGGATAAGCGAATATAGCGACTAATGCCAAACAACAAACGGCTAACTTCACTTTATCTATCCAACTCGCCCTTCCGGTCGAATCCTCTACCTCGTCTTCCTCATCGTCTTCATCGGGGCTACGGCAGCCCAAACCCCTATCGCATAACCCACCACGCATAACAGTCCGGAGAGCAAAGCCTTGTTAGACGACTTCTCGACAGGCAGATTCCCCCAGTAACAAATAAGGAATATAACAGCGAATCCTGCCAAGAATGAAGGAAATACCCCCATCCACAAACGAGAATAAACAAAAGCCTGCAATCGGTTACGACCCGGCTCGTCACTCTCTCCCAACCATTTTCTCCACGGGTTACCGCCCATTACTCTTCTCCTTTTTTCTCGGCTTGTTCATACTTTTTTAGACATGGAAGCCTTGCGTACTTTCTCGTCGTGTTTTTCATAAGCCTCGACAATACGCTGTACTAATTTATGTCGCACGATATCTTTCTTGTTGAATTCCACTCGGGCTATACCCTCTACATTTTTCAAAATCTATCGCCTGTATCAACCCCGAAGTCTGCGACGCAGGCAAATCGATCTGCGTCATATCGCCGGTAACGATCATTTTTCGCATTCATACCCAATCGGGTAAGAAACATTTTTATCTGGTGTGTGGTCGTGTTCTGCGCCTCATCGAGAATAATCACCGCATCGCTCAACGTACGCCCCCTCATAAATGCCAACGGAGCGATTTGTATCACGTTCGTCTCCATGTACTCTTTCAGCTTCACTGCCGGAATCATATCCTGCAAAGCATCGTACAACGGTTGCAGATAAGGATCTATTTTATCCTTCATATCCCCGGCAGAAAGCCCAATTTTTCTCCTGCCTCCACAGCCGGACGGCTCAGGATAATCTTCTTCACCTCTTTGTTTTTCAACGCTTTCACCGCAAGTGCTATCGCTACATAAGTCTTGCCCGACCCCGCCGGACCGAGCGCAAAAGTCAAGTCGTTTTTGGCGAAAGCCTCCACCAGTTTCTTTTGGTTTGGCGTACGCCCCGTAATCGGTTTACCGTTCACTCCGTAAATAATGAGGTTCTCCTGCGGTTTTATCGCTTGCGGTTCATCGCCCTTGATAATATCGATGATTACCTCCTCGCTCAACTGGTTATATTCGGCGCAATGTTTTTCAAGCAACTTGATTTTCTCCTCGAAAACCTCGGTCTCCTTCTCATCGCCGATCACCTTCATCACATTCCCGCGGGCGGCAATACGCACTTTCGGGAACAAATTCTTAATCAACTGTACATTCGCGTTATTCACGCCGTAAAAACGCTACCGGATCGACAGCATCCAATATGATTACTCTTTCTATCATTCGATTGTTTTATGTTGTGTCAAAGATAGTGCAAACCGAGAGCAGAAACAAATTTTAGCGACAAAACACTCTAACCTTCTCCCCTGCCGTGTCCCGTAGCATTACGGGGTGTTACAACGCAAAATATAGGGGAGAAACAGAGGGAGCGGTAGCGACGATGAGAAGGGGTTAAAGGGGAGAAACCGAAGAAACAATAGTTTCTGATGACAGGAGTTAGACACATAAAAATCCCCTCTGATTTCGACTGCCCCCAAACATAGCGACATTCAGCACATCAGCCTCGTTTATATAAATAGTGACTATCCCTTTCCTTACCCGTATGAATAAGTAAGATTATGCGGGCTCAAAACAACGAAGGATAATTCATTGACAACTTTTCCAAGAAACTTTCGGTCAAGCGCGACACGGCATAGTCCCCCAATCGTTCCACAGGAATCTTCATATACCCGGTCATATCGGGAGCAAACTCCGTCTCCACCATGTAAAAACGGGCATGAATGATACGATGCGACAACACATGCTTACAACTATACACCTGAGACGAAACACCCACTTGTCCGGCGTCATGAAACAACTCTGCCCAAATACCGCTACGCTGCAAGTCATCGAGCCCCTGTTCTTCATCGGTCTCGATAAGCGGAAGCTCATACAAATTACGCCAAATATCACGCCCCTCTCGCCGACGAATCAAGTATCTCCGCCCTGTCTCACATAAAAATAATTGAAATAACGAGGTTTTACCACCGTCTTACCCTGTTTCACTGGTAACTCTTCTACTCGATGAGTCGCCAAAGCCATACAACGGTCGGCAAAAATACACCTTCCGCACTGAGGTGAGCGAGGCACACAATACAGTGCACCGAACTCCATCAACGCCTGATTATACCCGCCCGGGTCTTTCCGGTCGAGCAACTCGTCGGCAAGAGCGGCAAACAACTTTCGTCCCTCGGTCGTGTCGATAGGCGTATCGATACCATAAATTCGGGAAAGAACCCGATACACATTACCGTCCACCACGGCATGAGGCAACCCATAAGCGAACGAAGCTACCGCTGCCGCCGTATAATCCCCTATTCCCTGCAAAGAACGTATACCTTCGTAAGTCGTCGGGAACTCCCCCACCGAATCGTTCTACCACCTGACGCGCAGCAGTCAACAAATTACGGGCCCGGCTATAATAGCCCAATCCTTGCCACAGTTTCATCACCTCGTCGTCATCGGCGGCAGCCAAAGACCGCACATCGGGAAATCGGGATATGAATCTATTGTAATACTCGAAGCCCTGCACTACCCGGGTCTGCTGCAAAATAATCTCCGAAATCCAAATACGATACGCATCGGTAATACCCCTCCACGGCAACACCCGGTGATTCTCGGCATACCACGCATGCAAGCCGGCAGCCAATGGCGCGACCTGTTCTTCTTGTTCTGTTCCTTTTTTCATAATTCCGAGACAAAAAATAGCGAAAGGTGAGAGCAGAAACAAATTTATTTGGTGATACCGGAGCGCTACCTATTTTTAGACAGACTTGTCAAACAAACACAAGGCAGGCATAGAATAAATTTTATCGTAAAAGCTCAAAAACTCATTCCCGATTGAGAATATCGATAGAATAAGAAATGCCGATTCGTAGCTGAGTATAAGGATAATCGGACAAACCATGTTGCAACATCGCACCGATCTCCCAATTGGATATGACATACGAAAGTTTTGTTTTCAAAGACATAGGGCAATCATGAGCCAAATGTCCATATTTTTTTTTAGAATTTGATTCCCAACCATTATATCCGCCAAAAGTCTCGCTTATACTGAAATTTCCCAATCGTAACCCAACTAAAACTCCATACTGAACCGCATCATTTTGCCTGCCGTTGTCCGTTTGCCAACATAAGAATCCGCCACCGGAAAAAATCTGTATCACGGCGCTTGCAATCTGGAACGTTTTACCAAAATAGGTATCAAAAAAATAACCGGGACAATCATAATAACGGTCGATTTCGCAACCTCCTCCCGAAGCGGTTTTGAGAGCAGCTCTTAAAGTCCACGATGGCACTATTCTTCGTTCTTCGAAGAGCTGCATGTCTATACTGAGGTATACATCTCCCCGACATTTTACCTTTTTGTTTTTTGTATCATCGTACCATTCAATCACAGGCCACCAAAGCGAAAGATTGGCTCGATCTGCGTGCATAAGGGGATATGGGTTTTCAGAAAAATATCCGTTGTATAATTCTTGCCACAATAGTAATCTCCTGCCAATTCAATTTTAAGTTTATCACTGGTTTTTGTCAGTACATCAGGAATCGGGAAAAGCATTGGGACCAAAATAATAGGGCGAAACAAAAAGTGGGACTCGACCTCGACTCGGTAAACCCACGGGCATAAACATTCGCAACCGGCGACAACAATCCAATGCTCCAAATTAACGTTATCGAAATATAGGTTTTCGTGCGGTAATACTCTCCTCGTTTTCCCCGCACGAAAAAACGCCCCGATACCCATTTGAAAATTGTGTACAATGGGGAGGCATGCTTAATGATAAAATCCATTGGCATTTCAAATTCTATGCGAATGCCAATGTTCATAATACAACAAATTCAACGGATACAAAGCATGGACGAAACTGCCCAGAATGCACCCGTCGGAATTGGTGTTATGAACGGCAAGTCACGCCCATGCAAAGCAGGACGCTTACAACTTGTTCCCGTTCATATCAAATGAAGTTTCCGACGTTTCATTCTGTATGGAACAAATAGCAAACGCTATTAATATTGTAGGCCATCTCTATGGCTCTATGTCTTTTAGGTCACAAAGTCAATTATTTTATCCTCGATAATCAATACTTTCCTTTCGATTGTACGATGAGGCCCGGCTTTTTCATCTGCAAATATCCCTTATAACTCGTTTTATAATGGGAAACCGTGTAACAGAAATAATAAAACGCTGCAATACGCCACTCTTTTCCCAATTTATAACTACTTTTGTAGACACATAATACAAGTTTCGCATGAATACCGACAAACAGCGCATATATAACGGCGATTGGAAAACATTGCATCCTTACTCCGGATCAGCACCCACCGACCTTTACTACATCACATTGGCCAATAAAGTTCTGGCTGCCATTCGAGCCGTCGAAACCTCTCTCGACGAAAGCGATTATCGCAAAATAGACGAGACCGAGCAAAAAGAGCTTGCTTTGCATCCTCACGGCCTATTTCGAGGATATTATTTCACAAACCGGTATTTTTCAAGCCTTCACTCGCATTCACGGTAAACGCTTCGGAAAAACCGCTCCCGTTTTACACACACTCGACGAAGACTATACGCCCGGCGAAATCAACATCGAAGAAGTACAATTCCTCGTGTGGCATTACCACATGCAACTCAACAACCTCGACATACCCTATTCACCCACACTCGATACATTCGCCGCGATAGCCTCCGACGTGATGGAAATATTCGAGACCGAATACGAATCGGCTCCCGAAAACGAAAAGCTACTCCAATACTTCCGAATCGACGAAAAAGAATCTCATAACCTTTACGCATTGCACGCCCGTTTCCTTTGGCTTTGTACCCAGTCCTATCTATTCTTCAACAACGGTTTCTTATTGGAAGACCAAGCCGAGTCCCTTGCCGAAGAAGCCAAAGAAGCCGGTATGGACGAGCAAATACCCGATATGGTAAACCTGCTTTGTAACGACTTCGGATTCAACCACGTAACCGAATTTATGCGGCTCACACCACCCCGCTGGCTCGCCGAAGTATTGGGAGAGGATTCCCCTTTGTATGCCTCCCTGTCGAGTATGGGACACAAATATACCGGCTATTTCCGTTACGAAAACGCCGATGAGACAATCACCCGATTCCGCCACATAGCGACCGACCGGATTATCGAAGCGACCAACCGCTCGCTGGTAGGGCTGCCCCGCAATATGAAAGACCCGTCTCTCATTTTACGTACCGGATTCATTCAATGGAACGGCGAATGGTGGCTTTCCGGACAGATCAGCAGTTACGAAGATAGCGAAGACCTCATCGGACAAATCACCGGCGACGATGACGAATACAATCTTTTTCGAACCCGAAGAAGAGTTACCCGAAGAGGAACAACGAATTATCCTCACCGATATATTGGCAACGACCGAAGGAGAAGACGGACAAACCCTCGATGCTTCCGATACCGCTTGGCAGGCACTGTTAAGCGACGAAATCGGTAAAGACTTTTTTATTTCCCAAGTTAAAGCCGGAGAAATTACCGGATTACAATTCTATAACGCCCCCGGTCACTTGTTACTCGACAATATAGATTTTGTTACCGAATATGTAAAACGATAAATTTTAAAAATTACACCCATGAAAAAAACATTTCTTTACTGCTCACTTTATTCCTATTTGTCGCTACTCTTTCGGCTCAACAAGTCGACACGATAACTATACATAGCAAAATGGGGCACGACCTCAAAAACGTAATTATCCTCCCCCCGAAAGCTACACCCATAGCGACACCCGTTACCCGGTAGTGTACCTCCTACACGGATGCGGAGACAATTATTCGGCTTGGCTGAAAATAAAAACCCGAGTTGCCGCAAATCGCCTCCCTCTACAACTTCATCATCGTTTGCCCCGATGGGAAAATTAACAGTTGGTACTGGAACAGCCCCGCAATAAAGACATGCAATTCGAAGACTATATATCAGACGAAGTGATTCGATACGTCGACTCCCACTTCCGTACCATACCCGATCGCAAGGCAAGAGCCATTTCCGGGCTCAGTATGGGAGGACACGGAGCCATGTGGAATGCAATCCGTCACCGCGACGTTTTCGGAGCCGTAGGCAGCACCAGCGGAGGTCTCGATATCCGCCCTTTCCTACGAACTGGAAAATGAAAGACCAGTTGGGAGAATTCGTAGCCAAAAAAAACGCTGGGACGAACACACCGTTATTAACCTGATCCCCTCTCTAAACGACGGAGATCTCGCCATTATCATCGACTGCGGAGTAGACGATTTCTTTCTCGAAGTCAACCGAAGAACACATCAGGCATTACTCACCCGTAATATAAAACACGATTATATCGAACGTCCCGGAGGACACAACCATGCCTATTGGAACAATTCCATAGATTATCAGCTGCTCTTCTTTCATAAATACTTTTCTCGTTCCCAAGAAAATAAGAGCAAAACAAACTAGTTAACAAAATCAATTGATTTCACTCAAATTATGTTAAATCATCAACCTTTTTAAGGCCTTGATTTGGAAAATAAGAATTACAGTTATACATTTGTACTATGTTTTTTCATAGTATTAGATTTAAGGTTTACAAATTGGCTGTCGGGGAGACAGCCTTTTTATTTCAAATAAGAAGCTGTTTTTAAAATTATTCCGAGACAGATTGAGACCTATGTTGAAGCAGATTGGAGTCCGAGATATGCAGTCAATAGCGGGCTATTGACAAAAATCAAGGGATTCAAGATGCAAGACAGGGGTTCAATATGGCCGGAACATACCTGCTTGAAATGATAATATTATTTCTCAATAAATTTAAAACAGCTTCTAAATAGTTTCGAAACCGACCAATAAACAAAAGTTGGCCTAGTATAGAGAAAGCACCGAAGAAACCTGTTTCTGAGGAGAGGGATTAAAAAGATCCCATAGTTTTTTTGATTGTCTTGGTTGAGCCTGAACAATTTACTCTCCCTTAACAGATTCTTCAAGGCAACTATCTATGTCCTAAGACATTTTTCCGATATTGCGAAGGAGTACAACCGTATTTTTTTTGAAAAGAACGACGAAATGTAGAAACAGAATTAAACCCACTGCTAATCGCCACATCTTCGATACAGCCCTCGAAACCGGAGTCATCGAGAATCTCTTTCGCCTTTTCCAACCGGAACGAGTTGATATAATCGTAGAAAGTGATACCCAATTCGTTATTCAGACAATTAGATAAATAACTTCGGTTTGTTCCCATCTCGACCGCCAAGTCCGACAACGACAATTTGGGGTTCAGATAGAGTTCCTTCTCTCGGATATACTCTTCGAGCTTGCCTCCCATCTGCGAAACGAAATTACGGGATACACCCGTTTCCTCCGACTCCATATCTTGCGCCTGAGGAATCCATTCTTGACGCAAACTATAATACAAAACAACCGCCCACAATACAGTAGATGAAATATAATAAAACATATCGCCCAAATGGCTGACATTCGTACAAACATACAACCAAGACAACAGACACACGGCCAAAATAGCCATACTGTTCATCAGCCACTGCACATTAATACGCTCGGTATAAGAATAGTTATCACGCATATACCGGTTATACCTCCTCACCCTCACGACTATAAACAAGACTACCAATGCACAAACTACCGCCGTATAAACGACACTCGACATATAAACCTCGAATAAACCGGTCATGATATAAACGACGGTAAATAAAACCAATGGTAATTCAAACAAAAGGACTCGACGGAGAGTGGCGAACCCGGGGACAATATCTCCAACAAGAAAAGCGCACAAAGAGGAACCGCCCACATATCTATCGATAAAAGAATAGTAGAATAATATGGAGAATCGCCGATAGTATCTATATACAATAACAAGTCTTTCAAGTCTTGGACTCCCCACAGGCAAAAAAGACACCCCAAAATAAAAAGAGGCCGATTCGTAACCCGAAAGAAAACCAATTTGATTCCGAAATATAGAAAAAAGCCGTTGACAGACCATGTACGAAATTCGAGAGACTCTCTATAAACAATGTATCTAAAATCATTCCCCTTTTTACTCGTAAAAACTACAATTCCCTTTTATTCTACAACAAATGCAAATATAGCGAAAGGTGAGTGCAAAGGCAAACCGAAATCTTATTTCCGATTTGACTATGCCGAACCACATCCTATATTCTACAAATATAGCGAAAGGTGAGCGCAAAGGCAAACCGAAATCTCATTTCCGACTTGGCTATGCCGAGCTGCATCTTATATTGGCGGCGAATGCCGCAAATATAGAGAAAAGCTCATGGAGAAAAAAAATCGTCCGTTTCATTTTTTCAGTTTCAATACGAATTCTATTATATTATTATGTTACAGAAAGAAACTTTGGGAAGCTATACTTTATCCGACACAATTAACCGCATTCGACACGATAATTGCTAACCAATATTCTTATCCCATCGCCTTTACCCCCGGATACGAACATACAAAGTGGACCGACAAGAAAAAGTAAACCCGCTCGCTTTGTCTTTCTCCCACCTTATATTAGCTGTGCCGAGACTGCAAGAAAAAAGGGAAAAACAGAATCAATATGCGAATTATTAGCGGTAAATACGGACGCAGACGCTTCGACGTCCCTACGAATATAAAAAGCTCGACCGACGACCGATTTCGCGCGGGAGAACATTTTCAACGTACTCGAAAACCTGATCGATTTCAGGGCATTGAAGCCCTTGATTTATTCGCCGGAACAGGAGCCATCAGTTTCGAATTATTATCGCGCGAATGCAGCCGGGTGGTATGCGTGGAAATCTATCCGACACAATACAATTTTATCCGCAAAGTCCAACAACAACTCAACGACCCGAATCTGACTCCTATCAAGGGAGATGTGTTCAAGTTCGTACAAAGCTGCCGGCAACAGTTCGACCTCATTTTCGCCGACCCACCTTACGATCTGCCCCGGTTGGAAACCCTGCCGCAGGAAGTGCTATCGAGGGGACTTTTGAAACCGGGTGGAATCTTCGTTCTCGAACATTCCAAAAACAATGATTTTTCCACTCACCCCCTATTCGACCAGCACCGTAGTTACGGGAGCGTGAACTTCTCGCTCTTCCGCACGCCGATATAACACAATAAGAAAGGAGCCGTGACCGAGCATTCGGTCACGGCTCCTTTCTTATGCACGACAAATACCTTAACGAACGATCACCTTGATCGCTTTCCCGTTTACCTTAACTACATATACGCCTTTGTTTACCGAAATGACCGAGACATCGGAACAAATATCGTTATGCAATACGATACCGGACATATCGGAAACTGTGGCTCGCTTGCCCTCCGCACCACGAATGACAATAGCACCATTCTCCTCGTATACGCGAATATTATCCATCGAATTATCTGCTATGCCCGAAGTCCCCACCGTACACGGAACCGACAATATAGATTCACCCATGTTGTAAACTACCGATACGGCATAAACATTATCGCCGTCGGCCGGAGCGTTATCGGTAAACTCGGTCGCAGCCGTATTATCCAACAGCTCCCCGTTACGATACACATTGTAACTCTCCACAGCCAACCTTTCGGGAAGAACCGGTTGAGGTTTATAAACCACATTGTCGATACCCAATAAGAAGGCATTCGCCGATACACAACGTATGGCAAAATAAGTGGCATTCGCAGGCAAGTCGTAAGTACAAGTAGCCCACATATCTGCCGGCACAGGACTTACCTTAGCCAAATTGTTCGTAAAATCTTCGACAGCATTGCCCGTTGTCGAATAATATACTTCTATCGACTCCGTAAAGCTCGAATCATAAGCCTTCGCTTGGAACGATACGGTCTGTCCGCCATCGGCAAGACGAGGAGAGATAAGCCAGTCGTCGTTGTGACCGAGATCGGTCGTCTGAGGATCGGAAGACCAACATACCGCCAACTGGGAACCATGAGAACTATCCATCATGAATCGTTCATCGACACCCAATCCAGCTATATGCTCGGAATTCATATCGAAAATCATGAACGCCTGCGGTTGTCCGGCATTAGGCCAAGATTGAGATTCTCCGAATACATAAGTATTCCCCCCATCGACATCGGCTACCGTCCAAGCCCCGAAACCATCGATGGTAAACGGGTCATAATCCTCGAACCCATCGGTCACAACCTCGGCTACCGGTTTGGATAGCGACGGAGCCGACCACGCAAGTTTAATGGCTGCACCCTCACGGCTACCGGTCAATCCGGTCGCTACGGGATAGGAAGAACCATTCACTTTGGTCACAACCGCAGTTTTCGTACGGTTATCGTCTTGTTCCTCATCTGAATCATAACCCACGACACCATAAACCGTCAATTCCGAGCCTGCCATTTCGATAGGAGGCGTATAGGATATTTCCACATTCACAGAACTCTGAGCAGCCAGTGACTCTACTGTTTTCGTCGCCAACACGTTAAACTCCTCATCGGTCAAATAAACCGTAAATTGCGAGGCATCCCGTACGCCTTCATTCAAAACCGACACAACATATTTAGCCTCCTCCTTGAAATTGACTTTCTCGGGTCCGGCAATACCTGTCGCTTGAAGATTATTATCTAAATAACCGCAAATTTCGATATGATCCGCATAGGCAAAATTGAATCCTTTGAGACACTCTCCCACTAAGGCTACCCGCAAATTTTTTGGATTTGTACGACGCGAGGTCTATATTCACACGAGTCCACTCTTCGGCGACCTCGATAGTATCCACATCGTGCCAATCGGCATAATCGTCCGAAATTTGGAAACGAACTCTCACACCCCCGGTCGGCATCAATATCCAAGCGTTGAGACGGGGATTATCGACTGCCGAAATATCGATTTTCGGACTGTAAATACGGGTAGAAGCACCGGCGGCATATCCCTGGAAGTCGGCACTTCCTCCATCGTTATCCTGTGATTGGTCTGCTCGTGGAGTCCAATCGGAATCATAACTTTTTCCGGCAAGGAGTTCGGTTGTCCACGGGCCATTGGTAATTGTCGCATCGGCAAACGACTCGGTATAAGGGAGCCGGATATGAAGGTCCCACTAACCGCGAGTTGGATTGTGCAGGCTCCGATTCTCCTTTCTGGTTCTTTGCGGTCACCGAGAAATAAGACAAAACCTGCGGCATCTCGCTATTCAACGAAGTAAGCTCGTAGCGGTCGCCCGTCACATCGTCGGCAACCACTTTCGAATCGGCATCATATACAGTATAAACCACTTCCTCGGGATTTACATATCCGCCGTTTTCCCCCGTCTCGGAAACCCTATCCCAAGAAAGCAAGCCCGAACCGTTCCCTTCATCGGTAAAAGTTACCGATTGAGGCGCCAACGGAACATCTATGCCAACCAATACGGTATCGGTCGTAACAGCCCCTTCTCCAAACGAGTTGCGTGCGACCACACTATAAACATTCAAACCGGAAACAACCCCATTATCCACAAATTGAAGCGAAGTCCCTTTTGCCGGGGATTCAAACGTCTTGACCAAAGTCTCTCCACGTTTCACATCGACGGCTGTCAACTCGGTCAAATCTCCGCCCACAAGATTCTTTGTCGGGGCTGTAAGCCCGATGGTAACAGACAATGCGCCCTTTGCTCCGGGGATAAGCGTGAGTCTCTCTACTTCTCCCGGAACATGAATAGACATGGGCTCTCCCACCTTAATATTATCGACAGTCAGATTTCCCTTATTGGCAGCGCTTACCGCATGGAATCCGATGTAATATGTACCATCGGCATCAGGCATGATCGAGAAAGTCTCGGTCTTGGGCGACGTTCTCGTATTGGTATAAGTGCGCTCTTCCATAATGACGGTATTCATCGCCTCGACCGTGGCAGCCGTTCCCATCTTGATTTCCATCTTTTTCCTCGGAACGAGCGCTCAACACATACGTATCGAACGAAAATTCATACATATAGCCTTTCTTCAATTTCAAAGGAGGTGTGATCAACCAATCGTCCGCATTATTCTTCATGTGATAGGCATACCGAACCGTACCATTCGAATAAGTCCACGTTTTATTATCGTTATTCACATCGACCACAGTGAACAATCCCAAAGAATTTTTCTCAGTAAAATCCTGTGAATAAGGAGGTAGTAACGCATCTCCTACACTCACCGAATTGGAAGATGCAGGCTCGCCTTCGATACCATCGTTATAAGGAGTTACCACATAGTAGTAAAGAGCCAACTCTTCGGTCGTGAATGTGTCGGAGAAAACACTGTCGGCATGATTTGTGGCGACTTGAACATTATCGGGCATACGCACGATCTTATAACGTAAATCGTCCACATTCATATATCCCCCGTTTTTCGTACCCGTAGGAGAATTCCATGAAACCGTATTTACATCGCCGGTCCGAACCACTTTCAAATTGTTCACCGCCAAAGGACTGTCCTTGCCGATATAAACGGTCATATCGCTTTTAGGACTATCGCCCACCGAATTGGACAAAACGACCTCCAATTTATAAATGGCCGATGACGGAACGGTCACAGGACATGAAACCTCCGTCCCGGCAGCCGCGACACTTGTAGCCAACACATCACCATTACCCAAAACTTTATATGTCACATCACCGGTCAAAAACATTTCCATCGTATGTCTCGGACGGTATATCGAAAGATACAGTACCGGAAAGGGAACCGTTCTCGAAAGAGACCGACAGATTCTCTGGTCCCGAAGGAGCTCCATCAAAGCTTCGGGGTCGGGAATATAAGCCCCCCGACTTGATCTCCATAAGGTAACGCTCCGACCAAAGTGGCTTCTCCTGTTGTCAAATCGACCGTATAAAGATTCGCAGCCTCGTCTTCTTCATTGGCAAACCAATAAAACGTATTGTCAGAAGTGTTGATTACAGCCGACTGAGTATATTTTGGAGACACTTGTGTATCTCCTATCTCCCGGAGTGTACCCGTCGTTTTATTGATTTCATACAAGATACCGCCATTGTTTCCCTCGGTAGCCGTACTGGCCGAAATACCGTAAAGTTTTCCGTCAGAGTCGCAAGCCATTACCTGCATAGGTTTCGACAAAAGGGCTATACTGTCTTTGGACATACCTTCGAGATTCCATGTAGAAAGTACATAGCACAACTCCTTTGTCTTCTCGTTATAACCATAAGAGCAGCAATAGACCTTGCCGGTAACCGGGTCTTTGGCACAACTCACTGCCGCATTCCGATAAACAGGCCCCAACGAATAACCCATACTTTTTAAAATCGAGCTCTGCCCCGGTCACGCATCATAAACAGCATAACTACTCGACGACACATATCCATAATCTATGGCATAATCATAAACGTATAATTTTCCATCGGAATAAATCGCTCCGCCACTCGCAGACAAACGAGGAATAAGAGTCACTTCTTTCCGGGTTACCGGAGCTTGGGCCGAAAATGAATAGAGTCCGAAGGTATTGACATCTTTATTCTCATCATAAACGACAGCTCCGTTCAATTTCAGATTCGAAAGAGAAGGAGCCGCATCGATAATTACATCTGATTTTTTACGCATCAAGGGACGAACTTGTTGAAAAGCACTTTCAGAAGACATTTGCCGCTTCTGAAAATTCCTCGACTTTTTCCAAAAATTGCCGGACAAGCACAGGATCATTCTTAACATTTCGGGCTTCATCTGGAAGGGTTCTCGATGTTGTCTGTGCAAAAGCGGCAGACAATACCCCTCCCGACAAAATGGCAAGAGTAAACAATAATTTTTTCATATATACCTCGTGTTATAATATAATTTTATTGTAAAAATAAAGAAATCATAATTCCCGAATAGACTTTTAATATTTTTTTAAATATCTAACAAAACCAAATGTATATATTATTATTTAGTTACATATATTCGGCATATCGCCCAAACTATATACAAATAATAACCCCAAGTGGTAAAAATCTCCACTTGGGGTCAAACGTACTATCCGAATCAAATTCAGAAGCTGTTTTAAATTTATTCCGAGACAGATTGAGACTTATGTTGAAGCAGATGGGAGTCCGAGATATGCAGTCAATAGCGGGCTATTGACAAAAATCAAGGGATTCTAGATGCGAGACAGGGGCTCAATATGGCCGGAACATACCTGCTTGAAATGATAATATTATTTCTCTATAAATTTAAAACAGCTTCTAAATTTTACACAACTATAATATCTTTTTCAACACATCGGGAATTTCGACATCGCAACATTCGAGCTCTTTCAGACAACGTTCGCCCTCCTGAGTCAAAGAAAAAATACATCTGGCGTTTGTCGTCATCGCCCAATATCCGTTCGATGAGACCTTTCTTTTCTACCGAACGAATCACTTTCGATGTATTGGAGTGAGTAAGCCCCAACTGCTTGGCGATATCTCCCGAAAGAGCCTCGGCTCTTGACGAAGGCAACACAAAAGCATCCCTTCGTTCAGGCAAAGCCCGTATCTCTTCTCAAATCTCGTTTCAAAATCGGTTATCGCTCTATAAAAATCACGAATCTTACAAAATGGTTCCATACTTATCTTCCAATCGATATATAGCTTTCATACCACAGTGGCGGACACATTTCCCGCATTCGATACATTTATCCGAATCGATACGAGGCAAGCCGAAACCGGTCTGGCTGATGGCCTGTTGCGGACAAATCGAAATCAACGGACAACGATGATTCTGCGGACAACGGTTCTTATCTACGACAAGAGGCATAAAATTACTCATTTTTTCAATAATACACCATCGATTGCCTCTTTAAACGAACTTTTGGGCATCGCCCCCATAGCCATTTGAGGCTTATCGTTCATGGGTATAAACAAAAACGAGGGTATACTACGGATATTGAACAATGCCGCTAACTCTTGTTCCTGCTCGGTATTCAACTTATAAACATAAATCTGCCCGTCATACTCCGCAGCCAGCTCTTCCAATACCGGAGCCACCATTTTACACGGTCCGCACCAAGAGGCATAGAAATCGATAATCGCCGGTTTATCTCCTAAATATATCCACTCCTCGGGATTTTTTTCATAA
>VOFI01000778.1_pt1 | contig 44001 bp, 63 predicted proteins | sample 5384131 | NCBI WGS metagenome assembly VOFI01 (sample SAMN12384728, study PRJNA508395) | human gut metagenome | isolation source: healthy gut H | host: Homo sapiens
GGAATTGAGCAGTGGGGATGGTCCAGCCCGGTACTTATGCTTCTGATTCTTGCAATTGGCATTATATTTGGTATTGTTCAGGGCTTCTGTATTTCCTATCTGGAAATCCAGCCTTTCATCGTTACTCATGGCAGGAATGTTCTTTGCCAGAGGTATGACAGCTGTGATCTGTAAAGAGCAGGTAAGTATTGATTTCTGACAAGATTTTTACAACTCTTTCAAGCTTTAAGATTTCCCTTCCCTTTGGAGGGTATCTGAACAAAAAGGGAATCATGCAGTTTCCATACCTTCGTGTAACTGTTGTAGTTGCATTGATCGTAGTTCTTGCTATTTATCTGATGCTGAAATACACACGCTTCGGCCGCAGTATTTACGCAGTAGGTGGCAATCAGCAGTCTGCAACCCTGATGGGACTTGATGTTAAGAAAACAAGATGAAGGCATATATCCTTTCCAGTTTCCTTACTTCCATCGGCGGAATCTGCTACTGCCTGAATACCATGGCAGGTACCACCACCCAGGCAACCGGCCTTGAAATGGACGCTATTTCCTCCGCAGTCATCGGTGGTACACTTGCTTACCGGTGGTGTAGGAAACGTACTTGGTTCCTTATTTGGTGTATTGATCAATGGTACAATTTCTACTTTGGTTAAAACCAATGGAAAACTGATCAGCTCCTGGTCCAACATTGTAACAGCAATCCTTACTGTGCTTCTTCATTGTACTTCAGAGTGTATTTGCACTGGTAAAGGAGCGGAAGAGCAAATAAAAAAATTGAATAAAGAATGAAATGAGACAGGAAAGGTACATGATTGAAATGGAAGCTGGGAAGATACAAATTCCTTTGTCTTAAACTTCTTGTCGCCTGGCAGGAGCAGCAGATAGAAGTTCGTTTCCTGGCGGTTGCAGAGAAACAGGTTTTTGCAGATTACTGCGTGCATCAAAGAAAATCATAAGTACGTATCTCTTTTTCAAGTCTGCCCGTGGTATCTGCGGGACGTCCGTTTTCAAGCTTTAATTCCATGGTGTTCTCCTTATGTATTCCCCCACAGGGGCTTTTTTTTTGTCAAATATCTGGGGAATATTGTAGCATTGAGCGTTTTTCTTGTAAAGTGGAGGATGTTCTCCCACAAATTGTGATGCACATCTTTTAGAAAACACTTTTCAAATATATTCCAGGATAGCGATGAATATTTCAGAAAATATATGCATATATAAGTTCGGAGGCGGATATCTGTCCTTAGCTACGAATATAAGATGCACATTTTCGTAAATTTTTGTGCATTTCGTTCCCTAAGCGTGCAGTTCATTCCCCGAAATCAGGATAGTGGAAAAGGAGGTGCTATAATTGGAACATAGTAGAGATTTAGCCGTATGGCTCACAGTGCCATACAGGCTGGAGCCTGTTTGAAAAATCATTCCCGCAATCCTTGCAGAAAATCTTTTTTCAAGCACGCTCCGGAGCATCCGGTGAAAGGACCGTAAATATTCACCGGATCTCAAATGTTTTAATGTTATTGTTCGCTTTAGATTATACAAAACGTTATCAGTGGACAGTAACTGTTAAGCAACTGCTAACAAAAAAGGTTGCGAAAAGGAGGAAGCATTATGAGGAAAAAGCAGTTTTTTACAGTTCAGGAGAGCGATGGCAACGTTGCTGGCTGTAGCAATGATCGGGCAGAATACAGTGATGACCACTGCTGAGAATTATGTGGCTGATAATACAGCTGTGGTTGCAGAAGAGCAGGCTCAGGAGCCGGAGGTTCAGGTTGAAAGAGTCTGCATCACCGGCAGTTCAGGAATCGGCACCGGCTGCAGAAACACCAGCGGAACCGGCGGCGCAGGCAGTGGCAGAGACACCAGCGGAACCGGCAGCGCAGGCAGTGGCAGAAACGCCAGCGGAACCGGCGGCGCAGGCAGTGGCAGAAACACCAGCGGAACCGGCGGCGCAGGCAGTGGCAGAAACGCCAGCGGAACCGGCGGCACAGGCAGTGGTGGAAACACCAGAGAAACCGGCGGCGCAGGCAGTGGCAGAAACACCAGAGAAACCGGCGGGTCAGACAGTGGCAGAGACACCAGTGGAACCGGCGGGTCAGACAGTGGCAGAAAAGCCAGCGGAACCGACGGGTCAGACAGTGGCAGACCCCCAGAACCTGCCCAGAACAATAGCCAGGAAGAGAGTAAAACAGAAGAGCAGCCTGCTGCATCTGACTCTGGGGGAAAATAAAGACCAGACTAATGTCGAAAATGGAGCCGAGAATTCTCAGGAAAGCCAACCTTCAGAAGAAGCGAAAGAAATTCTTTATCATGTAACTTTCGACGAGCACGCAGCAGATTTTGGAAAAATCCAGGTTCGCGGCGAAGGGGCTCCGGTGGAGAATATTTCTTCTTACAGAAAAGAAGTAAAAGAAAATGAAAGTTTTGCTTTTTCTGTTAAAGCAAACGATGGATATGAAGTAGACCATGTTTGCTTTGCAGACACTCAGGCAGATATTCAGAAAAATGCAGATGGTCTCTACGAGATCCTGGCGGTAACAAAAGATGAGAAAGTTACTGTTACATACAAAAAGCAGTAGCTCAGGAGCCAGTGGCAGAGCCACCAGCTGCAGAGAATAATATCGCATTATTAATGCTTGATGAAACAGATCACGAACAGAACGTTATTACTTATTATGAAGTTGTATTTAAATATGAGGATAAGGACGGAACCTTCCATACCTTAACTACTCAGCAGATAGAAAGTGGAAAAGCTGCAGTAGCACCTGCTGCACCTGAAAAAAGATGGTTATCGTTTTATCGGATGGGATAAAGATTTCAGTAATGTAACAGCAGATATGGAAGTTACAGCTCAGTATTCTGAAATTGGTGCAAAGGTAAAATATCAGATTATTTATCAATACACAGATGGAACTGTAGCAGCGCAGCCATGGGTAGCTGAATTAGAAAAAAGGTGTAACTTATGAGAATACGATTACTTCACCTCAGTTAGAGGGCTTTAGTGTTGACCAGTCAACGGTAACTTTTAGTGGAAAAGTAGAGACAGATCAGACAATTACAGTTACCTATACAGGAACTGCAACAACTTATACAGTTAAGCATTTGCTTTCAGAATACAGATGGAAAAACGTATACAGAAGATGCTAGTGAAACAATTGACGGTACTACAGGAACTACAACTGTAGCTGCAGCGAGAGCATATAAAGGCTTTACCTCACAAGAGGTGAGTCAGGCAAAAGTAAATGCGGACGGTTCTACTGTCGTTGAAATTAAATATGACAGAAACAGCTATCGTCTTACCTGGAATACAGACGGTGGAAGTTATGTTGAGCCAAGTGATATCCTGTATGATGCTTCTATAACACTGCCGAAAGAGCCAACTAAGCTTGGATATACATTTAAAGGCTGGGCTAATTGCCCTGCAACGATGCCGGCAGAAGACACTACTGTAACAGCGAAATGGGAAATTAATACAAGAGCTGCATACAGAATTATTTACTGGCAGGAATCATTGGAAACTCCAGGAACATATGAGATGGCTAAGAACAAGAATGGCGAAGCGGACATAGTTGCTGGTACTGATGTTGTTGGAAAAAATATTTCCTATAGCGTAGAAAAAAAATCGCTATGAGGGATTTGAACCTGCTGTAGAAAAAGAATAAAGGAGATATTCAGGTTACAGCCGATGGGCTGGCTGTTAAGAATATTTATTATAACAGAAAAGACATATACAATAAAATTTTATGTTTCACAAAGACGAGATTATTTTGGAAATCCAACTGATTGGAAAGCAGACAATAACTTAGAAATTTCAGCGCGATATGGAGAGGATGTTTCTGATCAGTGGAATGATGAAAAGCATTCAAAGAAGAAATGGGCTACAACTTCTAGCGGGGGGCACGTATTATACAAATTTTTCCAATATGCCAGCAAAAATCTGTCTATGTATGGATTTAAAAAACAAGAAGGCTCAGATATCGTATATTATATAGAAACGATAGATGGAAAGATTAAAGAATATCAAAGCTATAATATATCGTATTCTCATTTAACAAGCGAGGATGCTCAGCCCATAGATGGATTTTCTTTTGATATGAATGATTCATTAAACTATGGGTGGTACAAAGATGGCGGAAATTACGTAAAAAAATAAATCGTCATTTAAGGATAAAGTAACTGGAAAATCCAGAAACGGTGCGTTTTTATATTATTCTCGTAATTCCTATGCCCTTCATTTTTGGAAAATTGTACCGGTGTTGCAGATGCAAGTATAAAATTTGAAGCCAATGTCTCCGGTTATAAACCATTGGATAAAGATGTACAGCCTCCAGCAAACGTAGACAGTGATTACATTTTTGCTGGTTGGTATACATCACCGGCATGTGAAGAGGGTACAGAATTTAACTGGCAAATAAAAATGCCATCCCATACCATCACATTATATGCCAAATGGGAAGCCCCAACATATACAGTAACTTTTAATCCAAATGGTGGAACAGTAACTGAGTCAACTTTTGACAGTGACCAAAGGTCAGACACTTGGAGATACATTACCAACACCAACTAAAGAAGGCGATGAATTCCTCGGTTGGTACACAGATGAATCTTTTTACTCACAAATTTGTAAAAAAGAGTCACAGATTGTAAAAAGATCAGACCCTTTATGCGAAATGGAAAAGTTCTGATATTATCACTTACTATATTGTAGCAAAGGATGTAGATGGAAAGGAATTATGGAGAAGCGAAGCACAGAGCATTGAGAAAGGAAAAAATGCAAGTGTAAACGCGCAGCCTATAGACGACTACTATCCGCAGGAACTTTCAAAGAGTGTAATTATAAACAATGATAAACAGGAGATTGTTTTCATCTATAAACCGCTTGAAAGCTGGACTTATACGATTCGCTATGTAGATGAGAGTGGAAAAGAAATAGGAACAGCAGAGTCTGTGACCACAACTGATAATATGAAAACTGTTGTATATAAGGTTTTTGAGGGTTATCAGTTAACTTCTCCGGCGGTAGTACAGGCAATTAAAGGCCAGACTACTGAGATCGTTTTCACGTATGTAGCCCCAGAAGCAACATACACAGTAGAACATTGGCTGCAGAATCCAGATGGAACTTACTATAAGAAAGAATTTGAACTTCAGGGTGCAGAAAAAGATTGGTGCATGGGTAACTGCGACACCTAAAGGTTATACTGGGTTTACTTGTGTAAGTGGAGAAATCGAGCGCAGTGGAGCTGTAGTAAAAAAGGCGGTGGTTTAGTCCTTAAAGTTTATTATAACAGAGCGTCTCTTTCTGTAGAGGATTACACTGGCAAGTACAATGGTCAGGAGCATACCATCACTATTACAGCGCCTGGTATTGATGGAGATGTGATTCAATATCAGATTGGAGACGGTCAGTGGACTGATCTCAATGACAATTTTACCAATCTTCCGAAATATAAAGATTGCGGAACTACTGTAATAAAGGTTCGTGTTGTTAATAATGGAAATGTGGGACCTGCAGTAGAAGCAAAGATAAGTATTACACAGCGTACAATAACACTTACAAGTGCAAAGGACGAAAAAATTCTATGACGGAACTCCACTGACGAATGACACTATTGTAGTTGGTGGAGAAGATGAATTCGTAGAAGGAGAAGGTATTGCTTCCTATGGAGTGACAGGATCACAGACAGAAGCAGGAGAATCGGAGAATGTATTTGATTATACTTTGAAAGAAAATACCAAATCAGGAAACTACGAAATCCAAAAAAGAATTTGGAAAACTGAAAGTGAAACCAGTTGACACCGAGGTTGTAGTTACGATCACAGAACACAGCGGTACAGGTGTTTATGACGGAAACAAACAGACCGTAACAGGATACGATGTAACGAATATCAGCAATACGCTGTACTCTGAAAAAGATTTTAGTTTCAACGGAAATGCGGTTATCGAAGGAACTAATGCAGGAAGCTACAATATGGAACTGAAGGCAGCGGATTTCGAGAATATCAGCAAAAACTTTACAAATGTAAAATTTGTAATTGTAGATGGAACTCTTGAAATTGCCAGATGCCCGGTAACCATCAAAGCCAAAGAGTCCAGCAAGGTATACGGAAATCCAGATCCTGCTTTTGAACTGGCAATATTGGAAAACAGTGTAGGAGATGAGCTTAAAGATCTTGATCTTGCAGTAATCAGAAGTGATGCAGGAGACGATACTATAAAGGTTCATGAGAATGTGCTGAGTATCCAGAACAGCAAAAAGCTCTGGAAAAAGAATATACCAACTATACCTTTACTATTATCCCTGCAGACTTTACCATTTTCGAAAATGAAAATGGTCTGATAGTAAGTGCAGCAGATGTAGTAAAGGAATACGATGGAAACAGCTATGGAGTAACAGCGACAGCACGGATTAAAAATGCAGAAATTGAGAATCAAATATAACAGTCAAATATTGGAATGAAAAGACAAATGCATATGATCTGGACAAATCACCTGAATACAGGAATGTGGCAGATACTCCGGCAGTTGTGAAATTTGAGGCGAGCCTGTATGGTTACAAATCCGTTCAGGGGAGAAGCAACTGTAACGATTAATAAACGTTCTGTACTCCTCACCAGTGCCAGTGCCAGCAAGATCTACGATGGAACTCCATTAACCAATTCAAATGTAACAGTAACTGGTAGTGGCTTCGTAGATGGTGAAGTAACAGATATCAAAGCAATCGGCAGCGTTACAAATGTAGCCGACAGTCCAAAACCAAACACAATCACTTTTTACACCGGTTGAAGGAAAATTCAATGCAGATAATTATGCCATTGAACAGGTTGAGGGAGAACTTGCAATTACCCCGGTTACCACAAAAGTAAAAGTTGAAATCATTGGAAATCATGTAAGTGAGAAATATGATGGCACTGAAAGTGGCAGAAGGCTATGTTATCAATATTGTGGAAGACACATCTGGTGTTTACCAAAAAGACGATATTGAAGTCATTGGTAATGACAGTGCTTTTGCAGAAAGAACAGATGCAGGAACCACATTTATGGGATTGAAGGCAGACGCTTTCGCAAATGGAAATCCGAATTTCACAAATATAACGATCGTAGTTACGGATGGTTATGTAGAGGTTATCCCACGTTCTGTAACTCTTACCAGCGAGAGTGCTGCTAAGGTTTACGACGGAACTCCATTAATCCGTCCGGATGTAACTATAGGTGGGGATGGCTTCGTAAATGGCGAAGTGTCTGATGTCAAAGCAATTGGAAGTGCTTTAAATGTAAGTGATAAGGATGTAAGGAATGAAATTACCTTTACTCAGAAAACTGGCTATAAAGCGGAAAACTACGATATTAAGTATGAACCTGGAACCCTCAGGATCACTCCAATTGTTGACGAAGTAACCATAACCATCACAGAGCACAGCGCTTCCCTGAAATACAACGGAGCGGAACAATCTGTTACAGGTTATGACACAGCAATTGACAACACCCTCTATAAAGAAACTGATTTCACCTTCAGCGGAGATGCCACAGCGAAAGGAACTGACTTTGGTTCATATCCGATGAATCTGAAAGCAGAAGACTTTACAAACAAGAATAAAAAAATTTTGCAAATGTAGTATTTGAAATTGTAGACGGACAGCTTGAGATTACCAAACGAGATGTGGAACTGATCAGTGGTTCTGACGAGAAAGTGTACGACGGAACTCCGCTGACTAAGAATCACATTCTGATCGCAGGTGACCAGTTTGTTCCTGGAGAAGGGGCAGATTATGATGTAACCGGAAGCCAGACAAATGCAGGATCAAGTGATAATGAATTCACTTACAGACTGAACAGCAGCACCAAGGCAATCAACTACAATATCAAAACTACTCCGGGAACCCTTAAGGTAACCCCGGTTACAGATAACGTAATTGTCACCATTACCGAACACAGTGGCAGCGCCAAATATGATGGCACTGAGAAAACAGTAACCGGTTATGACGTAGCAATAGACAATGAACTGTATACAGAAAATGACTTTACATTTAGTGGAAATGATGTTATTAAAGCAACAGATGCAGACATTTACAACATGGAACTGAAACCATCTGACTTTAACAACATAAGCCATAACTTCGCAAGTGTTACCTTCAAAATCGTAGACGGAACCTTGAATATTTCCAGACGAGATGTGACTCTGACCAGTGCAACAGACAGCAAGACATATGATGGAAAGCCACTGACCAATGACAATGTGGCAGTTGGCGGTGACGGCTTCGCAGAAGGAGAAGTGCAGTATACAACGTAACCGGAAGTCAGACAGAGGCAGGCTTCAGCAACAATACCTTTAGCTATGAGCTGAAAGATAATACCAAACCGGATAACTACAACATCACATCATTTGAAGGAATCCTTACTGTTTCCTCTAGCGAAGATGAAGTAGATACTCAGAAGTACGATGGAACAGAGAAAACAGTAAAAGGCTACACAGTATCCATCACCAGTCCTTTGTATAAAGAAAGCGATTTCACTTTTGATGGTACAGCTCTTGTAAAAGGAACAAATGCAGATACTTATATGATGGGACTGAGTGAAGAGAACTTTACAAATACCAATAAGAACTTTGCGAAAGTTACCTTCCATGTAATTGATGGCTCTCTTGTAATCGAAAAACGTAATCTGGTTCTTACCAGTGCAAGTGCCCAGAAGGTTTACAATGGAACAGAGTTAACAGCAAAGGATGTAACGGTAAGTGGCGATGGATTTGTCAAGGGCGAAGGCGCATCCTATGATGTAACTGGAACCCAGACAACTGTAGGTGACAGCGAGAATACATTCACCTATAAGCTGAATGAAAATACCAACGCTGATAACTACACCATTGAAACTGCGAATGGCAGCCTGCTTGTTACACCTGTAACAGATCAGGTTGTGGTAACACTGAAAGAAAACAGTGGTACAGAAGTCTATGACGGAACAGAGAAAACAGTTACCGGCTACACTGTAGCAGACATCAGTAACAAGCTGTATACGGACAAAGATTTCACATTCACTGGAAATGCTGAGGTAAAAAGGAACAGATGCTGGAATCTACGATATGGAGTTGAAGGCAGAAGATTTCCAGAACATCAACCCGAACTTTACAAACGTTGTGTTTAAGGTGGAGGACGGAGCTCTTGAAATCACCAGACGCCAGGTAACCTTCCAGGCTGACAGCGGCGAGAAGAAATATGACGGCGAGGAGCTTACGGCTCCTACATGGAAACTGGAAGATGGAACTCTGGCAGATGGCCAGCAGGAAATCGCACATGTAGAAGGAAGCCAGACACTGGTTGGCGAAAGCGAGAATAAGATCACAGATCTGAAGATTTTTGCAAATGCAGCAAGCCAGAAAGCTGAGGGCAGCGAGACAGAAGCACAGGATGTGACAAAGAACTATTCCATTATTCTTCTTGCAGGACTTCTGAAGGTTACAGACGGAAGTGAAGAAGATCCGGTAGATCCAGGCCAGGTTGTAACAAAGACCCATGAGGATAAAAACCTATGATCTGGATGAGACTGTTACCTTTACAATCAATGTAAAGAATATCTATGACGAAGCGAAAACCGTAAGGATCATTGAACTTCCTGGTGTTGTGATCGAAGGTGCACCGCAGGAGACTCGAACGTTCTCACAGTTGAGAAGGTTCCTGCAGGTGAAACTGTTACAGCAACAGCAACCTATAAAATTACAGAGGCAGACATTGCCAACGGAAGCTTTGTAAATACGGTAAAAGTGGAATTCGAGGGCGGTAAGCCATTTGAGAACACTGATACAGTAACCACCGTTGATCCGGTAAGAAGCTATACACTCACCAAGAAATCCAGTGAGAGCACTCACGAAAACGGAATGTTCAAAGCAGGCGAAACCATCCACTACACCCTCACCGTGACCAACACAGGAAACCAGACTCTGGAAAATGTAGAGATCACAGATACGCTGAATGCAGCCGGAACAATTTCCAACATCCAGGGCGCAGACAGTAAGCAGGATGGAAAGGTAACAATTTTCACAATCAGCAGCCTTGCACCAAAAGCAGAAGCAACCATCACTTATGACTATGTGGTACAGGAAGCAGATAAAGGCAATACAATCAGTAACGCAGCAGTAGGAACTCCTGCAAACCCAGAGAATCCAGATGGCGAGAAGCCAGAAGACAACACGGATAACCCGGTAGAAAATCCGAAGCTTGAAGTGAAGAAAGACATTGTTTCCATCACAGCAGCAGATGGAACCCAGAAGGACAAAGCAGGAAAAGCAGACCTGAACGACATCATTACCTACAGCGTAACTGTAACCAATACCGGAAACATGAAACTCACAAATGTGAAGATTACAGACAGTCTGGAAGGAATCCAGCTTGCAGAAGGCCAGAGCACCTTGGCATCCTGGAAGCAGGAGAGGCAAAGACCGTAACCTACACCTATCAGGTGAAAGAATCTGACCTTGGAAAATCCATTCTCAATACAGCAACCGCAACAGGTGACGTACCGGAGGATCCGGCCGACACCCCGAAACCGGAAGGCAAAGATGAGAAAGAAGTTCCAACAGAAGATCCGGCAAATTGCAGTATTACAGTAACTAAACGGCTTACAAATATCCAGGGTGAACTCCTTGCAGTCCGTGCAGCAGACTTCTATGTGACATTGTTCTCCGACGAGGCAATGACTCAGAAGGCAGCTGACACAAAGATGATTCACTTTGATGAGAATCAGGGAACCTCTTCGGTAACATTTGACCAGCTGAAACGCGGTACCTACTATGTAGCAGAGACCGACGCAGAAGGCAAAGTCGTTGCAGAGGGTACCTACAACAATGGTTCTTATGTAGCACAGTATCAGGCAGGCAATAAAGTAGAGATTACGGAGAACGGAACAGCAGCACAGTTCCAGTTTGATAATCAGTTCCTGCTTCTGCCAGACGAGTACTATATTGTGAAAACAATCACAATTAATAAGACAGTTGTTAAGAAAAACGGCGAAGACCTGAAATCTGAAGAGACCTTCTATGCAGGAATTTTCAAAGATGAAGACTGTACACAGCTTGCAGACGGCGTAAGCCAGAACATTGTTCCACTTGTTATGGACGGTGAATCCACTGCAACAGCAAAAAAACAGAAGTTACAGTTCCTGTAGGCGGCGAAGAAATAAAACTGTATGTAACGGAGGTTACAGCAGATGGTACACCGGTAGCATTGAACGATACCTTTGAATATGATGTGGAAATCAATGACGGCTTTGTAACACTTTCTGAGACATCAGAAGATGCAACAGTCCTTATTATCAACACATCCCGAAAGGAAGAACCGGAACCGACAGCAGAGCCGGCACAGGAACCTACAGAAGCTCCTGCAGAGCCCACCCAGGCTCCTCAGATCACACAGCAGCCAGAGGACAGGGCAGTTACAACAAATGGCGTCAAGACCGGTGACGATTCACCTCTTACCCAGCTTGCATTTATGCTCTTCGCAGCCTCCGCTGCAATCCTTCTTATCATTTTTCTCAAAAAAGAAAGATGAAAAAGATATAATGAAATAAGGCTTCCCCTTAGCCCCTTTCTGGAAAAGCACTTTATGTGCCCTCCACGAAAGGGGGCTTTTCCCATGCCCTATTATGAAAATGGTGTGAAAGCTGCTTTTTCCATAGTGCTCCTGTTGACAAAAATTCAAAAAGGCTTTATAAAATTCTTAGAGCCTGCAGATTGCGGTATGTTTTGTCCGAATTCGATTGCCGTAGTCCGCTACGGCGCCCCTCATCCGGGCAAAATCTCCCACAAATTGTGACATACATCTTGCAGAAAGCCTTTTTCAAACACGCTCTAGAAATTGTACAGACCTCATATATTGCATGATGCCATACTGCAAAATAAATATTATCAGGAGGAGCACATCTGAATGAACAATATCACAAAAAATGCACTGGAAGAGTCTCTGAAAAAATTTCTCCTTCAGAAGCCTCTGGACAAGATCACCATCAGCGACCTGACTACAGACTGCGGAATCAGCCGAATGGCTTTTACTATCATTTTAAAGACATTTATGACCTGGTAGAATGGTCCTGTATTGAGGACGCTTCTCGGGCTTTGCAGGGAAAAAAGACCTACGACACCTGGCAGGAAGGGCTTCAGCAGATTTTTGAGGCTGTTTTGGAAAATAAACCATTTATTTTGAATGTGTATCGCTCTGTGAAACGAGAGCAGGTGGAAAGTTATCTGTACAGCCTGACCTATCAGCTGATCGAAGGAGTGGTGGAAGAGCAGAGCGAGAATCTGAGGGTTACAGAGGAACAGAAGAAATTTATTGCGGATTTTTACAAATATAGTTTCGTAGGTGTTATGCTTGACTGGATCAAGAGAGGAATGAAGGAAGCCCCGGAAGAAATCGCGAATATGGTCTGCGTGACCATGCATGGAAACATTGGAAATTCTCTGCGGAATATGGAGAAGGAAGGGCAATAAAGATTAAGTTTATCCGGAAAATAAGGGATAACTATGGCATAGCAGCTTTAATCCTGAAAGGGCGGGACATAAAGTTTTCGAAATCAACTTTACAAAGTAAGGCGGATGATAAGTTTTTTTGTCATCCGTCTTGTTTTGTAAATTGAGGAAAATTATTTTTTGACGTAGAATACACTCAGAAACAGGAAATACTAAATAAAAGGCAGCAGAATTTCGAATTAGTCAAATAAGAGCTTTTTATCTGAAGTTAGGAAACAAAACTGAGAAAGCTTAGAAGCTGATTCGAAAAGTTAAAACAAGAATAAACACAGATAGCCGGAAATAATGCAACGGCAAATTTCAGAAAGGTGGTAATTTTATGTCAAAGAAGAAACATTCCGTATTAGGTATGGCAGCACTTGCCGCAGCAGGTGCAGGAGCAGCAGTTCTGGCAAATAAAAGCCGCGAAGAGAAACAGATCATAGAAGCACACGTAGACCCGAATTACCGCAATACAGAGCGCGGCAAAAATGAGAAAACAGCAAAGGTATTTATTATACAAACGGTAACTACGAAGCATTCGCCCGCCCGGAGAAACCGGAAGGCGTAGATGACAAGCATGCATATCTGGTAGGAAGCGGACTTGCTGCTCTGGCAGCAGCTTGCTTCCTTGTAAGAGACGCACAGATGCTTGGCGACCACATTCACATCCTGGAAGCGATGGACATTGCAGGCGGTGCATGCGACGGTATTTTTGATCCGATGCGAGGATACGTCATGCGAGGCGGCCGTGAGATGGAAAACCATTTCGAGTGCCTCTGGGATCTTTTCCACAGTATTCCATCTCTGGAAAAACCAGGCGCCTCTGTACTGGATGAGTACTACTGGCTGAACAAACATGATCCAAACTATTCCCTTTGCCGTGCTACTGTAAATCAGGGCAAAGATGCTCACACAGATGGAAAATTCAATCTGAGCCAGAAGGGCTGTATGGAGATCATGAAGCTGTTCTTTACAAAGGACGAGGATCTTTATGACAAGACCATCGAGGATGTATTTGATGATGAGGTTCTGAATTCCACATTCTGGTTATACTGGAGAACCATGTTTGCGTTCGAAAACTGGCACAGCGCACTGGAGATGAAGCTTTACTTCCAGCGTTTTATCCATCACATCGCCGGACTTCCGGATTTCAGCGCCCTGAAATTTACCAAGTACAACCAGTACGAATCCCTGATCCTTCCCATGAAAAAATATCTGGAGGATACAGGTGTTGACTTCCAGTTCAACACAGAGGTTACCAATGTAATCTTCGATATCCACGATGGTAAAAAAGTGGCAACTGCTATTGAGTGCAAGGTAAAGGGTGTTGAGAAGGGAATCCTTCTTACTGAGAATGACTATGTATTTGTTACCAACGGAAGCTGTACAGAGGGAACTATCTACGGTGACCAGAACCACGCTCCAAACGGAGATGCTGAGGTTCGTACAAGTGGCTGCTGGAGCCTTTGGAAAAATATTGCAAAACAGGATCCGTCTTTCGGACATCCTGAGAAATTCTGTTCTGATATTGCTAAGACAAACTGGGAGTCAGCAACAGTGACTACTCTGGATGATAAGATCATTCCTTATATTACAGATATCTGCAAACGTGATCCGAGAACAGGCAAGGTTGTTACAGGCGGTATTGTAAGCTGTCAGGATTCTAGCTGGTTATTAAGCTGGACAATCAACAGACAGGGACAGTTCAAGGATCAGGATAAAGACAAGGTTTGTGTATGGGTATATGGTCTGTTTACAGATGTACCTGGTGATTATGTAAAGAAACCGATGAAAGAATGTACCGGTAAAGAAATTACCGAAGAGTGGCTGTACCACATAGGCGTACCGACTGATCAGATTGAGGATCTGGCTGAAAACAGCGCAGTCTGCGTACCAACCATGATGCCATACATCACTGCATTCTTCATGCCAAGAGCAAAAGGCGACAGACCGGACGTTATCCCGGATGGCTGCGTGAACTTTGCATTCCTTGGACAGTTTGCTGAGACTCCAAGAGACACCATCTTCACCACAGAGTACTCCGTACGTACTGCAATGGAAGCTGTATACGGACTTATGGGCGTAGACCGTGGCGTTCCGGAAGTGTGGGGCAGCGTTTACGATGTAAGAGAGCTCCTCGATGCCAGCGTAAAACTGATGGATGGCAGATCCCCGCTTGAAGTCGAGCTTCCTGGACCGCTGAATCTGGTGAAGAAACCTTTGCTGAAAGCAATTAAAGGGAACGCTGGTAGAAAAAGTGCTTAGAGATCATGATGTGATTAAGGATTATAGGGTGGAGAAATAAGCGGTAGTAAAGATTTATATAGGTTGAAACGAGCGAAGAGTCGGAGTGATCCGGCTCTTTGTTTTGTACTACAACAAATGAAATTGAAAAACTGTTTAATGGCGAAAAAGCGGAATCTTGCAAGGCTATTAACAGTGTGATAAACTAAAGCGTGTCTGAAAAAGGCTTTCTGCAAAATAAGATATAATATTGCGGTTTCTGGACAAGAAGCTGTTTGGTACAAGAGGAGAAAATCGTATGCAGTATATTGAATTTGGAAAAGATAAAGATAAGGTATCTGAAATTGTTATGGGATTGATGAGGATTTCAGAGATGTCCACTGGTGAGGTCTTGGATTTGATTGAGACTGGTCTTGAAGAGGGGATTAATTTTCTGGATCTCGCAGACATTTATGGTGGCGGAAAATCTGAAGAAGTGATAGGAAAAGTGTTTACAGAGAATCCTTCTTTGCGTACTGAATTTTTATTCAGTCAAAATGCGGAATCCGTTGTGATCCGGATTTTACCTATTTCGATTTTTCCAGAGATTATATTCTGGAGGCTGTAGATGGAATTCTGTCCAGACTTCATACAGATCATCTGGATAGCCTGCTTCTTCACAGACCAGATGCGCTTATGGAACCAGATGAAATTGCAGAGGCTTTTGACCGCCTTTATAAAGCTGGAAAAGTACGGAATTTTGGGGTTAGCAACATGACGCCTATGATGATGGAAATGCTAAGCAGGGAAATACAGTTCCCAATTTGTGCAAACCAGATTCAGCTTAGCTGTGCCGTTACCCAGGTTTTTGACGCTGGTTTTCACATGGATATGCAGTGTGATAAGGGAATCATGCGAGATGGAGGTGGAGTACTGGAATACTGCCGTATGAAAAAGATCCCGGTTCAGGCGTGGTCTTCCCTTCAGTATGGATATTTTCAGGGAACTTTTCTTGGATCTGATAATTATCGGGAATTGAACACTGTGCTCAACAGAATTGCTTCTGAAAAGGTGGTCACTCCTATGGCTGTTGCTCTTGCCTGGATTCTCCGCTACCCTGGAGCAACTCAGGCTGTAATCGGCACTACAAAATCGACTCGTGTTCGTGAAGCAGCAAAAGCAACTGAAGTTAGGTTGAGCAAACAAGAGTGGTACGAGATATATCTGGCTGCTGGAAATGATTTGCCCTGATGAAGTAAGTCAAGTGGATATTCCGGGTTCCGCTTCGCTACTTGCTCATATAATAATTGAAATCAATCAAAAAGGGACTTATTTCACATCCCCTTTGTTTCAAAAGAAATGAATTAAAAAGGAGCAGAATATGAGAAAACCACAAAATTTTCAATGGAAAGAAATGACCATGGGAACCTGTTATTATCCAGAACATTGGAGCAGAGAATTATGGCAGGATGATTTACAGAGAATGAAGGCGGCAGGGATTACTGTGATCCGCGTGGCAGAGTTTGCCTGGAACAAAGTGGAGCCGGAGGAGAATGTTTTTTGTATTTGATTTCTGGGATGAATTTCTGAAATTATGTAAACTGGAAGAAATGCAGGTGATTTTTGGAACACCTACAGCTACACCGCCGGCATGGCTTACGGAAAAATACCCGGAAGTTTTAAATTGCCGTCAAGATGGAGTTCCATATCGTCATGGAGCCAGAAGACATTACAATTACAATTCACCAAAATATAGAGAATTATCTGCAAGGATCGTAGAAAAGCTGGCGCAGCATTACGGCAAACATCCGGCAATTGTGGGATGGCAGATTGACAATGAACTGAATTGTGAGGTGGATGAATTTTATTCAGAGGCAGATTCTGTTGCCTTTCGTAATTTTGTGAAAGAAAAGTATAAAACTCTGGATAACCTCAACGAAGCATGGGGAACTGTTTTCTGGAATCAGACCTATACAGACTGGGAGCAGATTTATGTTCCGCGACCAGTGTTAAATAATGGTTACAATCCACATCTCAGGCTGGATTATTACCGCTTTATTTCAGAAAGTACAATTTCTTTCTGTAAAATGCAGGCAGAAATAATCTCGAAATATAAGAAAGACGGAGACTATATCACCACAAATGGTATGTTCTGGAATCTGGATAATCACAAGATGGCAGAGGAATGCCTGGATGTTTATACATATGATTCCTACCCAAGTTTTGCATTTGGGTTGAACAGAGATCCGAAGACCGCGAAAGACCTGAATGACCGTCATTGGAGTAAAAAATCTAACGGAAGTACGTTCCATATGTCCTCATTTTGGTATTATGGAACAGCAGTCTGGGGCAGGTGGATGGACTACAAGAATGGAAGGTCCGGCACCAAGACCTGGTCAGCTTACACTTTGGGCAATGCAGAGTGTAGCTCATGGTGCTGATTATATTTTTTCTTCCGCTGGAGAACCTGTACATTTGGTACAGAAATCTACTGGCATGGAATTTTGGATTATGACAATCGCGATAACCGTAAGCTGGCAGAGGTAAAAGACTTTTATAATAAATTAAAGTGTCTGGATGAAGTTTGCGGAGCGGATTATACAGCTGCATTTGGAGTATTAAAAGACTACGACAATATGTGGGATACGAATGTGGATGTATGGCATAGAAGGGTGGAAGCGCAGAGCTCAGAAGAAATCTTCATTGCTTCTGAAATTTATCACACCCCATATAATACGTTATATCTGAGCGAGGATACAGATATAAAGGAATTGCAGAAATATCCAGTGCTCATCTATGCACATCCTGTTATTATGACGGGAAAAAGAGCTGCTTTACTTAAAGAATATGTAGCAAATGGCGGAATCCTGATCATAGGCTGCCGTTCCGGATATAAGCAGGAAAAATGGCAAATGTGTTATGCTTCCGCAGCCCGGACTTTGCAGAAAATTACTGGTTCAGATGTGAGAGATTTTACATTCACAAGTCCAGCAGAGCCGTCTGTCACCGCCAACTGGGACGGTCAGACGATTGACATGCCAATATTTAACGACATTATGGAGCCTGTAGAGGAGGGAGAAACTCTGGCTTTCTACGACAATAGCTATTACGCAGGAAAACCAGCCGTAATCAGAAAGAATACAGGAAAGGGATATGCAATTCATTTTGGCAGTACTTTTTCCAGAGAAAGCATGAAGGTGCTGTTAGAATACACAGGAATTCTGGAACCATTCCAGGCTATGCTTGAAGCTCCACAGGAGGTGGAAGTCATTCAGCGTGTGAAAGGAAATAAGAAATACTTCTTTGTCCTGAACTATATGGGTTCAGAACAAAAAAATTGTGCTGAAAAAGCAGATGCGGTCCTTATATGATAATGTAATTGCAAATGGTGAAATCTGCATGAAACCGTATGAGACAATAGTTTATGAAGTTTTGGAATGAAACAGGAAAATGTTTTTGAAAATATGAAATTAAATAAATCAGAAATAGTTAAACGAAGAGTCGGAGAAATCCGGCTCTTTTTGTTTTATAAGGTAGTGAGCCAAATTCATAGAACGCGTTTGATTTTAGTTTTTTAAACACGTATTGGTTAGGTTATGGATAAAATAGGTTAATTCAACAGAAAAACAAGTCATATCAACAATTGTCTTGCATACCTATTATTTAATCCAGTATAATGATTATATCAAAAAAATATTACCGGAGGGGGTATGCAGATGAAGACACAATCGAAGAAACGTAAGATAATCCGTACGGTTTTACTGGTGATTCTTTTACTTCTGATAGTGGCTGCGGGTGGTTTTATTTCAGTGTATGAGAGTCGCTTTCAAACCATAAGCAGTATTCAGAAAGTGACAGATTACGATGAATACAATTTGTATCGTATGGATGTGAAATATGATTATGATCTGGATCGGCTGATCGAATACGGCATAACAGATAACCAGAGCTTTGTTGATGCCATTGTGAAAGAGGCACTTCCTATCTTGCCAGTACATATTAAAGCACCGGATTTTGGCTGCAGTGCTTTTTTACCCTGCAGGAAGCAGACGGAAATGTGCTGATGGGCAGAAACTATGATTTCAAACGGGATACTTCCGCAATGCTGGTTTACTGTGAACCGAAAGATGGATACAAATCCGTGGCTTTCGCAGCATTGGATAATATCTCTGCAAATATTCCGGATGCGAGTATGAAGAAAAAAGCTTGCCACATTAACAGCACCATTTATCTGCCTGGATGGCATGAATGAAAAAGGGGGTATCTATTGCAGTCCTTACTTTGGACAGCGAACCCGTTCACCAGAATACAGGCAGACCGGTGATCGGAACCACGCTTGTGATCCGTTTGATTCTGGACCGCGCGGCAACTACAGAAGAAGCCATAGAGCTTCTGAACCAGTATGACATGTTTGCTACAAGCGGCAGAGATTATCACTTTTATATCACAGATATGCTTCCGGTGATGGCAGAGTAGTGGAGTATGACTGTGAAAGCGAAACCAGAGAAATGGTTGCCACACCAATTCGTTCCATCACGAATTTCTTTGGACTCTATAAGGATAAAGTCCTTCCGAATCAGAAGAATGGCATTTACGGTCACGGAAAAGAGCGGTATGACAAAATGGAAGCTATTTTTGACTATGAGGAAGTTTACACCAGTGATGTTGCATGGGAGGCTTTGAAGGCCGCATCACAGGAGCCGTCAGAGGAGGAAGTTACCAGTAATACCCAGTGGTCTATTGTTTATGATGATACCAATCTCACCGCAGAAATTGCCCTTCGGAGAAACTGGGATGATGTGATCGGGTATAATCTGAAGGATAACACGATTACACTAAAATAATAACATAGAGCCGTTTTCAAACATGATCCGGTAGTCTTAAAGTAAGAGAAAGACACGTGAACCAGTTCAATATAAGGTTTTAAATGCCTCGTCAAAGGGAAACTTCATCATTTCCCCTGGCGGGGCATTTTGATTATTTGAAATACGAATCTCGTTACAGTGTTGACTGGAATGTTAGTTAAATTTGTCTATAAATTTGAAACAATATGTCAACTTAGTCTGAAAAATAACGCTTTAACACGTTAATTTTGATTGACTCCATAGTATATGCAGTGTATTATGAATTTATAATTGCTGTTTGCGGAGTGGATAAATGTATGGGGTATGCATAAGAAAAAAGTGTAAAACTCTTCAGGCAAAGCGAATAGTTTTTATAATCCATCTATCTAAAGGGGGAGTCATTTATGACAGGAAAGAGAAAAAGAAAACTGGCAATGCCAGACACCCTGATCATCGTAGCATCCGTTGTACTTCTGGTGGCGATTCTTTCATGGATCATTCCATCCGGAACCTACGATTATCAGGAAATGAACATCAATGGAAGAATTCGAAACGTAGCCATTGATGGAACTTATCACACAATTGATAAATCCGAAGTTACCACAACCGGATTCCTTGGATTTTTCAGTGTACTGTATCGAGGCTGCGTGGAGGCTGCTGATGTAATCTTCATGATCCTCTGCTGCTGCGGAACCTTCGGTGTTGTGGTGAAAACAGGTGCTTTCCATGCAGGAATCGGAACCATTTTAAAGAAACTGAAGGGAAAAGAAATTCTGCTTGTTCCAATCATTATGATGATCTTCGGACTGGGCGGTTCCGTGTTTGGTATGGCAAGTGAATTCTATGGATTTTATCCATTGATCGTAGGTCTGGGAGTTGCTCTTGGATATGATGCAATGTTCGGATTTGCCATTATTGCAGTTGGAGAGTTTGTTGGATTTATGGGAGCGACACTGAATCCATATTCTGTAGGAATTGCCCAGACAATTTCAGGTGTAGAGCTTTATTCCGGAACCGGATACCGTGCGATCTGCTTCGTGATCTTCATGGCAATTTCCATTATCTATGTAATGGTTTACGGGCGGAAAATTAAGAAAAATCCAGGTGCATCCGTTGTATTTGGTGAAAAAAACATTCATGCCTTTGACAGAGATGAGTTAAATGAATACAGCTTTACCTTAAAAGATGGTCTGGTTCTTCTGGATGTTCTTGTAGTGCTGGTTGTTCTTATGCTGGGTCTGATCAAATGGGGATGGGATTTCCCGCAGCTTTGTGGCTTGTTCCTTCTTATGTCTATGATTGCTGCAGCAATCTGTAAGTGGTCTCCGAATAAATGGTGCAGTGAGTTTATTGACAGCGCAAAGACTGCAATGTGGGGATGTATCCTTACTGGTATTGCGAAGGCTATCACAGTTGTTATGCAAGATGCGCAGATTATGGATACGGTTATCTACGGTTTGTCAAACGTGCTGAAAAATGCGCCTCATGCAGTTTCTGCACAGGTAATGCTCGTAGTACAGACGCTGATCAACTTCTTCATTCCGTCTGCAACAGGTCAGGCTTCTGCAACCATGCCAATCATGGCACAGCTGGCAGATATTATTGGTGTGAGCAGACAGACAGCAGTTCTTGCATTCCAGTTTGGTGACGGACTTTCCAATATTTTCTGGCCGACGGCAGATATCGTTATCATCTGTGGCCTGGGTGGAATTTCCCTGCAGAAATGGTATAAGTGGTTTACGCCGCTGTTTCTGATCTTGTTTGTGACGCAGGCGATTTTGTTGGGAATTGCAACTGGAATTGGTTTCTAGAGCCTTTTTCAAACACGCTCCGGAACTTCAAGGAAAAGCTTCAGGAACATTAATTGTTTGATAACCAGTTAACTTTAAAAACATAAAGGTAACTGTTGTGAAAAGGTAAGTCTAATGGAAAGAAAAGGAAACTTAATTAAACTTACGGACTTGTCTTCCGATTTCATCATCGACCTGAAATATGCCACGCCGGATAATTTCACTGGCGTGCAGGTGTACCAGTCAGCGGATTGCTGGCTGGATGAGCACACAGCGCAGATTCTGATAAAAAGCGCAGGAAATTTTCGAAAAAGATGGTTATCGGGTAAAGATATGGGACGCCTACCGCCCTATCCGTGCCCAGAAGCGTTTTTGGGAAATTATGCCAAACGACGACTTCATCGCCCGTCCGCCCGACATGACGAAGATCAAAAAATTCCGTCCTACACATATGAACGGAATGTGCGTTGACGTCACCTTAACTGACAAAGAGGGCAATGAAATCGAAATGCCATCTTCGTTTGACGCTATGGATGAACGCGCTTCACTGAATTATTCCGGTCATTCCGAAACCGGAAGAAGAAACGGCGAGTATTTGAAACAAGTAATGGAGTCCGTAGGCTTCCAGGCATATGAATGTGAATGGTGGCATTTTTATGATGTATCTACGGATCCGGCACCGTTTTCGGATTATGAAATATAGTTTTGGAATATGAGATTCCATTAAAAGGGTAAAAAACAAAGCAGTTACCAGAAAGTAAGCTGATCTATAGACCTATTGTAAATATTAATAAGATGTCAAAAAAGCCAGGGATAGTCACTACAAAAAGCCTCACCCCCTGGCTATTTTTGTAGAAAAAATCATACAAAGTGTAAGAATCTATAACATTTCAAGGAAAATATTCGTATTTCAAAAACCTCAATTTTCTGTAATAATAAGTACATCAAAGAGAGATACCGGTAAATCTCAAATAGAAAACGCGAAAAAAAGAAGAACGAAAATTTCAGGGAGGTTATAGTAGAATGAAAGGAAAAAAACTTGTTTCTTTAAGTATGGCAGCTGTTATGTGTGCGGGCGGTCTGGCTGTTTATGGCGGACAGGAAGTTAAAGCTGATGATAAGGTTTCCGTTGTTGTGGCTACAAACTGGGGCGAAGGCGATTCTAAATACGATTATTTCTATCCTGTTTTTCAGAAATTCCAGGAAGAAAATGCTGATACAATGGACATTACCCTTCAGACATACAGCACTGAGGATTACAAGACGAAGATCAAAACCCAGACAGCATCCGGAGATCTTCCCGATGTATTTACATACTGGGGCGGCGGCATGATGAAAGATATGGTTGACGCGGGATTGCTTCTTAATGTAGATGATTACTTTGCAGATAGTGAAAGCGTAACAAAAGAAGATTTCGATGATGGAGCATTTGATTACTATATTGCAGGAGATGGAAATGCATACGGTATTCCGATTGAGTCCACAAGAGGTGTTCTCCTGGCAAACAAAACTCTTTTTTTGAGCAGTATAATCTGGAATACCCAACAACTTACGATGAGCTGTTAGAAGTCGGAAAAGTATTCAATGAAAATGGAATCATTCCAATGGCGATCGGAAGCAACGGTGGAACACCTTCAGAGTTCTTCTACAGTGAACTTTACAATCAGTATGAGGGCGGCGCAGATGAGATTGCAGCACTTGCTTCTGGTGGAAACTTTAACACTGACAATGCAGTAAAGGTCGCAGATACTCTTCTTGATATGATTGACAACAAGCTGTTTCCGGAAGATACAATGGCAAACGGTGGCTGGTCTGCAAGCCTTCAGCTTTATACAGATGGAAAAGCAGCTATGACTTATACCTATCCATGGATGTATGAGTCAATTCCGGATGATATTCAGGAATGCAGTGACATTATTCCAATCCCGCAGATGCCAGGTGCAACAATTGATCCGGCAACAATTGAGACCGGATTTACTGTATATGGATTTATGATCAACAAAGCTTCCTATGAGGATCCGGAAAAACATGATGCTATCCTGAAAGTATGCGATATGCTTGCTTCTGATGAGTTAACAGAATCCCTTACAGAGAGCGGAATGATTCCATGCAAGAAAGTAGAAGTTAACAAAGACTCCCAGAAACTGATCATGCAGAAAACACTTGATTATGCGGCTGATAAAACTCTTGTTCAGGTTCACTATACTACAATGCCAAGCGCAGAAGCAATTACCATGATGGATTCCAGTCTTGATGAGCTGTTTATCAATGCACTGACCGGACAGGAATTCGTTGATAAGGTACAGGCAGTACTGGATAAAAAAAATAAACGGTAGCTGCTTTAAAGGATAAGTAATGTTGATAAAGGCTGCCGCGAAGGAATGATTAAAAGCGGCAGCCTTTTTACGCCCAAAAGTACATGATATCTTCGGCGCTGCGGTATAGATGAGGAGGCATTATGAATAAATACAAAAAAGTTCCTGTATGTATAGGATTTTTACTTCCGGTATTTTTGATTTATACCATATTTCTGTTTGTTCCGCTGGTTCAGTCTGCGTATTACAGTCTGACAAGCTGGAACGGAGTAACGGAAAAGGTTTTTGTGGGTTTAGATAATTTCAAAGCACTGTTTTCAAATAGTGATTACTGGATCACTTTCTGGAATACCATCAAATTGGTTGTGATTAGTTTATGTATACAGATTCCGGTAGGACTTCTTCTTGCATACCTTTTATATTCCAAAGTAAAAGGCATGAAAATATTCCGTACAATTTTTTTCCTTCCGGTTGTTATCGCTCCAGTGGCTATTTCCCTGATGTTTTCTCTTTTTTACAACAGTGAGATTGGCATATTCAACAAAGTTCTGGAGGCAATTGGTCTGGGAAGATTTGCAACAAACTGGCTTTCCAATATTCATACACTTTTATATGCGGTAATGGTACCTCAGGTCTGGCAGTACATTGGACTTTACGTAACAATATTTTTAGGAGCGCTGCAGTCCATGCCAGAAGAGCTTTCTGAGAGTGCACAGATTGATGGGGCAAACAGAACTCAGACATTTTTCCATGTTGTTTTACCTGAAATCGCGAATTTCACAAATATATGTGTAATTCTGTGTGTGACAGGCTCTCTGAAAGCCTTTGAACATTCCTGGATCATGACAGGAGGCGGACCTGGTGTGAGGTCAGCATATCTTGGGGTTTACATGTATAAAACAGCATTTGTAAACTCAGATTTTGGAACTGGAAGTGCGATTACAGTGACAATTGTATTGCTGTCTCTTGTAATTACCGTATTATTTAATACAATTTCTGCCTGGCGGGAGAAAAGATAGGAGGAGCCATGAGATTTTTTTCGTAAATCCTGGAAATATCAGGTAACGACTGTGATTAAATATTTGTTTCTGATACTGGTAGCGATTGTATCGTTATATCCGTTTATATGGGTGCTGATTTCTTCTTTTAAAGATAACAATTCTATTTTTGGAGATCCATTTGGATTGCCAGTAAAAATTGCTTTTGAAAACTATAAAGAAGTGTGGGCTGGTGCGGATGTAGGCCGAAATTTTTTAAATAGTATGATTGTCTGCCTTACTACACTGGTAATTTTGATCATTATTACATCTATGGGTTGTTATATTCTTACCAGGGTATGGAAAAATACATTCCTTTCCACATATTTTTCTTTGGGAATTATGATTCCAATCCATGCACTTTTGATTCCGTCTGTGCTGATTTTCAAAAAAATCGGATTAACAGATAATTTATTTTCACTAGTTCTGATGTACACGGCAATTAATATATCTCTCAGCATGTATATCATGAATGGATTTTTTGACAGCATTCCAAGAGAAATGGATGAGGCTGCTACGATTGACGGATGTTCCAGAAGTCAGATTTTCCTACGCATTATTTTCCCAATTGCAAAGCCTGGAATTGCTACGGTTGCCACTCTGGCGTTTTTGAACTGTTGGAACGATCTGCTTATGGGACTTGTTCTGATTTCATCTCCGCAAAAGAAAACCTTATCTCTTGCGATTTCTGCATTAAAGGGTTCCTATGCTACACGATATGGTCTCCTGTGTGCCGGATTTGTAATTTCCATAGTTCCGGTTGTTATTATGTATCTGCTTTTCCAGAAACAGGTTATTGCCGGAATGACAGCAGGTGCAGTGAAAGGATAATGGTACTGATATGAAGAAAAAATGTAAGATTTACAGAAAATGGAATTTATCTGGAAAGTTCTCAGACAGAGAAAGAAGGAAAAGAAATTCCGTTGTATAGCGGCTCCATTCATTATTGGCGAATGGCTCCTGAAACATGGGAAAAAGCTCTGATCAATGCAAAGAATATGGGATTTTCTATTGTAGAAACATATATTCCATGGGGGTACATGAGCCGGAGAGAAATGAGTTTGATTATGGAAAAAAAGACCCGAGAAAAGATTTGAATAAATTTCTGGATATTTGCGAAAAAAGTTGGACTGTATGTAATCGTAAGACCGGGGCCCCATATCAATGCGGAGATGACCTGGTTTGGTTATCCACAGTGGCTTCTCAGAATGCCGGAAATACAGGCAAAGACACCGCTGGGTACTTCTGTAGTATATCCTTATGTAACAGGTGCATTTCCCATTCCATCCTATGCAAGCTCAAAACTGTATGAGGAGACAAGACACTATTTCAAAAGTTTTGCAGGAATTCTGAAAAAACATTGCTATCCGAAAGGTGGAATCATTGCAATTCAGGCAGACAATGAGACCTGCAATTTTTTTCAGAGATCAGCCATATATTATGGACTATTCAGAGGAATCTGTTCAGCAATATTACAGATTTCTGGAAGAAAAATATAAGGGGAATTGAGAAGCTGAATAAAACTTATCATTCCAAGTATAAGAAATTTGAAGAAATATGTCCTCCTGCAGGCTACCAGGAGAAAGATGAAAATCTGGAGTATTATTTTGACTGGCTGGAATACAAAGAATATCAGATTCTGGAAGCTTTGCGAAAAATGGTTGAGATTCTGGAAGAGCTTGAACTTCCGATCCCAATTTTTCATAACTGTGCTTACCAGAATTACACACCAATTTCCGTGCAGCGTGATGAGGAGATTCCAGGTCTCTCAGTGGCCGGAATTGACGCATATCCGGATCCTGGTGATACTTCGATGCTGAAGGAAAGAATCCGTTATCTTGCAGGAAGCAGTAAACTTCCATTTGTACCTGAGTTTGGTTCCGGCTCCTGGTTTGACAGGGAACAGCTGCTTAGTCCGAAAGAGGAAAGGTTTGGCTATTTGTATGCGTTCATGAATGGAATGAAGGCAGTAAACTTTTATATGCTTGCTGACCGTGACCGTTGGACTGGTTGCCCGCTTCGAAATGATGGCACTATCCGGGAGAAATGGTACAAAATGTTTCTGGATTTGTTAAGTCTGTTGAAGGATTCAGAGTTAAATACATATAGTAGAAATGCCAGAATTCTTGTATTGAAAAATTATGATATGGGTCGTTTGCGGGCTCTTGTGTCCACGAGAAACCGAAATATGTTTTCCTCCAACTGTTTCATAAAAGGAACAGACATACCAGGAAGTCTGTGGAAAGCTGAAGCTTATGCTGGAAAACTGAATATAGACAGCTGTACTGGCGGATATGACAGGGAAATGTGGGTACAGGAAATTATGGAAACTCTTGATCAGAATGGGTTTGAATATGATATGTCTGATGGCTATGTTACACCGGAAAAACTGGCTCAGTATGATGTTGTTTTTGCAGCTTCCTATAATTTTATGGAGCCAGGGATCCAGAAAAAATTGCTGGATTTTTCCAGACTTTCAGGAAAACAGCTATATCTGGGACCAACTGTACCGGAAATTGACAGGCGGGGGAACAGGTGTACCTTATTAAAAGAGGAAAGCACAGTAAAAACGGTGGTAAATCCGAAAGATCTATTATTGGAAGATCTTCCAAGATCAGAGTACAGCAGTACAAATTGTGAATTGGCTGTTTACAGAAGAGAATGTGATAATGCCACCTTGATTTTTATGGCAAATACTTCAGAAAAGCCCAAAGAAGCGTCAATAGATTTCCAGGGAAGACGAAAATTTACAGATATGCAAAGCCATGCTAATAAAACAGTAACTGATTGTTTGAATGTGACACTTCGTCCATTTGAAATTCAAATCTGGAAAGTAGAAAAGGAGGAGCACTGAAATGGTTGATAAAAAATATATCCGCAGAATGCCTGAAACCAGAGCTTTGGACTCATCTTCAGGAGATTCTGAATCTGTATTGTCCTCCTGTAAAGATTCTTCACATTTTGCAAAAAGGCAGAGGGATTTCGGGCTGTTACCCAGAATGGCGAAAAGGTTATGCTGGATTCAAAGTCCCTGGAGCAGCCGAAAGGATTATTAGAGGCTTTTCCAGAGATAGATGAAGTACGGATTTATACAGAAGCTGCAATGGATTGTTACGATAAAAAGCTGCAGGCAGGAGAGGTTTATGACTGGGATATCGATGATTATCTGGAATATCAATATCGGGCACTGGAAGAAACAGATGGAATACAGGTGATCAGGAGAAGTGATTTTCCCAGGCATATTTTCCAGCCATTGAAAAAATGGATTCAGGAAGATGGTACCTACCTTTTGTGGGTAACAAATCAGGGAAAGCTGTACTTCAATTGTATTCTGGTGGTAAGAGAGAATAAAATAAAGATACTGACCACATCTGGCCGGTATGGTGATGACTGGGAGGATTTAGAAAAGGTAAAAAAGAATCTGGAAAAAGAATTTTATGATTTGTCCTGTCATGTTATAATAAAAAAGACGGGAATTTCTGACAATAATAACATAAAAAAGGGAAGGTGACCCGGAATGAGAAAATGGATTGGTAAATTTAAAACAATTTCCATACAAAAAGAAAATGGCAATTGCGATGTTAGTTACGCCTGTTTTGTCCAGTTTGATCATTCTGGGTTTTTATTATAACTATACAAGAGAGTTTTATCGTGAAAAGGTGGCTATATTTCAGGAAAACAACCGTAAAAATATGACTGCCAATGTGAATTGCAGTTTTGTCTTCTGAATTTGAAAATTATTCGGAAAAAAAGTACATATGACCGTTTGCTTCTGTATCGGAAAATAACATCCCAGCTTACAAATATCTGCATCTCAAATGATACTATAGACAATATTTATATATTGGATTTTGATGGAAATGGTTTCAGTTCCAACAGCGAGTGGAATGAAGAGGTTTATAAAGAGGAGCTGGCAGAGCCTTTGTCCAGGGACCAGCAAGGGAAAACAGTGATTCTCCCACCTCACAGGGCAACTTACAGATACCGCGGAAATGGAGATAAAGCTCCCTATATGGTCAGTCTGCTGATTTATCTGAACCGATACACACAAAGTGGTGCAATCGGACTGATCCAGATGGATATTCCCTATGAAAAGATCAGAAAGTCAGTGGAATTGCTGGAAATGACCAAGAGTGATTTTTTCTTTTTATTGTAGATGAAAACGATTATCTGATTTATGCTCCTGATTCTGCAGATATAGGGAAAAAAGGCAAGTAATGTTGTTTACGGAAATTATAATCTGGGCGATCTTTGGGAGAAAGTCAACGCAGATAATAAAAAAGAAAATAATAGAGAACAGAGTCTGATCAAAAGGCTGCCCTGTTTAATAAAAAGTGGTATCTGATCCAGGTGAACAGTGATGCCATGTTTCGGGAGGAACTGGGAAAGATCCAGAATACCTGGCTTCTGGTATTTGTAATCTGTCTGTTATGTGCTCTCGGATTGTCTCTCAGCTTATCCCACAGCATAACAAAGCCCATTGCAGGTCTGATCAAAAGTATGGGAAAAGTCAGTCAGGGAAATTTTAATATTCAGGTAGAAAAGCCAGATAACAAAGATCTGGCAGAATTAGTGGAAAGCTTTAACACCATGATTCTGGAAGTGGATGTTCTGATGAAAGAAAATATTCAGAAAGAGCATGAAAAAACCAGAATGGAAATGCTGGCGTTAAATGCAAAGATCAATTCCCATTTTCTTTATAACACTTTAAATACCATTAAGTGGCAGGCCATTTCAAGAGTCAGATGGATATTGCCAACAGCATTGTGGCGCTGACAAAAATTCTGGAATACAGCTGTAAAAACACCCTGGATATGGTCGCACTTAGAGAAGAGATCCAGTTTATCGAGGACTATATTTATATTCAGAACATGCGGTATGGCAGCAGTGTTGTTGTCAAATATCAGATTGAAGATGACTGCAGAGAGTGTCTGGTGCTGAAAATGCTGTTGCAGCCAATTGTGGAAAATGCATTGATTCATGCTTTCGACAATAGCGGAGAAGGAAATGTAATTACAGTTACATGTAAGAAAAAATAAGGGACATATGAAGATTTCCGTGTATGACAATGGCCGTGGCTTTCAGTATGAAGGCTTTGACAAGCTTACGGGAATAGGCCTGAGTAATATAAAAGACAGACTGGAGCTTAATTTTGGAACAGAGTCAGAAATGCAGATTTATAGTGTAATAGGAGAAGGAACCCGTGTGACAATAGTATTTCCGATTGTTGAGGGAGGAAAAGCAGCATATGAAAGTCTTACTGATCGTAGACGATGAAGCCTATGCAAGACAGGCCGTGGCAAATACGATTCCGTGGGCCGAGCATGGTGTGGAAGTTCATCAGGTATCCAGCGGAAAAGAAGCACTGGATTTTATGGAAAAACGTACAGTAGATGTGTTGATGACAGACATACGTATGCCGTCAATGACAGGTCTGGAGCTGTTGGAAAAAGTTTATCAGAATGGCTGGTCTCCGGCTGCAATTGTTCTTAGCAGCTTTAATGAGTTCGAACTTGTACGCAGTGCCATGCAGCTTGGTGCAGAGGATTACCTGTTTAAACCAACTATGATGCCCACAGACATTTTGAAGTCAGTACAAAGAGTTCTGGAAAAAAAAAAGAAACAAAGAAAAAGGCAGTTCAGGCTATTTCTAAAAAGAAATATTGGAAAGGTTTCTTCAGGGAGAAAAGGTTTCCAGGGAGAGATACGGAATTGCAGAGGAGCAGTGGCAGGAACTGGAGACAACGGAGTATGCAATTGTCAGTGTCCGATTGACGAAATATCAGGATTGTCTGGTGAGAGTGTTTGGGGACGACCTGAGTCTTATGCAGTTTTCTATTGGAAACGTGCTGGAAGAGGTTATGGGAACGGAGTATGAATGTTTTCTCTATCGGATTAATTACAAAGAATACGCACTTATCTGCTGCAAAACAGAAATTCTTGAGCAAAAACAGTTGTTTTATTGATGGGATTTATAACAAGCTGAATTCAGGATTTACGTTCCTGAAGCTGTATTATCAGATTGAAGTTGTAGCTGGTATCAGTAATCTGGTGCAGGAGCAGAAGCTTTGAATCGAAGCTATGCTTTGGCGGTAGAGTTATGTGCAACAGCAGATTCTGAAATAAATAAGATTCGTTTTTCCGGCGTACTGGATATTTCCGGTTCAATGAAAAGAGAGATGGTACAGGCATTGAATTATATTGGTGAAAATCTTGGGAATAAAGAGCTTTTCTCTGCAGATGGTAGCTGAAAAAATTGGTGTGAGTAAAAACTATTTCAGTAAAATTTTTAAGGAAAGTACAGGAGTTAAATTTGTAGATTATATTACCAAACAGAGAATGGAACAGGCCAGAAATCTTTATCTGAACAGTGATCTGAAAATATATGAAATCGCAGAACTGGTTGGATATTCGGACTGGCATTATCTTTATAATCTTTATAAGAAGACATATGGACATTCACTGTCAAAGGAAAAAGAAGGGAAGAAATAGGGGGGAAAATAGATGTCTTGCCACAAGAATTTAATTATGCGGCAAGACATATGCGTGTAAAGACATATTCAGGAATTATCCACCGGCAGCATAAGCGCTATCGTACTCCCTGTTTCGCTGCTTTCCAGCACATTTACGGTTCCTCCGTGCTCTTTTGGCAATGGAGTCAACCAGCGCCAGTCCCAGTCCGGCACCGCCCATAGCCCGGCTGCGGGATTTGTCTACACGGAAAAAAGGATCAAAAATTTTTTTCTGATTTTCAGGTGAAATGCCGATGCCGGTGTCCTTTACCAAGATCATAGCCTGGCCGTTTTGCTCCCTCACTGAAACTGTGACAGAGCCATTGGGACGGTTGTATTTAATGGCATTTTCCACAAGATTGTAGACTGCACGATAAAGAAGCACATAACTGCCGGTGATATTGAGAATATTGTTATTAAGTGTAGATGCATCAGGCGTGTGGACATCAGTATGCCAATCCTGACTGGCGCTGTCATCAAAATGAATTGAAATCCCTGCTTTTTCTGCAACTGGATCCAGGTCGCAGAAAACCTCATCAACAAGCTCTTCCAGTGTAACATGGTCTGTTCGTGGAACAGACTTCAGATTCGTCATGTCAAGAAGGGTTCCCACCAGCTGGGAAAGCCTTGCTGTCTGTTCTTTGATCATAGTGAAAAGCTGTCGGTATTCAACCATTTCCGGTTCCTGCTTTTTCTCAAAAACTTCCAGATTGGTCTGCAAGACTGCTAGTGGTGTCCGCAGCTCATGAGCTGCATTTGCAGAAAACTGTTTCTGTGTACTAAAGGCATTGTCCAGCCTGGTCAGCATTTCATTGAAAGAGCTGGTTAGCTGTGCAATTTCATCCTTTGAATTGGGAACTGCCAGCTGGGTGGAAAGGTTCTGCGCCTGGATCTGACTGACTTCACTGGTTAGTTTCTGCAGTGGCGTAAGGGCCTTTTTCGTAAGAAAATAAGTACACACACTGGAAAGAAGAATAATGATCGTGGTTGCAATAACACTTCGGGAGAAGAAAATCCTCCTTGGTTTCCTGTATTTCCTGCTCAAACTGAGGAAAAAAGAGCTTTGGGATCTACATTAAAGGTAATGGGTGAATCTCCATCCTGTGGGTCTACCTTGATCATATAATTCTGCAATCCGTCCATTCCCGATACGGCAGAATGGCTGATGAAGAAGTACATAAGAACACAGGAGATGATCATCAGTAAGGACAGCAATAAAGTAAGTTTCAGTTGAAGTGAGGTGTGGAAACGTTTTTTATCATCTGTATTCCTCCAATATATAGCCTTGGCCGATTTTATTCTGAATAGGGTCAAATCCGATTGCAGTCTTTAGTTTTTTTCTCAGAGATGAAATGTGCACACGGATGGAATTGCTGAAGGTGTTTACACTTCCATCCCAAATATGTTCAATCATTTCTTCCGGTGAAATCACCCGGTTCTGATGGAGCAGGAAATATTCCAGAAGGCTGCTTTCTTTTCTGGTAAGGGAAAGCGGCACTCCATTTACAGAAGCTTCTCTTGTTCTGGTATCAAAGGTAAGCTGATTCCATTTCAGGCAGACATCCTCCTGAACAAATTTCCGTCGGGTAAGGCTTCGGATTCTGGCTTCCAGCTCCTGAAAGTGAAAGGGTTTGGTAAGATAATCATTGGCTCCCAGATCCAGACCGTTTACTTTATCTTCAATCTGATCACGGGCGGACAGGATCAGAACCGGGGTATTGGTATTGTGCTCCCGGAACTGGCGGAGAATTTCCAGACCGTCCGTGCCGGGAAGATTCGGATCCAGCAGGATCAGGTCATAATTTTCTGTCATACACAGGCAAAGCCCTTCGTCTCCATCGAAACAGATATCTGTTTCATAACCATCTATGCGAAGTCCCTCCGCAACAGAGCGGCAGAGCTGTTCTTCGTCTTCTATAATTAAAATGTGCATATTGTCTCCTTTCATAATATGGTTTTCTGATAGACAGAATTATTTTTACGTACTTCAGTTGGTGTGGCACCAAAATGCTCATAAAAAACTTTTCGAAACAGTTTATAATTAGTGAATCCGTGGCGCTCCAGAATGACCGAAATTTTATCATTTGTGGATACCAGATCCTGATAAATGTGGGAAATGCGGATGCCATTCTGGTATTCCAAAAATGTTGTTCCCATACATTTCTTAAAAAAACGGCAGAAATATTTAGGCTCAAACATGGCAATCCTGGAAATTTCAGTAAGGGAAATGGCTCTGTTATAATTGCAGTTAATGTAATCCAGAACAGGCTTTAGTTTTCCAGATTCTGATTTTGCCTGCTTGTGGAATCTGCTGTAAATCTGAAACTGAAATTGTGATAAAGCTGATAAAGCACGTCAAAAAAGAAGCGTGTTAAACAACAGCGGTGCTCCGTCAGGTTTGGTATCCATTATAAACTGCATTTGCTCCAGTTTTTCTTTAAATTGATTTATTTGTATTTTCTGTCTGTCCCATTCCGGTAGAGAAGCTTGTCTGGGAGTTTCTTCAAGCTGAAAAAGTCAGCCGGGAGGCATCGGGAACAAATTTTTCCAGAAACAGAAGCGGAATCTGAAATACAATGGCTTTGTTTGGACGTGTACATAAAGTAGAATGTACCTTATTTGGCTGTATCAGCGTACATTGCCCGGAATGTAGATTTCTGGAAGTGCTTTCCGTATTTACTTTCAGTTCGCCCTCCTGTAAATAGAGAATTTCAATGGCGTCGTGCCAGTGAGGCGGCACATAGCTTCCCAAATCCACCGATGTATAAAAACGCACATTTGTCCTGAAATCAAGAGGAATCACTTCATAATTTGAAGCTGTGATCACTTTTTTTCATAACTGTCTGACTCCATGAAAAAGAGAATATTAACCTATTACTTAGATACTATCATATCTGGAAAATTGAGGGCAAGTAATTTATTCTAAATTTAAAAAAAGATAATAAGAAACTGTTCGCGGAAAACATTCTGCGAGGTGATTCCCGGTCAGTCCGTGAACAGCAACCGATAATAACAATATTGACATTTTTGCACAGATATTTTTAAGAAAGAGAGGTTTTTCCTATGATCCAGAATCCAATTTTACCAGGCTTTCATGCCGATCCATGTATCTGCCGAAAGGGCGACGACTTTTATATTGCAGTATCCTCCTTTGAGTGGTTCCCAGGAATCCCCATTTACCATTCAAAGGATATGAAAAACTGGGAGCTGTATTCCCATGCTCTTACCAATGCGGAAGAGCCTGACTTGAAAAAAAGCTGCCAAGTGCAAAAGGAATCTGGGCACCTTGCCTGACCTACTGTGAAGCTGATGATCTGTTTTATGTAGTATATGGTGTTATGAATTCTATGAATGCCAGATATTTTGATGTAGATAACTATCTGATCACAGCAAAAGATCTGCGCGGACCCTGGAGTGAACCGGTTTATCTTCATTCTTCCGGTTTTGATGCTTCTATGTTTCATGATGATGACGGCAAAAAATATATTGTGGCTCTTGAATGGGAGACAAGAACAGAATATGAGAAACCGGGTCCCATCTGCATTGTAGAATATGATCCGGCACAGAAAAAGTAGTTGGAATGCCAAAAGCTTTCTGGAGAGGCGGCACAGACCGTGGTTGTATTGAGGCGCCTCATCTGACTAAGCGTGGGAATTACTACTATATAATGTGTGCTGAAGGCGGAACGGGCTATTATCATAGCGTGACAATGGGACGTTCTGAAAATGTATGGGGACCATATGAGGCTGATCCATGTAACCCAATTGTAACTTCTGTTCCGGAAAATCATAACGAGCGTGCCGACTGGGATCACTTGAAGCCTCGCTATTATAATCCGGAGAGTAAGCTTCAGAAATCCGGTCATGCCAGTTATGTGGATCTTCCGAACGGAGAAACCTGGCTGGTACATCTCACTTCCAGGCCTTTTGTTCCGGAGCTTCGCTGCACTCTTGGCCGTGAAACTGCCATTCAGCGTATGAAATGGACAGAGGATGGCTGGCTTCGAATGGAAAAATGGAGGCAATATGGCCCAGGAGTTTGTGGAGGAGAGTAAGCTTCCCGAGTATCCGGTGAAAAAGCTTCCGCAGAGGGATGACTTTGATTCTGAAACTCTTGGAATCGGTTATTATGCGCCTCGCATTGATCCTGTGACTTTTGTTGACCTGAAAGCAAGACCAGGCTGGATTCGCCTGCGTGGTCAGGAATCCGGCTGCTCTTTGAATAAGACAAGTATTTTGGCAAGAAAGCTGACAAGTGTACAGGCAGCGGTAACGACAAAGGTTGATTTTACTCCGCTGAGTTACCAGCATACAGCCGGGTTGATCCTTTATTATGATAATATGAATTTTGTATATTTGTATAAATATTTCAGCGATACGCTGAATCACAGTGCGATTTCTGTTATGCAGGTGGAAAATGGAATAAAACGGGAATTTCCGGAAGCAAGGACTTTTGTGGAAGATGGACAGGACATCTGGATGCGGCTGGAGATAAAGGGCAGAAAATCCTGCTTTAAGTGGTCGCTGGATGGAGATACCTATAAAGAAATCGGACCATGCTTTGATACTACGAAATTTTCGGATGAGTATTCTGAGTTTGGTGAATTTACAGGAACTTTCGTAGGAATCACCTGTGGCGACGTATGCTTCATCAGCACACAGCTGATTTTGACTTCTTTGAATATGTGGCAGATGAGACTGCAGATGTGAAATAAGTGTGTTTTTCTAAAAAAAATAAAAATCTTAACACAGATTTTATAGGAAAGATGTTAAAATACGTTCAGACAAATAAAAAACGCTGAAAGGAAAATTAAAAATGATGAATAAAAAAAGACTTATGGCAATTCTGGCAGCAGGAGTTCTGACAGCAACATCTTTCAATCCGGTTATGATTAAGGCTGAAAGCGTATCAGCAGAAGAAGCTGGCATGGCAGTTCCGGCAGATGCAGCAGGCATGAGCGTACCTGCGGATGCAGCTGGCGCAGCAGTTTCTGCAGATGAGGCCGGAGCAGCCGTTTCTGAAGACGAAGCGGGTGTTGCAGTATCCGCAGACGAAGCCGGCGCAGTGGTAGCCGGTGACGGTTCTGAGACAGCTGTTTTCTCTGAAGATGGCACACCTGTGAAAAAACAGTAAAAGCAGCAGATATTAATATGAAGGTGCAGGATTCCTACGATTTCCCATTCCTTGGCTTAAAGGCAGTCCTTCCGGAAGAACTGAAGAAACAGATAGAAAACTCCGACATGCTTATGATCACAGAGGAAGAATGGAATGATGACAGTACTGGCTTCAAGTATGCCTTTTTCCACTGGAATAAGCTTACTGAGGATCAGAAAAACGAAGATGTAAACCTTCTTGGAACCGGCTATGAGGACTGGCTTAAGAGCATTGAAAGAGTTGGCACACTTGGTGTTTACAGCAAGGACGTGATCGATGATCTGGATTCCATCACAGGCTGCAATGAGCACAAAGAGCTGGGAACCAGCGAGGATGGAAATTATAAATACTATCTCAGCATTAATAAAGATGCAGAGTCTGACCTGACAGACGAGATCGAAAAAATTGAGACTACGATCACAGAAATGACAGCATTTGATCCAAGCAAATCCGTATTTGATATGCCGGCAGAAAATGCCAACCCAGATGCAGGAAATGTAGGCGCATTTGAGACAACGGATATTGATGGAAATGCCTATACAGAAAAAGTATTCAGTGACTATGACCTGACTCTTGTAAACTGCTTTACAACCTGGTGCTCTCCGTGTGTAAATGAAATGCCAGACCTTGACAAGCTTTATCAGGAAATGAAGGAAAAGGGTGTGGGCGTAGTTGGAATGGTTATCGATTCTGTAGGCGAGGACGGAACTACAGATGCAGATACTGTGAAAAAAGCGCAGATTCTCAAGGAAAAAAACAGGAGTTACCTATCCTCTTCTGATTCCGGATGCGGGAAAGATGAATGGTCGCATCAGCGGTCTCAGCAGCTTCCCGGAATCCTTCTTTGTAGATAAAGATGGAAACATTGTAGGAGATCCGATCATGGGCAGCAGAAATCTGGAAGACTGGAAAACAGCTGTAGAGGATGCACTGGAAAAAATTAATTCCGAAAAATAAAAAGTGGTTAGGGAATGTAGGATGAAAAATTATATAAATAAAATCACTCAGTCCAAATGGACAGGAATCGCCCTTGCAGCGGTGGGGATTCTGATGATGGCCTTTGGTATTTACCGGGGTGAAATGGAAGTTGTTTTTACAAAAGCTGTAAATATCTGTATGGAGTGTATTGGAATTGGATGATAAGAAAATGAACATAAAAAACTGGCCCAGACATACCATACAGGCACTCTGGGCGGCACTTACAAATTCCCATATATCCGGATTTGTAACTGGAAAAATATATACAGGAAAGCTGAAAAATGCCTGTGTTCCGGGACTGAACTGCTATTCATGTCCCGGGGCAGCAGGAGCCTGTCCAATTGGATCCTTACAGGCCGTGGTTGGAAGCTGGAACTTTAAATTTGCCTACTACGTAATCGGATTTCTGATTTTTGTAGGAGCGATCCTGGGAAGACTGGTGTGCGGATTTCTCTGTCCGTTTGGACTGATCCAGGATCTGCTGAATAAGATTCCTTTTCCAAAGAAAATTCGTACTTTCAAAGGAGACAAACTTCTTCGAAAGCTGAAATACGTGATTTTTCTAGTGTTTGTAATTCTGCTTCCCCTGTTTCTCACAGATATAATGGGTCAGGGAGCACCCTATTTCTGTAAGCTGATCTGTCCGGCCGGAACTTTGGAGGGCGGACTGCCGCTGGTACTTTTGAACAAGGCTATGCGCGGTGCCATTGGCTGGCTGTACATATGGAAAAATACAATTCTGATCGTGACAATTGTTCTTTCCATTATTATTTACAGACCATTTTTGCCGTTATATTTGTCCGCTTGGCGCATTTTATTCCGTATTCAATAAGGTTTCCATTTACCGCTACCGTGTAGATATGAAAAAATGCGTTCACTGTGGAAAATGTGCAAAGGCTTGCCAGATGGTGGTCAACCCTGTGGAAAACCCCAACAGTCCGGAATGTATCCGTTGCGGACGGTGTAAGCAGGCATGTCCGGTACACGCCATTGCAAGTGGGTGCAAGAGATAACAGGAATGTTTTTATCATTTTTATGGGGATTAACTTTATGTATGCTTTATAAGTAAAAAAGCTTACTGCGATTTAGACATTGAAAAATAAATGTCTAAGTTGTAGTAAGCTTTATTATTATTTATGGTGTCAGGAAATACTCTCGATTACATTACGGAGATACTCGTAGCAGATCTTAAGATTTTTCTCACCCTCTTTATCCAGCGGAATCTGCAGTGTGCGTTCCACGCCATTTCGTGAAATAACGCATGGAAGGCTCATTGCGATTCCTTCTAATCCGTATTCCCCTTCCAGAACAACGGAAGCCGGTACAACGGCACGTTCATTTCGCATAATGGCTCCTACCAGACGGCAGACGCTGAGGGCGATGCCGGAGCTTGTGTAGCCCTTCAGTTCTACAATGTCCAGACCGCTGACCTTCACCTCGTGAAGCAGCTTTTTCACAGTCAACAGGCTCTTGCAGACCAAACTGCTTCTGAAAATCATGGAAAGGAATTCCTACAATATTAACCGCATTCCATGGGATAAAGCTTGTGCCGCCGTGTTCGCCCAGAACGAATCCGGTGACATTTTTGGCATCTACGCCGCACAGGTCGGCAAGCATTTTATTGAAGCGGGCGGTGTCCAGAAGAGTACCGGTACCGATCAGAAGATTTCGAGGGTAGTTGAATTCCTTCTGTGCAATATAAGTAAGAATGTCCATTGGATTTGAAACATTGATAATAATGGCAGAACGGGTGTAAGTGGTGATCTGTGTCATGATCTCTTTCATCACCTGTACATTGGTCTGCAGCAACACCATGCGGTCACGGGAGTTGCCTGGCTGAATGCTGGGACCTGCGGTGTTGATGATAATTTGGGCGTCTTTACAGTCCTCGTAGGTACCCACCCGGATGTTTGCGTTGGCACTGTATGCAAAGGCGGTGGTGTGGCTGGCATCAGTACGACTCCTAATGCTTTTTTTTCATTTCTGTTTATGACAACGATCTCATCTGCAAGATTCATTCGCAGAAGAGAGTCCAGAATTGCAGATCCCACATGACCTGCGCCGATCAGAACAACTTTTCCATAACTTATATTTTCCATGATGTCAGGCTCCTTTAGAAATGTAAACTTTCATATATAGTGATGTCACCGATAGACGACATGTCTGTTTTGTGAATAAGAATAGCACTTGTATGCTGCAGAAACAAGAGAATTTTTGATTGCACTGTAAAAAAATACGGAATGATAAAAATGAAAACGATTTTCATATTGACTTTGAAAAAGAATCTGCTATAATATGAAAATGATTTTCAAATTGGAGGCGCGGGAAATGAGCGAAAAAGCACAATATCGTACCAGACAGATTACAGAGCTGGAGAATTATCTGTGCTCTATGGAAGGAAAACATGTTACAGTCAGCGATATATGTAAATACTTTAAAAGTCAGGGGATTTCTATCGGAACTACAACGGTGTACCGACAGCTTGACCGGATGGTGGAGCAGGGACTGGTTGCTAAATATGTGGTAGACGGCACCAGCAGTGCATGCTTCAGTATCTGGGACATGATGAGCATTGTCATAAGCATATATGCTTTCATTGCAAATGCGAGAAGTGTGGAAAGGTGATTCATCTGGAATGCGGGGAAATGACACATCTGGGCGAGCATATGCTGGCAGACCATGGATTTCAGTGGGATTTTACCAGGACGGTGTTTTATGGAATCTGTGAGGAGTGTAGAGGAAAATAATGAGGTTGAACATGCACAAATTAAAAAATAAATTCAAAAGGCTATTCATGTCAGCTGCCACAATAGGTACTGCCTGCCTTCTTGCAGGCTGCGGTGCAGGTGCGGCAGCAGGAACTGACAATTCCAGTGTGACAGAAAGCCAGAGCGGGGTAAATGGCAGCGAACAGGAAAATGCCAGCTCAGATAGTCAGAAGCTTCAGATTGTAGCCACTATTTTTCCAGAATACGACTGGGTAAAGGAAATCCTGGGTGACCAGGCCGAGAATGTGGATCTTACCCTGCTTTTGGGTAACGGAACAGACATGCATAGTTTCCAGCCTACCATGGAAGATATTTTGAAAGTATCCACCTGTGACCTGTTTATTTATGTAGGCGGTGAGTCTGATTCCTGGGTTGCCGATGCATTGAAGGGCGCCGGAAACCCAGACCGAAAAGCAATCAACCTGATGGACGTGCTGGGAGACCAGGTGAAGGAGGAAGAGATTGTAGAGGGGATGCAGGATGAAGATGGTCACACTCACGAAGAAGAGCATACCCACGATGATGATCTGGAATACGATGAGCATGTCTGGCTGTCTTTGAAAAAATGCGTCTCTGTTCTGCGACACCATTGCCAGTAGTCTTGCTGATGTTGATCCGGAGCATTCCCGGCTTTATCAGCAGAACGCCGAGGCTTATGAAGAAAAACTGGCAGCTCTGGATCAGGAATACCAGACTTCAGTGGAGAAATCCCGGTCAAAAACCCTGCTTTTTTGCGGATCGTTTCCCGTTCCGCTATTTAATTGACGACTATAATCTTACTTACTACGCTGCATTTGCCGGCTGTTCTGCAGAAACAGATGCTAGCTTCGAGACCATTACATTTCTGGCTGGCAAGCTGGATGAGCTGAACCTTCCGGCTGTTCTCACTATCGAGAATTCCGATCAGAAAGTGGCGAAAGCAGTAATTGAAAATACAAATACTAAGGATCAGAAGATTTTGACATTAAATTCCATGCAGTCCGTAACTACAAAGGATGTGGAAGAGGGAACCACATACCTTTCCATCATGGAAAATAATCTCCAGATTCTGAAGGAGGCATTATGAGTCTGATTACTTGTGAGAACCTTACATTAGGATATGAAGGAAAAGCGATTTTGTCCGGGCTGAATTTCAGCGTAAATTCCGGTGATTACCTTTGTATCGTAGGAGAAAACGGCTCTGGGAAATCCACACTGATGAAAACCCTTCTTCATCTTCAGAGCCCTATGAGCGGCAGCATCTCTGGGAGACGATTTAAAAATCAACGAGATTGGCTATCTGCCACAGCAGACTGCGCTTCAGAGAGACTTCCCTGCTTCGGTAGACGAAATTGTGATGTCTGGTTTCCTGGGAAGAATGGGGCTTCGTCCTTTTTACAATAAAGCAGAGAAAAAAAGAAGCCCGCGAATTGATGGAGAAAACCAGGATTACGGATCTGGCTGACCGTTGTTATCGCCAGTTGTCCGGCGGGCAGCAGCAGAGAGTGCTTCTGACCAGAGCCCTTTGCGCCACAAGGAAAATCCTCCTTCTGGATGAGCCTGTTTCTGGTCTGGATCCGGTTGCAACTGCTGATATGTACCAGATTATCAACGAATTAAATAAAGAAGACCGAGTACCCATCATCATGATTTCCCACGATATCAGTGAAGTAGCAACTTATGCAAGTCATGTGCTGCATATTGGACAGAAGGTTTTCTTCGGAACAAAAGAGGAATATCTGGAAAGCAAGATTGGAAAGCGGCTTGTGGATGCTGGAGAGGAGGGAAAAGCATGAGCGGAATTTTTGAAAAACTGGCATTTTATTTCCAGTATCCATTTGTGTGGTATGCTTTGATCGTAGGCGTGCTTATTGCACTTTGCTCCTCCCTTCTGGGGGTAACGCTGGTGCTGAAGCGGTTTTTCCTTTATTGGGGATGGACTGTCCCATGTGGCATTCGGCGCTATGGCCATTGCATCGGTGCTGAATTTCAGCAACAATATGCTGTTTGTCATGCCGGTAACTGTGATCTGTGCGGTGCTGCTTCTTCGTACAGGACAGAGTACAAAGATCAAAGGAGATGCGGCAATCGCTATGATTTCGGTCGGAGCCCTGGCAGTTGGCTATCTGCTGATGAATGTGTTTTCCACCGGCTCTAATATTTCCGGAGATGTGTGCAGCAGCCTGTTTGGTTCTACATCAATCCTGACCCTGACCACAGCTGAGGTGTGGCTGTGTGTGGTGGTGTCTGTTATTGTTGTGGCACTGTTTACAGTATTTTATCATAAGATATTTGCGGTTACTTTTGATGAAAATTTTGCAAAAGCCACTGGAACCAGGACGGATATGTACAATCTTCTGATTGCGGTGATCACAGCAGTGATCATTGTACTGGCTATGAATCTGGTGGGATCCTTGTTGATTTCAGCTCTGATCATTTTCCCGGCACTGTCGGCAATGAGGCTCTATAAACGATTCAGCGCAGTAATTATCTGTTCGGCGATTTTATCCGTGTTGTGTGCATTTTTTGGAATTATTGTTTCCATTCTGGGCGGAACGCCGGTAGGGTCTACCATTGTGGCTGTGGATATTGCGGCGTTTCTGGTGACAAGCCTGATTGGGAAGCTTTTTAGAGAGATAGAATATGGTATAGAGCAGTAGAGCGTGTCTGAAAAATTTGACAAGTTAATATGGCAGTTACTTAATATCCGATGTATAGGGCGTTCTTGTAAGTGGTTCAGCTTGCAGGGGACGCCTTTTTTATGTAATAGGAAATTCTGTTGGAATTGCCTATTACATTCAAAAGCCTTACTGAGCAGGAACGCACTGCGGCGGAAGGGTAGCTGTCGCTCGAGGCGGCCCCGCCGCAGGCGGAGAATCCTGCAAGCAGGATTCTTTTTATATGGGAAATGAGAAAAATACTAACCAGAGTATAGTGCTTTTTCCTGGGTGAATTTCTTATAATATAGTTACAGCAGAATGATACAGTTGTAGAAAAAATTTCTGGCTACTGTTTTGTATCTGGCTGCAAAGTTGAAATTATATTTTTCAGAAAAATTATATGATTCAGGGAGGGTGCTTATGAAAAGAAAAATAATTGCTGCAGTATTTACCGGAATGTTATCCGTCGCATTGTTTCCTGCTATTGCCTATGCAGAAATCGAAAATCCGGAGGACTATATGGGCATCTGGTATGCCAATTATGTAATATATTCTGACGAAAGCAGCGAACGTCACAATGTAGCGGAATATTTGAACTAATATCCATATAGTTCTGGATTATTCGTAAAAATTAACATATAATAAGGGCAGAAAACAAAGCTTTTTCTGGAAGATGGGCATGATTTTGGGACCACTGAAAGTACTTTTGAAAAAGTAACTTCCACCGGCCTGATTATGAAACCAGCACCGGAAATGGATCTTGCAGTTACTTTTTCAAGAGTGATGGCTTAAGGATCACCTGGTTGGCGGGAATCCTTTCCAGCTGGCAGAGGTCCAGCAGTTTTCTGTCTATCAGCAGCAGAGCCAGTTCAAACGGGGTGCAGCCGTTTAAACTGGCTCTTGCTACGCTATTGATGTGGTTGGTGATCAGAGTTACCTGCTCCTGGTCCAAGCCTGCGAATGTCGTACCTTTGGGGATAATATAACGGATGAATTCATGATTTTTTTCCAGACGTCCCTTCTGCCAGGAAGCCATGGGATCGCAGTAAAAGACACGGGATAGAAGTTCACCTTCAGGCCGTTCAAAAATAGCTGGATCTTTGAATGAGGCACCATTGTCTGTAAGAATGACCGGAAAGAGTTTTCGATATAGATCTGCTCCCAGATGGGTATATATTCGCTGAAACACATCTTCTACGTTGTCCTTCCTGTCGGCCTCCATAAGAAAAATAAGCATAAGGCTAC
>VOFI01000985.1_pt1 | contig 44001 bp, 82 predicted proteins | sample 5384131 | NCBI WGS metagenome assembly VOFI01 (sample SAMN12384728, study PRJNA508395) | human gut metagenome | isolation source: healthy gut H | host: Homo sapiens
ACTGTTGCCTGTGTATGTGGAGTTTTTATTTCATCTTTTTGCTTCCTGAAGCTCTGTCTGCATTGCCGCCCAGCTGTCTGCTGTATAATCTGATTCCGTCATCATCTGTTGCCTCGAAATTATATGTTACATCTTTATAACCCAGTGCTGAAATTGTAATTGTCCAGTATCCCGTTCCATCTGTTCCTTCTGGCAATGTACAACGCAGTGACTTGGTAAGTCCAAGCTGAATTCCCATTGATTTATGCATCCAGTTATCTGCTGCAAATTTTGTTCCAAATACTCTTACCGGATTTGTATAAGTATCATCATTTCCATAGTATGTCCATTCAACAGCCTGCATCGCAGAACCAAGTCCGCCATAATTTCCATTGAGATCCACACGGAGGAATTCGCCGTAGCTTCCAACTTTATGCCTCATTATCCTGAGAGGTTCGTTCTGTACTTTCCTTCGAACTGGCTGTTCCTTCACTATTTTTACTCTTTTGTTGTATTCTGACCACCTTGACCGCATCCACCCGCGAATACAGATACGCACAGACAGACCACAATGATTTTATTTTTGAATTTCATTCTGTTTCCTCTTGTTTGTATTCTCTAACTTAGAATAGTTTATATTACCACAAGTTAGTATGTCAACATTTAAGTTGTTAGTTAAGAAACTTTCTCATTTTACAATTCATACTTGTATTCAAAAGAGCTTATGGAAAATGTGCCATTACATTTTCCATAAGCTCTTTCGTTTCTTTCTAAGATTCTAATGTTTTACTCATAACATATCTTCGTTTCCCGCCATACTTCTTTGTCTCGAGAACTGCCTTCATTCCAAGCTTTTCCATATTGCGAAAACTGTATATATTATCCGGATGAACTGTTGCCATCAGATTCTTCATCCTTATTTTTTACGATTCTTCTGACTGACAGAAAAGCTCGTATTCAGTCCGTATCCCTGATTCCGGTACTACAACAAATTTCAGATGGAAGATTTCTCCTGGAAATCTTCAGATATTCTCCCAGGTTGTCCTCTGCCAGTCCGGGAATACGGACAACATGAAAGTCGTCCATTTCAAAAGGGTAAATCTTCGTCACGGATACTTTCCATTTCATCCTCTGCCTCAAACCATTCTTTTCAACAAACGGCAAGCTTTACTATACGACAAATTTCAGGAAGATGTTCATTCGCTGTCCGCATTTCTCTTCGTCCATTTGCCAAAGAAGTCTGGTGTTCAGCTGTCCGATGTCTGCCTGAGAGTAATCAGTTTCAACACTGATATACGGAATTCCCTTTTCACCTGTTACAAACTTGCGAATGGTATTGGTCTCCACATTGTAGGTATGACAGGCCTGAAGGATCATATCTACCACACCGTCTACCTGATATTCGTCGATCAGTCTTCCAAGAAGCTCCAGACGATTCGGGTTCGGCGTCATAACAGAACATCCAATGCTGAGGTATCTTCTTGCGATTGCATCGTAGATATCTTCTGCGTCCTCGTCTACCAGCTTGTCAATGGATTTTGCACCGCTGCAATTTTCAAAAGTTACAACAATACCACCGTTGTCTTCTACGGCACGGATTACTTTTTTCAGTTGCTCCTCCGATTGGACATCCTGTGATCAGGATACGTGGTTTCTTCTCTTCTCTCTTGCCCTCTGCATATTCTTTTTCAATCTTCGCAGTAAGAGCATCCACTTCACCCGGGATCAGAGAACGGTCAAATTTGAAGGTGCTTCCGTACAGAACTTTGAACAGATCCTGTCCTTTGATCGGAGCTGGATCATATTTCATTACTTCATAAAGTTTCTTTAAGGATCGACGTGCCTGATTCTCTGTCTTTACAGCTTCACGGATCTGCTCTTCCGTGATCGTCACGCCAAATTTCTGTTCCAGATATTCCTTGAAACGGATGATCTCGCCTTTCCAGAGTTGAAGTCCCGGTTCTCTCTGGCTATTCGGAAGTTCCATGATAAATACATCTTTGAATTCTGACATATATTCATACATCTTCTTCTTACCATCACAGGTTGTTTCCCCAACTACTACATCTGAGAAATAGAAGAACGGACATTTGTCTGTCTTTGCAAATCCATAGCTTGATTTGATCAGCGGACAGAGGTTCTTCGGAAGATCTTTCTCTGCTTCCGGAATTGTCTCATCAGAAGTTGAGCAAAGGCTTACGCATCCTGCCCCCATCGCCATTGCAATCTCTTTCGGGAAGTATGTACAGTACGATCCAACAACCGGAACCCTTTTCTTTTAACTCCTTGACAGCCAGAAACGATTTCTGTCTCTGCTCTGCGAATTCCTCAAATACCTCTGGTAAATCTTTAATCAGTTCCATTTTCATTATCTCCCTTTTATCCTTTTTTCTCTGGCAAGAAGTCGCCCCGTATGCCCCCGCGAAACGACCAAACTCTTCTGATTCCACTTTCTGATCCAGCTTGTCTGACAGGATTCCTGTGAAATAAATGCTGTGACTGAGTCCTCCGGTCAGGATCACTCTGTCTCCAAGTTCCTTTTTCTGCGCAGTTTTGCACTACTTTATTGGCAACAGAATCTACAACTCCAGCCGCAATATCTTCACGCTTTTTTTCCTTCTCCGATATAGTTAATCACCTCAGATTCGGCAAATACCGTACAAAGTGAGCTGATCGGAATAACTTCTCCTCTGCCGCCATATCAAATAATTCATTGATCGTAACACCCAGGCGGTTCGCCATGATTTCCAGAAACTTTCCTGTTCCCGCCGAACATTTATCATTCATCTGGAAATCGGATACCATTCCATTCTGTACAATGATCACCTTCGTATCCTGTCCTCCCACATCAATGATCGAACAGTCCCCCCTGCAAGTTCACGACCACCTCTGGCATGGCAGGTAATCTCAGTAATTACATGATCTGCAAAATCAACTGCGATTCTTCCATATCCTGTAGCAACTACCTTTGTATCATCTGAGGTAACATCTACCCCCATCTCAAGCAACTTATTCTTGATCTTTTCGCAAGTCTCTTTCTTTGCTCCATCCTGTCGGCAGTACGAAATGTTCTTTCTTATCTCCTTCAACAACAACCTTGGATGCTGTTGATCCGATATCAATTCCTACATAATTCATATTTCTTCCCTTTTCTCTCTTTAATGACATTCTGTTTCTATGCTGTTTTTCCAAAATGCCTCTGGTTATTAGGATAACATTTTCATAATATTTCTTCAATAAAACTGCCTGTTTTACTTATTGTTTATCCGGATAGACCGACTTCTCTATAGAGTTTTTCTATTGTAAAATTTCTCCGATATGTAGTAGTACCTTCTATTCGGAATTTCCTGTTAAAAAAAATGAGCCTGCCTAAAAAAGCAGACTCATGCACTATTCTTCATTCTGATAGCTGATTTCCATCAGGCAGAGTCCCTGCGGCGGTGCCGTGACCGCTTCCCTGGTTCTTTCTCCGCCTTCCAAAAGTTCCTTTACCTTTTTCCGGTTCGTAAAAATCCTCTTCCGACACGCACCAGTACCCCGGCTATGATGCGCACCATGTTATACAAAAATCCATTTCCCGTGATCCGGATCGTAATATGCTCTCCGCTTTGCAGAATCTGCAAATCCGTGATTGTCCGCACCGTTGTCTTTGCATTAGTACGGATACAGCAAAATGGTGCAAAATCGTGTTCTCCTACCAGATAAGCCGCTCCGCGTCTCATCTGCCCCACGTCCAGGTCAAAACTTACAAAGTAATTATAAAAGCCTCTCTGTCGGAATCGGCACTTTCGTATTGGCCAGTTAAGATCCACCTCATCTGATTTTACAACTACAATATCTTTCGGAAGACGCTGATTCAGGGCATAAGAAAAACGTTCTGCCGGTATCCTGCTTTCCGTGTCAAACACAGCAATATTTCCTCTTGCATGAACCCCGGAATCCGTCCGGCTCGCGCCGATCACCTGAATCTCTTCTCCGGTGAGCTTACAGATTGCCTTATTCAGCACTTCCTCGATCGTAATTCCATTTGGCTGGATCTGCCAGCCACAATAATTTGTTCCATCATAAGCCACTGTTAATCTGATTCTTCTCATCTTATGACTCTTTAAAAGATCCACAGCTTGAATGGAACATATCTTCCAACAACAAATGCGATCACAACATACAGGATCGTAATCAGGTATGTCATGTGGTCAGCACTCTTATAAATCAGAGGTTTCATCTTGGTTCTGCCATTGCCACCGCGATAACATCTTGCTTCCATTGCCATTGCAAAGATCATTGGCACGGCGGAATGCGGATACAAAGAGCGGAACCAGGATCGGAATCATTGCCTTTGCCTTCTGGATCAGGTTTCCGTTTTCGAAATCCGCACCTCTGGCGATCTGTGCCTTCATGATCTTATCCGTTTCCTCCAGAAGGATCGGAATAAAACGAAGTGCGATCGACATCATCATCGAAATCTCATGTACCGGTACATGGAGCTTATTCAATGGGTGAAGAAGCTTCTCCAGACCATCTGTCAGTGAATTCGGTGTAGTTGTCAGTGTCATAAGTGAGGATCCCATAATCAGATAGATCAGCCGGATCGCCATATAAACCGCTGTGCTTAAGCCGTACTCCGTGATCTTGATAAAGCCCACATGGACCAGTGTCTTTCCGCCCGGTGTCAGAAATAAGTTGAAACATACTGTGATCAGAAGCAGAATGATAATTGGCTTCAGTCCTCTGACAATGAATTTAAACGGTACCTTCGCCAGCTTAATGCATCCAAACAGGAACACAGTCGCAAGTACATATCCCAAAATACTTTTAAATGTAAAAGAGAAATCAGATACAGCAGTGTGCATACAATCTTCACACGCGGATCCAGCTTATGGATACGGCTGTCAGCCGGATAATATTGTCCAATCGTTATGTCTCGAATCATTTGGTCCCCTCTCCTTCTTCAGTGCTTTCATAATGCCATCCGCGCTTCTTCTATCGTGGTTGCATCTGTCGGAACATCCATTCCCTTTTCCTTCAGCGCATGCATGATGTACGTTACCTGTGGTGCCGCAAGTCCCACACTCTCCAGTTCTTTGTAGTGTGCAAACACTTTCTTTGGCACATCATTAAACATGACGTCGCCTTTATTCATCACAATAATACGATCCACATATCTTGCAATATCTTCCATACTGTGGGAAACTAGAATGACAGTCATGTCTGCTTTTTCGTGCAGATAGGCAATCTGATCCAGGATCTCATCTCTTCCCTTCGGATCCAGTCCTGCAGTCGGTTCATCCAGAACCAGCACTTTCGGACGCATTGCCAGAACTCCTGCGATCGCTGCACGTCTTTTTCTGCCCGCCTGACAGATCAAACGGGGAATGATCGAAATATTTTTCTTTGAGATCAACAAGGCGCAACGCCTCTCTTGCCCGCTTTTCACATTCTTCCGGTGAAAGTCCCTGATTCTTCGGTCCAAAACAGACATCCTGAAGTACATTGACCTCAAAAAGCTGATGCTCCGGATACTGAAAGACCAGCCCGACCTGATTTCGCAGCTCACGTAAGTTATAGTTTTCTCCGTAAATATTCTCTCCGTTGTAATAAAGTGCTCCGCTTGTCGCCTTGATCAGTCCGTTCAGGTGCTGGATCAGTGTCGATTTACCGGAGCCGGTGTGACCAATGATCCCGACAAATTCACCGTGTGGGATTTCCAGGGATACATCCTTCAGCGCATGCTTTTCATATGCAGTTCCTTCACTGTATACATAATTGATATGTTCTAATTTAATCGACATAATATCTCCACCAATTCTTCCTTCTTCAAAACTCCCGCCGGAATATCAAGTCCTCTTTTCTCAGTTCATCAGCAAGGATCGTCACCTGCGGCACATCCAGTCTGTATTCTTTCAGAGTTTCCACCTGTGAAAAGATTTCTCTCGGTGTTCCCTGCATTACCACATGACCGTGATCCATTACGAATACGTGGTCTGCATCTACAACCTCTTCCATATAATGGGTGATCAGAATCACTGTAATGTGTTCTCTTTTTTCTCAGCTCCATCACGCTTCGAAGTACTTCTTTTCTTCCATTCGGATCCAGCATCGCAGTTGGCTCATCCAAAATGATACACTTCGGACGCATTGCCATGACACCGGCGATTGCAACCCTCTGCTTTTGCCCCCGGACAATTTATTCGGTGAATGGTGACGGTATTCAATCATTCCAACTGCTTTCAGGCTTTCTTCTACACGCTGCCAGATCTCATCTGTCGGAACTCCCAGATTTTCCGGACCAAATCCTACATCTTCTTCTACTACAGTACCGATGATCTGATTATCCGGATTCTGGAATACCATTCCGGCGCTCTGACGTACATCCCACAGATGTTCATCTTCCTTCGTGTCCATTCCGTCTACCCACATGGTTCCGTCAGACGGAACCAGCAGGGCATTCATATGCTTTGCAAGTGTAGACTTCCCAGAGCCATTATGCCCCAGGATCGCAATAAACTGTCCCGGCTCGATATCCAGCGATACCTCATCAATAGCGCGGCTTTTCCCTATAATATTACCTTCTTCGTCACGCTTTGCATATTCAAATACAAGTTTATCTGTCTTGATCATTTTCATGGTATTTCCTCATATCCATTCTGTAATTTATCTGTCCATACTGTACTAGATTATAACCTAACTGGAATGCCTATGCAATTGATTTCCTGATTGTATCAAAAAAAAGAATGCGCCTTCGCACATTCTTTCCCGTGTGTTTCTACTACATTTTTTCAATCTTATCCCTGAGTTTCAGCATTTTTGCATCCAGCTCAGAAATTTCATCTGCATAGGTTTTTAATTCCTTTGCAACCTCTTCATTCTCTGTCTTCTTATAAAATATCTGGTACTCGAGCACAGACCAGTAATCCATTGCCACCGTACGGAGTTGGATCTCCACCTTTTCCTTCAGTGGTCCTTTGGATGAATAAATTGGGACCTCCACGATCATGTGAAGACTCTTGTATCCGTTCTTTTTGGGATTCTTAATATAATCTTTCTCACGGATGATCTGTACATCTCCCTGCGCTTTCAGACGGTCTGCGACCTCGTACACTTCATCTTCAAATGGACAGACCACGCGGATTCCGATCAAATCCTTCAGTTCTGCTCTTGCCGTGTCAAAATCCGGCGCCAGGCCTTTCCGGATCAGTTTTGTATAAATACTCTCTGCCGTCTTCACTCTCTTTGCTGATCTGGTTGATCACAACATGGCGTTTCTTGCGCGAAAGATCTGCATTTATCATATTCAGCTTTGCTGTAAGAAGATCGATTGCAGCTCTGCATCTGAGCTGATACTTCTGATCCTGAAGCGAACGGTCTATCTCTGCAATCTCTTTTTGCAGCCTCTGTCCGGATCAGCTTTTCAGGGCACTTATTTTTCTGCTTTATCTTTGCCTTCTGTTTCTTTGGCATAGGCATCTCCCTTTTGTCTTTTTTTCACACAATATATATTGTATCATCTTTTGCCCTGAAAATCATCAATTCTTGTTCAAGGAAACGTTAAATTTTTTCTTCCAGATTCAAAAAGCGCAGTAAAAGCTCTGCATTCATCCGTGCAATATTATCGCTCCAGTCAATCTGCAGAAGTTCGTTTACCTTGTCGATCCTCTTCCTGATCGTATTGATATGTACATATAATTTTTCAGCTGTTGCGCTGTAGTTCATATTATTTTCCAGATATACTTTTTAAAGTCTTTAAAAAGCTCGATATTCTTTTCATCTTTCAGGAGTACACTGTAAGCCGAGAGCATATGAGTAAGCTCTTCTTCCGGAATATCCAGCCATGCAAGTGCACCAAGCTGAGAATACTCCCATGCAAAAAGGCTTGGATAAATCATTTTCCCCATATTCAGTGCTTTCTGACATTTCTCTATGCTCTGACGGATATGCCTAAGAGAAGCGGCATCCAGTGAATAACCAAATTCCAGTGCCGTCTCCGGACAGCTCTTCAGAACTCTTCTCCGGAATTCTTCCAGAAGTGCAAGGATATGACCTTTCTCCCAGTCTTCTTCTCTGTCCTCCAAAAAAAGAATTCCCACATTTTCTCCGATCATTGCGATTCTGGCATATTTGATCAGACTGCTTTTCCTGTAAGCCTCAAGGATCTCTTTTCTCCGGTTTGGAAGTTCTTCCTGATTGTCCGCGCGCCGGAACAATACATACCTGTATTTTGTACTCATGGAAATTCCCTGTACATTCGCCTGAAACATCATCTTCTGTGTATCATCTTCCGTTGCACTCAAAGCGTATAACACAAAGTTCTCAAATCCGATATTTCCCATGTTCTGTCCGCTTTACGATCTGCTCATATAATCCCTGCAGCATCAGATAGGCAATCCGGATACTGTACTCATCATAATAATCCAGGACTTCCCGCGCTTCCATCACGGCAAAAATACGCCTGTACACTTGCATTTACAGAAATCGGGACCGTATCCAGCTGATTCTCGGTCCCTCCTGGTGACTCTGATTCACAAGACGGTATCTCACCATGTCCATGTAATCACAAAGCGTATGCCGGGTATACGGCATTGACGGCTCCCAGAAATCCTCTGTTTCAAGTCCGAATCCTTTTTGCTATCTTCTGAAAATTCATCGAACTGTAATACGCCTCTTCTTCTACAAAATCATATAAAAATGCCGGGAAACCCATCTCAGCCTCCATCGCTTGCAAGATCCGCTTGATCTTCTGCTCTTTATATGAAAAATTCGACATCTGAAATGTCATATGACTGGTATTGATCCCGCGGCCTGCGTATGGCTGGGAGTTCAGCACAGCAAGTATTAATCTGGCTCATCACTTCCATCCATGGTGCTGAAAATGGCATGGAGATAAGGGGCACCTCATACTGATCAAAAAGCTCCAGTATTTCCTCCGGTATTTTCTCCAGATATCGTTCTCTTTTGATCATCATTCCCGCTGATTTCTGGATACTTCCCTCCCGGAATGCTTTTTTCAATACAATCTGGTTCCTTTGCAATAACGTACCCTGATGAAAGTACCAGTTCCTTCCCTTTTGTCCAGTGAAATGCATCCGGTGCCTCCATAACTGTGATCCCCTGGATCTCACGGTGCAGTCTCTTTGCCCCCGCCAGAACGTAAAAATCCTTAAAATATTCCTGCGATAATAATTCCTGTATTGCGATACCCATTTCTGTCTCCTGCCTGACTGCACTTATCCCCCTCACACAGTCTGTTTTCTCCTATTTTCTCAGTGTAACATTCATGAAAATTCTTGTCAAATCCAGTCACACACTTCTTTTTTTCCTCATAAAAATCCCGGAAACCTCACGGCTCCGGGATCTTTTTTCTTTACTTTTTTTCTTGTTCTTATTCACCCTCATACATCGGTGCATATGGTTCTCTGTCCTGCGCATCGAATTCGTCCTGAATTTCTTTTCGCAGTTCCGGCTGTGTATACAGGTCATATGCTGTTCTTTGCAATGACTTTTCTTTGCGTAAAATGCACCTTTCTGTCCGATCGTGCTTCCGGCAGATGGCTCTGCCAGGTATGCGGTGCAACACCAACCGGCCAGCAAACTGCAGTAAAGAGGTTCATCGGCATCATCTGGCTCACATCTCCACTGTCTGAAGAAGCAGTAAGCGGTGCTTTTTCCCAGGCATTTCTGGAAACAACACCATCTGCTAATGCCTTTTCTTTTTGCTTCATACATTCTCTGATCTCTGTCTTCGATAGCCGGATCAACGGTAGCCTGCAACTGTCTTGCAAATTCCATTTCCTCTTCCGTATAAGTTGGTGTTCCGACCTCCTGCAGATTCTTCCATGTCAGATCTGCAAATGATTTTTCGCTGACCATATCGCAGCAGCCATATTCAATTTTGGTCTCAACCTCCGTCTCTGTCATCATTGCAGCACCTTTTTGCCACAAGTGTCAGTCTGCGGAGAATGTCTTTACATCGCTGATGTGCGGAGCCCTTGTAAAATACCATGCACTTGCTTTATCCGGCACGATATTCGGTGAAAATCCGCCACTGTCTGTAGTATAGTGGATTCTTGCCTTGTCAACTACATGCTCTCTTAAATAGTTGGCGCCTACACTCATAAGTTCCACTGCGTCAAGCGCACTCCGACCTCTTTCCGGCGCAAATCTTTGCATGTGAAGTTTTTCCTTTGAAATAAAACTTCGCAGATGCACTCGCCAGATATCCTTCATCATAAAATCATGTTTGCAGACATCGGGTGCCAGCTCAGTGCCATATCGCATCCGTCAAACATATGATAATATGCCATTTTTACTTTTCCACTTAGCAATTCTTCTTCCGGGCATCCATAGAATCTTAAGGTTCCCGGAATTCCTTCCCTGCTCAAAGAAACCGTTTGATCATGATCGCTCCTGTCACAGCCCCTGCGCCCAGAAGGTTATGTCCACATCCATGTTCGCTCCCGGTGTTACCGGCTCTTTCGTGATCTGGCATTTCTGGGAAAGTCCAGGAAGCGCATCATATTCTCCAAGAACAGCGATCACCGGTTTGCCACTTCCATATTCTGCATAAAACGCATGGGAAATGTTCTTCATTTACAATCACAAATCCTTCATGATGAAGAAGCTCACGGATCATATCCGCTGACTTCTGCTCATTCCCGCCACTCTCAGGATTATTCCATAAATTGGTGCGATGTCAGGTAGACCTAAGTTCCTCCATCTTGCATCTCTTTTTCGTCATATCTACCTCTCCTTTTCCATCCAAAACACTATTCTTACTTTCCGGCTTCTTTTTTCTTTCCATAAGTTGCAAGTGTTACACCGATTGCTACAAATACACCAAGAGTTGTCAGATAGTTAAATAAAGGCTTATCGTCAGACAAAGTTGGTAATGCAGTAAAGCCCGTACTGGACCGATTTTCCAATCCCGTCCAGCCAGTTCCACGGCAACCACGACCAGCTATTATCCACATAAAAGTCAAGCTGGTAGTTGGAAAGCGGATATTTTGAGTAAAGAGCATTTATGGTATCGTCCACAAGCCCCCGTCGCATGAGCCACCGTGCCACGACAAACAGAGCCATTTTGAGAACGTGAAGTATCTTCTTTTTTGTGAACGCACCTTTTATCCTTTCTTTCATCACTCCACCTCATTTCTCTGTACGGGCGGTCTGGTATCAAAGGCGTGTAGCAGTTCTTCAAAGACGGGGTGTATCTGCACCACACCGACACGCCCGTATAAGTCCTGCAATAAGCATTGTCCGTTTTCCAAATCACGCAAGCGTTTCTGGTTATTTTCGTCGTCCTTGTCGATACCAAAAAACTCTAAGGTCTGCTTTATCTCGTTTATATCCGTGCTTCTAAATGCAAACTTTAAGCCGATATTGTTTTTCAGACTTTCCTTTGACACGTCATAGGCAGACTGGGTAACGAAATAAACGCCTGCCTGCATAGCTCGTCCAGCACGAACCAGCTTATTTGATAAGGTTTCGCCTGTTCGTCTATCTTCTGATAGGCAACTTCCTTTAATTTTCCCGTTACCAGCTTCTTTGACTGCTCCTGCATACTTCGGATTGAGCTTTCTGTGGCAATCTGCAACGCATGAATTTTACCCTCACGGGACTGTGCGATAAGCTGGCGAAAGCTGTCATGCACGATAAATTTCTGCTCTGCGGATAGAAAAGAATAGTTGTACGGTATCAGCTCATAATAAGCGAACACCTCATTGTCCTTGTTCCAGACAAGGTTGTTGTCAATATATTTTATCGGGAACATAGTTCACACTCCTTACTGCCGTGATTGTTTCATTCAAGGTCTGCTTATGCAGTTTTACGGCTTTTCCTGCATAAGTGATTTTCGGTCGCAGGGCATAGGTTATCTGTGATTTCAAAAAGCTGTACGGCTTTTTTTCCGTCAAAGGTTTTCTGCGACATGAACCAAGTGAGAGCAACGGGAATACCAAAGTATTTGAGAAATGCTCCCTCAATCATGGAAAGTGGGGGAATATCCCCAAACAGAATGATGATAAATTCCGTAATCACAAACCATGTAATCTGTGTAAAGGTAACGGGAAAGGGCAAGTTAACGTCATTGATTGCATAGGTGCGGATAATTCCTTGATATAGACTGTGCCAGCCTTTACCTCTACAACATCTGTATTTCCGTTTTCATCAGTCGTAAGGGTGGCAAGCTGTTTCGTGCAGTCCTTATCAGAAAAGACACCGTATGTTGCACCAGCGATTGAGTAATTTCCGTTACCGTCCGTAATGCTGGTATTACTGGAAGTCTTTTTAAGTTTCGCATTTCCAACATTCAGCTTCGCCCAGAATTGCCCCAATTCCTGCCCCTCGCCAGAGTAGATATAACCGCCACATTCATAGCGTCCTTTATTTTCTTTGACAAAGGCTCTTGCACCAGAGAAAACTTCGTCCTGCGTTGCCTTTGGAATTTCATCATAAGAAGCTCGTATTGCTTACTTTCTGCATGAACGGGTGTAGTCGGCAAAGCAGTAACGACAGTTGCAAGAGCTAAGAAGCCCGTACACAATCGTTTTAACATCTTTTTTCATAAATCTAATGCTCCTTTCGTTTTGAGTAATAAAATAGCCGTCCAATAAGAACGGCTGGAAATAGAAAAGGAACGTCATGTTAGGCGTTCCATAGTCTATGAGTTATTAAATTTTTCTTGTTTCAATACTGATGTGTTGTACCATATCTTTGCATATCTAAGAAAACTAGCGTATCAAGGCTCATTCGTTGGTAGTAAATAAGTAGTAAATTGATGTGTTTGTTTCCTTGAAAATGCTGATAGATACTGTGTTTTAGCGGATAATCAGATTTTTATTGTGTTTTTTACCGTTTTTTCACATTAAGGATTCCATCTTTTTTAAAGCACTCATGATACTGCGTATCGCTACCGGATTCGTTCCCGTTGATAAAGCAATCTTTTCACTTGTGATCTTATCCGTCTCTCCAAATTCGCTGACCAGTATCAGACAATGGATTGCAAGTGATGCCCTTATTGATAACTGCATACTCTGACTTCCTCCTTTGATTTCATTTTAGCTTATCATATTTTTCTATAGGTGTAAATATTGACATTACATCTATGAAATGATAGTCTTGTTGTAAATTCAAAAATTACACTAAAGGAGAAAAATGAAAACATATCCAGTTGTAGAAATTACATTTAGTCCTACCGGAGGGACCAAAAAGTTGCAGACCTGATCAGTCGCTATCTGGGAAATATTACAAATACCGTGAATCTTATCCGGCACGATGTCAGCTTTTTCAGATGTAGCAGTCCCTTCTGATTCACTTGCTGTCATCGCGACTCCTGTATTCGAAGGCGTTATTCCTGATATCGCCATTGAAAGGATGAAAGAGATACAAGGGAACCATGCAAATTGTGTAGTTATTGCCGTATATGGAAATCGCGCATATGACGATGGTCTGATCCAGTTAAAAAAGATACCGCCGAGTTATGCGGTTTCAATGTTATCGCCTCCGTTGCAAGCTGTTGCAGAACATTCTATCATGCGTCAATTCGGCAGTGGACGACCAGACGAAGAAGATAGCAAAGAGTTAAAGAAATTTGCAGAAGAAATACTCGAAAAACTTTCCTCTGACAAAGAATTGTCTACTGATTATTTCGTGCCTGGCAGTCATGAGTATAAACGCCTTGGCAACCTGAGTGTTGTTCCAAAAGCAAACGCTTCCTGCACTGGCTGTGGGAAATGTGCCGAAGCCTGCCCAACAGGTGCAATCAATAAAAAATAATATCCGAACCGGCGATAGCAAACAAATGTATCAGTTGTATGGGATGTATCATGCCGTCCTGTCAAAAAAAAGGTATCCGGAAGCTAAACCCTGTCTTTTTGGGCTGCGCATCTCTGAAAATGAAAAAATCTGTTATCTGGACGAAAGCCAAATGAGATTTTCTTATAATCCTCAGCAGACATTTCCTTCTCGCTGTCGATTGAAATTTTTATACGAAACTGGTATTCTATAAGAAAAGAAAAATCGATCATTTTCATGATCGAAGGAGGTTAAGATATGTCTGAAATTTTAGCTTTCTCAGAATCTGCCGATTCTGATCCAAAGCTTTCTACAGAACCAGTTTCCGAATCCGGAGACATCCATACAGCCACTGATGTACCACCCAAAGAAGCTCCAGCTCCGGAACCAGATTCCCTTGAAGCAGAAACCATTTCATCTGAGGAGGAAAAAAAGAATACTTACACGGATTTTCATCGGAAGATTTCAAATCTTCTGACGATTCCGAAAAAGATCCGTTTACCGGAGAAAAGAAAAGTTTCCACCACCACATTTTCCATACAGCAAAGGAACTGAACTATCTGCGTGAAAAATATATCCTGGAAAAATTCCGGATGACCAGCTTCTTGAGTATCTGAAGCTTGAAGAAAAGCGTCATGAGCTCCAGGTGCAGGAACGCAACATCCGCGAAAAAACGGATTATGAATGCCTTTATGCTGACAGTGATCCTTGCCGCAATTGTAGCTGTAGTATACAGTCTGCATGAGAATCCGACGGTACTCATCAGTATCCTGTATATTGGTGGAATCCTTGCAGGCATCCATGTCTGGAATAAAAAAAAATAAATATTATAACATACACATAAGAACCTCTGCCGGACAAGATGTCAAGCAGAGGTTCTTCTCTTCTGTCTTACAACAGATTCCTTTTTTATACATTCTGGATAAAGTTCTTGATTTCTTCTCTGGTCGGCATAACCCGAAGTGCCCCTTTTCTTGTTGTGATCAGGGGATCAGGGATGCCGCCGCATTTGCAAATGTGAGAAGCTCTTTTAAATTTTCTTCGGCCAGCTCTTCCATTCCATGCTCCAGAATATAATTCAGGGAATTGGCACAGAACGTATCTCCGGCGCCGGTCGTCTCGATCGTATGCTCCTGGACAAAGCCCGGAACTTCTACCCGGAGATCTTTATAATATGCACGGCTTCCGTCTTTTCCAAGGGTAATGAGTACCAGCGGAATCTGATATTTTCACGGATCAGTCTTGCTCCCTCATCATAGTCCGTAGTTCCGAACAAAAATTCCACTTCATTATCTGAAATTTTCAGGATGTCACATTTGGAAAGTCCGTATTCGATCTCGGCTTTCGCCTCATCCAGTGATTTCCAGAGTGGCGGGCGGAGGTTCGGGTCAAAGCTTACGATACATCCTGCTTCTTTTTGCCACATCGATCGCATATCTGGTTGCTTCTCGCACACCTTCATGGGTAGAGGAAAGTGTTCCGAAATGGAAAATCTTTGCCCCACGGATCAGATCTTCGTCCACTTCTTCTTTTTTCAGCATCATATCTGCTCCCGGATTCCGGTAGAAAGAGAAATCTCTGTCACCGTCCGGATAAGTATGTACGAACGCAAGTGTGGTATGTACTTCTTCATCCATTACCAGATTCCGTGTATCAATTCCAACTTCTTCGACTGCAGTTTTCAGCTGTTCTCCGAACATATCTTTTCCGACTTTTCCGATAAATGCGGTCTTTTTTCCCAAGCTTTTCAAGCATGGCGAGTACGTTGCATGGTGCGCCTCCCGGATTGGCTTCCAGAAGCGGATTGCCCTGTGCACTTGTTCCATTTTCTGTAAAATCAATTAGCAGTTCGCCTAAGGCGGTTACGTCATAGATCTTTTCCATATTCGATTCCTCTCTTTATAATCCTCTTAGATGCGAAGTTATAGGCTGTGAAGACGAATTACACAAAAGAACTGTTTCAAATTCAGTTGTGCAAACCATTCCGATGAACCTCTTAGGACGAAAATCGTGTTCAGCAGAGGCTTCCACGATTTTTGAGTTTCATCTCCATTGCACAAAATTAGAATTTGAAACAGTTCTTTTTGCGTAATTCGTCCATCAAGGTTATCGATAATAATCTTCGATCCCATACTCTTATAAGCAAATTATACCTTGTCCCTCCAGTACATGCAATAAGATTATGTAATCGATATCATGTTTTTTCAGTTTTCTTTTCGCTTAAATCAGGTTCAATTTTTTTCAGAACGTTGTAGATGGTTCCTTCTTTGAATGGGTCGCTTAAGTTTCCGATTCTGAGGAGTTCGTGGTAGCCTTTGCTTCCACCCTGGCTACAGAGGGCGTAGTAATCTTTCCATGCGCCTTCCAGGTCTTCCTGCATTTTTCCGTAGTATTCGAGGGGCTCCTACACGGGATACGGCGTAATCAATATAATAGAACGGGCACATGAATAGGTGCTGTTTCTGCATCCAGAATCCGCCCTGTCCCAGGAATTCATTGCCATCATAATCTCTCCATGGGAGATAGATTTTTTCCAGTTCGTGCCATACTTTTCTTCTTTCCATTGCATCGGTCAGATTTTCAGCGTATACACGGTGCTGGAATTCATCTACGCATGCCATGTATGGCATTGCTTCCAGCGAATCCCACAGGTATGCTTTTTTTCTGTTTTTTCTGCATTTTCTCCGAAGAACAGATGCATCCACGGCAGTGTGAAATATTCCATCGCCATTGAATGGATCTCACTGATCTCTGCGGTACTGAATGTCTGCGATAATACCGGAATATTGCGTGACGCTGTGTATGCTTCAAAGGCATGTCCTGCTTCATGGGTAAGGACATTGACATCTGCATTGGTTCCATTAAAGTTTGCAAAAATGAACGGTGCCTTATATTCTTCCATAAAGTCACAGTAGCCACCCTGCTGTTTTCCCTGCCTTCCTTCCAGATCAAACAGACAGTATTCCATCATAAAATCAAAGAATTCTCCTGTCTCTTTGGAAAGTTCATGATACATGGTTCTCGCCTTTTCCAGAAGTTCTTCTTCCGTTCCCTCCGGAACTGCATTTCCATCCGGATAGGTAAGACTTTCGTCATAATATTTTAATTCTTCGATACCGAGTCTTTCTTTCTGTTCCTCATAAAGTTTCTGACAAAGCGGTACGATATGCTCCCTGATCTGCTTACGGAATATTGCTACATCTTCCGGCGTATATTCAAATCTTTCCATCTTCTGATACATCATCTCGGCATATCCATTAAATCCAAGGTTCTTTGCCATCTGCTGACGGATTCCGATCAGTTCCGTATAAAGGGAATCCAGTTCATCCGAAATCGATTTATACAGCTCTGCCCACTTTTCAAAAGCTTCTTTACGGATGCTTCTGTCGGTATCCTCCATCATCTTTAACAGACCATAGAATCCAAGCTGTTCTCCGTGAAAATCTGTAACCGGTGCCGCGCAACCTGGAAATACTTCTGAACCAGTTTGTTCTCCTGGATCTGCAGATCGGCATTACACGGATCGGTAAGCCGGACTTTGTTCTCTGCCTGTCTGGAATAAACTTCTCGAACTCTTTTTTCAAGCTCTGTTCTGTAAGAAGACTTCAGATAACTTTCATAGAATTTTTCATTTCTACATCAATCTGTGGCTCGATCTCGAAAATATATTCCATCTCTTTTCGATAGAATTCATCATTGGTATCCTGGCTGTTGCGGATACTTGCCATGACGCGTGTCGTATTAAAGTGGCTGTTTGCATTCAGGATTGCGACAAACGCCTGATGCGCGCCTTCAAAATCTGCGACCTCGTTAAAGTTCTTTGTTTCTTTCTGGATGGTCTGAATATACGCTTCCCCATCTGGACGTACATATTTCATCTCTGAAAATTTTTCCATCATCTTTTCCTTCTTTCCAATCTTTTTTCCTCTGCCCGTCAGAATCATATTCTTTTCCCCAAAAGCAGTTCTATCCCGATTTTATCACAACTCATCCTGTGATTCCATCACCTTTTCGTACAATGTTACGAAAGAATAAAAAATCTCTTCTGACACAGCCGGATTCTTCAATCCACATCTGTATCAAAAGAGATTCTTATCTTCAGACATACAAAAATCGGAGTGACAGGATTTGAACCTGCGACCTCCGTCCCGAACGTAGCGCTCTACCAAACTGAGCCACACTCCGATAATAAATATATTGGATATTCCAAACGGAATATCCAACTTAAATTCTTATTAAATTAAAAACTACGGATAGAGGACTCGAACCTCTACTAACAGAGTCAGAGTCTGCTGTGCCGCCATTACACCAATCCGCATCAATCATCTGTTAATCTCTGTCCATCGAAATGAACAAAACATTATAAATTTTCAGAAAACCAAATCGGAGTGACAGGATTTGAACCTGCGACCTCTACGTCCCGAACGTAGCGCTCTACCAAACTGAGCCACACTCCGATAACCGTACCGGACAACTAACTGTCCGGTTAAATCCTTATTCAATTAAGGAACTACGGATAGAGGACTCGAACCTCTACTAACAGAGTCAGAGTCTGCTGTCTTTGCCATTACACCAATCCGCATCATCTGCTTGTTCGCTCTGGTTCTCAACAGCGAACAAATTTATTATAGCAAATCTTTACGGAAATGCAAGCATTTTTTACATTTTTTAAAGAAAGTCATTTCAAGTACTTCTTCTTCTTTTTTCTGACATTTTTCTAGCAAAATTCTTTTATCATCTGATCATACTCCAGCCAGTCATAGCCCTGTCTCTTATACAGCTTCCAGGCTCTTTCATTCTCTTTTTCCACTTCCAGACGGAATCTTGTCACACCCTCTTCTTTGTGCTCTTCCATATATCTGAAATACTCACTTCCAAGTCCTTTGGAACGATACTCTTCTAATATATAGAGTTCTTCCAGCCAGTACACCATCCCGCCTGCTTCCTGCGAAAAGGTCTTGGCGATCAGTCCATAGCCTGCGACCTTGCCTTCCCATTCCAGGATAAACAGTTCCGCATAGGTATCACTTTTCAGACATTCTTCAAATGTTTTTTCCAGATAAGAATCCGGAACCGGATGATCCACTGCTGGCATCCGGTAAAAATCATGCGCCATTTTTATGTAGATTTCTTTGTCTTCTGCTTTTATTTTTCTGATCATTTTCCAGTTCTCCTTTTAATATCCTCACGAAAAGAGGTCACTCCCTGTTCGCTTAGAAAGTGATCCCTTTTTCCCATTCTTATACTCTGCATAATATCATGCACTGCTTTTATTTTCAATACCTCCTGCCCGAAGGCTGGGTTTTCCGGAAATCTTATAAAAAAATCGTACAAATGGATTCTCATATCTGGCAATATTTCCCAGCTTCTCCTCAATCCTCAAAGCTGATTATACTTCGCGATCCGTTCTGATCTGCACGGTGCTCCGGTTTTGATCTGTCCCGTGTTAAATGCCACCGCAAGGTCTGCAATAAACGGATCCTCTGTCTCTCCTGACCGGTGGGATACAATTGCCTGATAACCAGCCTTCTGCGCCATCTGGATCGCATCGATGGCTTCCGTCAGAGTCCCGATCTGATTCACCTTGATCAAAATTGCATTAGCGATCTCCTTTAAAATGCCGGCGTTCAGCCGTTTCACATTCGTCACAAACAGGTCATCCCCGACAAGCTGCATATCCAGTCCCAGTCTCGTCGTCAGAAGCTCCCAACCTTCCCAGTCTTCTTCATCAAGCGGATCTTCAATAGAAATAATTGGAAATTCTCCTGCAAGCTCCTCATAGTAATCAATCATCTCTTCCGTCGATCGCGCCACACGATGTCCGTGCATCTTCGCCTCTCCCGGAAATACATACTCTTTTCTCTCTTTATCATACAGCTCACTCGCCGCAAAGCATCCAGTGCGATCACAATCTGCTCTTTCGGTTTATAACCTGCCTTTTCAATCGCACGCATGATCATGTGTAGTGCTTCTTTCGCATCCGGCAGATTGGGTGCAAATCCACCTTCATCCCCGACTGCGGTCGGATAATCGTACTTTTCCAGAATTGCCCGAAGCATCTTATAGATCTCGGCACACATCTGAAGTCCTTCTTCAAAGCAGACTGCTCCGACCGGCATGATCATAAATTCCTGGAGATCAATGGAATTATCCGCATGCCGTCCCCATTTAGGATATTCATCATCGGAACCGGCATCTGCTTTGCATTTACACCGCCAAGATACTGATACAACGGAATCTCCAGCGCATCTCTTTGTTACGCCCTTCTTCCGCGCAAGAGACACTCCAAGCATTGCATTTGGCACCCCAGATTGATCTTATTGTCTGTCCCGTCAAGCTCCAGAAGCACCCGGTCGAGCTTCGCCTGCTCCAGCACGTTCATTCCCAGAATTTCCCGGATGATCCGGTCATTCACATGCTCCACGGCGCGTCTGACACCAAGTCCCTGATAGCGGTGTTTTCCGTCTCTTAACTCAATTGCTTCATATTTTCCTGTCGATGCCCCGGAAGGAACCATCGCCCTTCCTGTAAAATGGCTCCCTGCAAGTACCTCTACTTCTACAGTCGGGTTCCCGCGCGAGTCCAGAATTTCCCGCGCAATAATATCTGTAACCGGTATATATTGTTCCATAATCCATCCTCCTTTTTTTTGTCTTTTAGTATGTCCTTTCGGGCGCTGAATCATGCACGAAAATCCCCGTATCTTCGTATCATCGTATACATTACGAAAATGCTCTAAAACGGTTGACTTCATACATTTTCGGCGTTACAATACCAACGGAAATCGGGTGATATTTTTCAGTATTTCATCCGTTTTCTAAAACTTTATGAATCAATCGGGGAATATAAAATGAGAGAAAAAATCGAAAATTTTATTGCAATGAGCGGAGCAACTCTGCTGATCGCAGTAGGGACTTATTTTTTAAGTTTCCAAACAACTTCACATTTGGCGGAATCACCGGTCTTGCCGTACTGATTGCCAAAACCGGACTTATTTCTGCGCCGACTTTTCATTCGTTGCCAACATGTCACTTCTGATTCTTGGCGCAGTGATCCTCGGTAAAAAATTCGTTGCAAAGACAGCCTACTGCAGTGTCCTGCTTTCTGTTGCGCTTTCTTTATTTGAACGAATCTTTCCAATGAACCAGCCATTTACCAATCAGCCTATGCTTGAGGTAATGTTTGCAATTGTACTCCCGGCACTCGGTTCTGCAATCCTCTTCAATATCGGATCTTCCAGTGGAGGTACAGATATTATTGCCATGATCCTGAAGAAATTTACAAGTGTTGACATCGGACGTGCACTGGTTTGCTCCGACATTGCAATCACCGTTGCAGGTTTCTTTATCTTCGACGTAAAAACAGGACTTTATTCCTGTTTCGGACTGATCATCCGTTCCTTCCTTGTAGACAGCTTTATTGAAAGTCTGAACCTTTCCAAATATTTCAACGTTGTCTGCAGTAATCCGGAACCGATCTGCGATTATATCGTCCACTCACTCGGTCGAGGCGCCACAATCTGTGAAGCACACGGAGCCTTTACCGGTGAACAGAAATACATTATTTTTACAGCGCTGAACCGTCAGCAGGCAATCAAACTCCGTAACTTTATCAAGGAAAATGATCCTTCTTCCTTTATTCTGATTTCCAACACCAGCGAGATTATCGGAAAAGGATTCCATAGCATTTAAAAGATTGTTATTTTTAAGACATTTTCCATACTCTGTATGCTATGCACCTTACCCCAGATATGCTATAATAATATAAGCAACCAGAATAAAGAGGAGTAATCATATGGAGACACAACTTAACCTGATTCCGGCTTCTGAGCATCCGACTGCACTGGAATCACAGTGGCTAAATGCGATTAGTCCGGCTGATTTTATCAATAATAATAAGAACTTTGATGTTCTGATGATGAAGTATCGCTGTGCGATCCGCGAGATCCAGACAAAGCTTGAAGTCCTTGATGATGAGTTTTCAGCAGTAAACAAACGCAATCCAATCTCATCTATCAAATCCCGTGTAAAAAGTCCTGCCAGCATCTATGAAAAGCTGCGCAGACGTGACTTGCATTTACAGAGGAAAGTATTGTCAGGAATTTGGACGATGTCGCCGGAATCCGGGTGATCTGCCCGTTTATCAGTGACATTTATGCAATTGCCAACCTGATCACTTCACAGGATGACATTACCGTTCTTAAAATCAAAGACTACATAAAAGCGCCAAAGTCAAACGGTTATCGAAGCTATCATATGATCGTTGAGATCCCGGTTTTCTTTACAGAAGGGAAAGCTCCAATGCGCGCCGAAATCCAGATCCGCACGATCGGAATGGATTTTTGGGCAAGTGTAGATCATCAGCTTCGTTACAAAAAAACAATCGGTGCTGACAAAGATATCGAGGCTATCGAAGCCGAACTTTTAAAATGTGCACAAACTGTAAGCGAGACTGACTGCCACATGGAAGAGATCAAAGACATGATCGGCGACTTTGAAAAAAATCTAACCGGATAAAATTAAATATTCAAAAAGAGGAAGGTATTCCATTCATCCGGAACCCTTCCTCTTTTATTTGCACCTGCTTTATCCTCTCTTTGTAAAAAGGATATCGTGATTGATCTGCGTGTAGAATGCTTTCTGCATATCCTGTTCTTCTCTTCCCATCAGCCACATCAGCTTTGTGATCACTGCTTCCAGCGTCATATCATAGGCTTCGATCATATTGAAATCCTGCTTAACTTTTTTTCCCGACTTCATAGACCGTCATATTACTTCCCTCATTGGCAACCTGTGTTGTCATCACGACAAATTTTCCCTTACCTGACCATTTTTCCATCTCCTGATAGAATTCCTGAACAAGCGTCTGCGGAATACCACCTACACCAAAGCTTTCAATTACCAGACAGTCATAGTGTTCAAACAGATAGGACAGAATATCCGGCTTCATTCCCGGGATTAGCTTTAATACATATACACTGTCTTTCATATCATAATAAAACTTAACTGCATGGCGGCACGGGATCTCCGGAATATACCGGACCAGGATACCATCCTGAATAACTGCAAGATACGGAAAATTGATACTGAAAATGCATTGTAACTCTTTGCATGCTCTTTCTTTGCACGTGTCCCGACAATTACCTTTCCGTCAAATACAAGGTTGACCCCCTGGGAATCATCATCCCCGCATAAATAAAGCTGTCCAGCAGATTTGTCTTCGCATCTGTCACATCCATATTGATTGGCTTCTGCGCGCCTGTAACAACAATCGGCTTGGCTGAATTCTGTATCATATAAGAAAGTGCCGCCGCTGTATATGCAAGCGTATCCGTGCCGTGGCAGATTACAAACCCATCATAATATGCATAATTGTCTTCCACTGCTTTTACCATCATTTTCCAGTGTTCCGGTGTTACATTCGTGCTGTCAAGATTACACACCTGCTTTGTCTGAACCTCACATACATTTTTTACAGCCGGAATATAAGATAAAATATCCTCCGGTGTCAGTCCCGGTGCCAGTCCATCCTTTGTCTGACGGGATGCGATCGTCCCACCTGTACCTAACATCAAAATCTTCTTCATCTTTGATTTTCCTCTCTTCTACCTCATTATTATCCAAAATTTTTTGTCAATCAGACTACAGTATTCTGCAAATGCTTCCGTCTCTGCAAATGCTTCCCGTAATGCTTCTCTGACGCCTTTATAATACCATCCGATCGTTGCTTTGTCTTTCATTCGGAATCTGTTCCACAATTCCTCTCCACATACAGGATAATCCCGATCAATATCCCGCATATTCGACAGCTTGTCCGCAAGTCCGATCATCTGAACCTCAATTGGTGCTGTCTTAAGCCTTTCTATGGTTGCACTTTTTCTTTCCATCCAGGTCTTGGATTTATCTTCGCTTTCCTGTGATACGATTCCCGCAACTCTTGCTGAAAACATCTCTTTTAACACATTTGCATCCACACCCTCACAGTCCTCGATCGTATCATGCAGGATTCTTCGCACTGATGATCTCCTCATCCTGTGTCATCGTGGATACTATCTTTCCTACTTCCATCGGATGTACAATATACGGTCTGTCGGTCCCCTTCCGATACTGACCTTCATGTACCTTGGTGGCAAAATCAATGGCTTTCTGTACCATGTTTTTCCTCCTCGCATCTGTATGACATTTTTTCAATATTTATCATAACACCAGCGTCTTTAAATCACAAGAAAATCAGTGTATAATATTGTCTGATTATGTAAAAAAATAACTGTAAAGTAATTCTTATAAATAGCAAAAGGAGTTTTTATAAATGAACAGAAAACAGATTCTTGTCACCGGCGCTTCCCGTGGAATCGGAAAAGCCTGCGCTATCCACTTTGCAAAAAGAGGGATGGCATGTATTTTTAAACTGCCGCAAATCCATCAGTGAATTGCAGGCTACTGCTGATTTTATCACAAAGGAAACCTCCGGTTCCTGCGAAATCCTCCCAGGAGATGTAGGTGTTCCATCCGAAGTCGGACGTATCTTTGACCAGATTGAAATGTCCGGCTCCGGTCTTGACGTACTCATCAACAATGCCGGAATCGCATGGATGGGACTTCTGACGGATATGAGCATTGAAGAATGGAACCGAATGATTTCCACTAATCTTTCTTCCGCATTTTACTCTGCCCAAGGCAAAGACTTCCTTACATGATCCATCAGAAAGCGGGACGTATCATCAATATTTCTTCGATGTGGGGAACTGTCGGTGCTTCCTGTGAAGTCGCTTATTCTGCCACCAAATCCGGTCTGAACGGTCTTACCCGCGCACTTGCAAAGGAACTTGCGCCAAGCAATATCCAGGTCAATGCGATCGCCTGTGGTGTCATCGATACCGTAATGAATGATCTTCTGGATGCGGAAGAAAAAGCTGCCCTCGCAGAAGAAATCCCTGCCGGACGTTTCGGGACACCAGAAGAAGTCGCGCTTCTCGCATGGCAGCTTGCAAATGCCCCTGCCTATCTTACCGGGCAGATACTGGGTATGGACGGAGGATATATCTAACTCCTACTCCCAGATCTTGTCCCACTTCGCATAAAGTGTAATACTGGATGCCGGGTATCTTTCGGATTCCCGGTTTTCCAGAAGCTTTGTCTGCTCCGTATATTTCTCATTCAGCTCATCTTCAAGTGTCCCATACTGCTCCTGTTTTGCAAGCTCTGCCAGTTCTTTTTCCTGCACAACTCCAGCATCAGTCCACGCATACCATCCTTCAAATCGATATCCGTCTTTCACTGCCGTTGGCATACATCCTTCACTTAACCGAAGGCTCTGCCCATACACAGTATAGTCTGCCGCAAATTTTCTTTTTGTTCTTCCCTTTATTCTGCCCGGCTTCAAGCTCTTCACCATTTCCCCTTGTCGCAAACAGCCTTCTTCCGCCTGCTGTTGCCGTACCGTAATTCTCGATCTCACCACCTGCGGCGTCATAATAAATAACCGTATAAGGTGCCCAGACATATGCCGTACCAAACTTTTCTGTCTCTGGCCCTGTCCCATTTCTGTCAAACCGGAATCCGTAATGGTATTCTTTTCCTTCATAAAAATAAGTGAAAAATCCTGGTATTCCTGCCGGGATCCCAACCTCCTGATTTACCGACTTGTGAAAATCAAACCGGATCAGCTCTGCTCCATCCGGTGTCTCCCCATCATCTGCGTAAACCGATATTCCTGCACTATTGCACGCCCAGACAATCACTCCACCCAACATCACCAGCAAGCAAATACCGAACTATCATCGTCCAGATACTTCCAATCCGTTCCATACATGTCCCTCCTCATCCCAAAAGCTAAATTACCCATGTATATTTATATGCAGGCAGAATTTTATATATTCCCTCAAACAGAATCATCCACTATCCCTGAACGAAAAATTTCAAAAAAATAAACTGATCAGATTCCATCGCACAAAAATGAATCTGATCAGTTTTTTTTTACAATTTGATGTCGCAGCTTATCGGTCTCACCCCTACTTAAAATCCAGTTCCACCGGACAGTGGTCAGATCCAAATACATTTGTCAGAATCTTCGCATCTTCCAACCTGCTTTCCAGTGCTTTTGATGTACAGAAGTAATCGATACGCCAACCTGCATTCTTTTCTCTTGCCTTAAACCGGTAGGACCACCAGGAGTAAATTCCTTCTTTATCCGGATAGAAATAGCGGTAAGTATCAATGAATCCCGCATCCAGAAGTGCTGAGAATTTTGCTCGCTCTTCATCTGTAAATCCGGCATTCTTCCGGTTGGTCTTTGGATTCTTCAAATCAATCTCTTTATGTGCTACATTAAGATCTCCGCAAAAGATCACTGGCTTCTTTTCTTCTAATTTCTTCAAATATGCAAGAAACGCATCTTCCCATTTCATACGATACTCAAGTCTTGCAAGCTCGCTCTGGGAGTTTGGTGTATACACAGTAATAAAGTAAAAATCTTCAAACTCCAATGTGATCACACGTCCTTCCTGATCATGTTCTTCTATCCCAAGTCCGTAAGTAACCGATAACGGCTCTTTCTTTGTAAAAATTGCAGTCCCTGAGTATCCTTTTTTTCACAGCCGAGTTCCAGTACTGGTGATATTCCGGCAAATCAAGTACAAAAGCTGCCCTTCCTGCATCTTTGTCTCCTGCAGACAGAAAATATCCGCATCTGCCTCTTTAAAAAAATCCATAAATCCTTTCTGCACACATGCACGGATTCCATTTACATTCCATGAAATAAACTTCATCTCTTCTCTTTCCTCCATTTCTTTGGTTTTTATTTTTCGCCGATCTTCTGTACCGCTTTTTTTTAAGCTCCGCTTCTGTATAAAAAACACGGCCTAAAAACAGTCCCTTCGCCGGTGCCGGAAAACCAGATTTCTTCCGATCTTTCGCTTTCAGAATCTCCGGTATCTCTTCCGCTTTTATTTTCCCGATTCCCACATCCAGAAGCGTTCCGGTAAGTATCCGGACCATATGATATAAAAAATCCATCTCCGATCCACGATAACGTAAGTGTATCCTTTTCATACACGATCCCGACCGCATAAATCGTCCGTACCGTATCTTTGTCCTCTTTCAAATCCGTAAAGGCGGAAAAATCGTGGGTTCCCATCAGATACTCTCTTCGCTTGTTCCATCGCGGCGATATCGACCGGATGTGGAAAATGAAACCGGTATTTCCGATGAAATACTTCCATCTTGTCACGCAGATCGATCTGATACTCATAGCATTTCCCGACTGCACTCTTTCTTGCATGAAAATCCCGTTTTTCTCTGCTGATATCCAGCACTCTGATATCTTCCGGGAGAAGTGCATTTAACTGCTTCTTAAAACTGTCCATATCAATTTCTTGTTCCAGATACAGACTGCACTCCTGCCCTAATGCATGCACACCACTATCCGTTCTTCCTGAACCACTGACCACCGTCTTTTTCCCTGCAATTTCTGAAATCCGCCGTTCCAGAATTCCCTGTACAGTAAGTTCCGTATTCTCCTGTCTCTGCCATCCACGATACGCCGTTCCATCATAGGCAACTGTTATCCGGTAAGTATTCATCCTTTTTATAAAAGGGGCGAAAACTTTATAAGTCCTCGTCCCTGTCACCTTTCTGTTATCTGTTTTTCCGGTAAATGATCAGAAGTCCTTTCAGGAGCAGATCGTCATCCAGTATGACCTCTCTCTTGCAGTACGGAACAATCTTCTTGGAAAGTCCACCTGTTGCGATTGCAGTCATCGGCTGTCCAATCGCTTCCTCAATCCGGTCAATAATTCCATCGATTGCCGCTGCACTGGAATAGAGAACACCACTCTTCATACATTCGATCGTATTCTTTCCGACAATCCGCTTCGGTGCTTCCAGACCGATTCCCTGAAGCTGGGATGCATTTTCCGTCAGGGCGTTCAGTGAAATATTCACTCCCGGATAGATCATGCCTCCGATATAATTTTTCTTTTCATCGATCACACTGACTGTTGTCGCCGTTCCCAGATCGAAAATCATCATCGGTGCTTTGTATTCTGCAATTCCGGCAACTGCATTTGCCACCAGATCACTTCCGAGCTGTGCCGGATTATCCATCAGGATATTGAGTCCGTTCTTCACGCCAGGTCCGATGACCAGTGTCTCTTTTTTCAGAATCTTTTCTGCCGCCTCTTTTACGACATATGTAATCTGCGGAACTACCGAGCTGATGATCGCTCCTTCCAGCTTCTCCGGTTTGATTCCGTGAATATCCAGAACCATCTTGATATCAATCGCATATTCCAGTTCCATCTTTGTCTTGATCGTGGAAAGTCTTTCGATAAAATAGGTTTTGTTGTCATCCACACATCCAAGTACAATATTTGTATTTCCTATATCAATCGCAAGTATCATTTTTTACACTCCTAATCTTTCCTGTACCCCTTTTTCATCAGCGTCTTTCCAAGTACCAGTGTGATCACCGCGCAACAATCGCCTCCGGAATCCCATTGATTCCGATAATGCTCAGAATAAATCCATATACCGCCTTTACGGTAACACCATTGGCTGCTACGCATAATCATTTCTGAAAAATACAAAAATAAGATTCATAACAAGAAGCGTATTGGTCAGTGCTCCGGAAAGTCCTCTGCAACCAGTCCAATAGAAGATACTCCATTGTTCTTTGAAAGCTTCTTGATCAGACGGTAAACATAAAACGGCACTACACCGATCAAAATACGTGGCACAAAACAGATGATCAGACTTCCGATTCCTCCACTGTATTCACCCAGACTGTAAAATGGGGTAAATACGAATGATGTCAATGTCGGATTTATCGTATTATTGATAAAACTTGTAAGGCCAAACACGCCTCCAAGCGCTGCGCCCTTCTTCGGTCCGAGCATCAGAGAGCCCATGATCACCGGGATATGGATGATCGTCGCCCTTGTAAATCCCAATGGGATATATCCAATAAACGGGGTGAATGCCAGCACTACAATAAGTCTTTGCAAAGATTGCCATCTGTACGAGTCCCTTTGTTTTGGACATGGATGTAGTACGTTCATTGCCTTGATTCATTTTTCTTTTTCCTCCTGTTACTATTCTCTTTACGAGATACAATACATTTTGGCTTTTTATTTATTCATACACTCCAGAATCTTGTCCAGAATACAAGCTGCTGTCTCTTCCTTGCTGATCAGTGGAAGTGCAGTCTCATCTTCCTTCGTAATCAGTGTCATCTGATTTGTATCACCCTGAAATCCTGCTCCGGCAACTTTAAGATTATTTGCCGCGATCATATCCAGCTTCTTCTTTTCAAGCTTCTTTCTGGAATTTTCAACCATATTCTCGGTTTCCATTGAAAATCCGCACAGAAACTGTCCGTCTTTTTTTCTGTGTTCTCCGAGATATTTCAGAATATCGTCCGTCTTTTCCAGCTCCAGACTCATCTCGCTGTCTGATTTTTTCACCTTTTCATCCGCAATATGCTTTGGCCGGTAATCTGCAACCGCTGCGCCTTACACACAATGTCTGCATCTGCCGCTTCTTCCTTTACCGCCTCGAACATTTCCTTTGCGGTCGTGACCGGAACGATCTTCACAAACATCGGCTTTTTGATCTCTGTCATCTGGGTGACAAGCGTAACATCCGCTCCTCTTGCCGCCGCAACGCGTGCAAGAGCATATCCCATCTTACCGGATGAGTGATTCGTAATGTAGCGCACCGGGTCGATTGCTTCTCTTGTCGGTTCCTGCTGTGACAAGAATTTTCTTTCCGGTCAGATCTTTCTCATAAGCAGTATCCCGGTAAATATATTCATACAAAGTCTCCGCTTCCGGCATTTTCCCGGCTCCGTTATCTCCGCATGCCAGATGTCCGCTTGCCGGCTGGATCACTTCATATCCATAATGCTCCAGAAGTTTTAAATTATCCTGTACGACCGGATTCTCATACATTCTTGTGTTCATCGCCGGTGCGAGGATCTTCTTACATTCGGCACATGCCATCACAGTCGTAGTCAGCATATCATCTGCAATCCCGTGTGCCAGCTTGCCGATCACATTCGCTGTAGCCGGTGCGATCATCACAATATCTGCCCATTTTGCCAGTGTCACATGTTCCACACTGTACTCAAAATTGCGGTCAAATGTATCGATCAGGCACTTATGCTGTGTCAGCGTCTCAAATACCAGCGGATTGATAAAATTCGTTGCATTCTGTGTCATCACAACTTTCACATCGTATCCTGTCTTTACCAGCATACTTGCCAGTGTTGCAATCTTGTACGCCGCCAATACCGCCGGTCACGCAGAGCAATACTGTCTTTTTTCCGTTCCATTTGTCTTTCCCCCTTTTATTCTAATATTTTCTTCAGTTCATCCATGAAGGTATTCACGTCTTTAAATTCCCTGTATACCGATGCAAAACGTACATAAGCAACCGGATCCAGCTTTTTCAGGCTTTCCATAACAATCTCACCGATCTGGCTGCTCGGAATTTCTTTCTCTTCCCGGCTGAAAATCGCTGTCTCGATCGAGTCGATCGTTGCCTGAATATCTGCTGCCGATACCGGACGTTTATAGCACGCCCGGAGTACTCCGCCTTCCAGCTTAGTACGGTCATACTGCTCCCGGTTGTTGTCCTTCTTGATCACGATCAGCGGTATGGTCTCCACCTTCTCATAGGTTGTAAAACGCTTGTTGCACGCATCACAGGATCTTCTCCTTCTGATCGTCGTTCCGTCATCTGCCGGTCTTGAGTCGATGACTCTTGTATCAATGTTACCACAATATGGGCACTTCATCTTTTTTTCCTCCTGCCTGGTTCTTGATTGATTCTACTGCCGAATCACGCACATTTTTAATGTCTATAGTATAAATCCTGTATACAAGGTTGTCAACAAATTCACACTTTATCAAAAGGCTATATAAGCCGGCTCTCCACCAGCTTCCATGCCTGTACGATCAGCGCCGCATGGTCACAGGCAATCCGGTCCCGATTCTTTTACCTTATAATAAGTCTCTCTTACCAGTCCACTTCTTTCCTTTTTTTCAACGATCGCCGAAATTGTAAGCTCTGCTTCTACTTGTTCTCATTTATTTCACTGAGCAGTCTGTACTCTTCTTCCTCTTTTACTATTCTTATGATACCAGGGTCTAAAAAGGTCAGAAAGCCGATGCAAGCTTGCTTGCAAGAGGATTTTTGATCTCTTGACCCGCCAAAAACATGAGTAAGTAGCCATTTTTCAAAGAAAAATGAGCGGATTACGAATGTTTTTGAGGATTGCGAGAGTGCAAAGCACGTAGCAATCTGGTATCATATTTTCTAAAAATCCCCGTCCTTGTGCCATTTAGCTTCTGCCCACCAGTAATTCCTTTTTATACTGTGCATTTTTGCCAACTAATGATTGCAATTTCCATAAAAAAATACTATAATTTTTATATATTTTTTATCGCTGTTGTCTGCGTTATATGTTTTTCATACGCAGACAATTCAAATTCTGAGAAACAGAGGGATGTAATATGAAGAAAAAAGTTGTTGTTGCATTAGGACACCGCGCACTCGGAACCACACTTCCGGAGCAGAAGGTTGCCGTTAAAAAACTGCAGTTTCCATTGCAGATCTTGTTGAAGAAGGATACCAGGTAGTAATCACACACAGTAATGGACCTCAGGTTGGTATGATCCATACTGCTATGAACGAATTCAGCACCAATCATCCGGATTATACCGCTTCTCCGATGTCAGTCTGCTCTGCTATGTCGCCGGGTTCCATCGGATACGACCTGCAGAATGCGATTCGCGAAGAACTGATCGGACGCGGCATCTATCGCGGCGTATGCACCGTTATCACACAGGTAACTGTTGATCCATATGACGAAGCATTCTATACACCAACCAAGATTGTCGGACGTATCATGAACGCAGAAGACGCTGCCGCTGAACGTAAAAAGGGCAATTATGTAGTAGAAGTTCCTGGTCAGGGCTTCCGCCGTGTCGTTGCTTCTCCAAACCCGGTTGATATCGTAGAAGTTGATGCCATCCGCACCCTTACCGATGCAGGACATATCGTAATCGCCTGCGGTGGTCGCGGAATCCCGGTACTCCAGCAGAACAATCATCTTAAAGGTGCCAGCGGAGTCATCAAAAAGATCTTACTGCCGGCAAGCTTGCTGAACAGATTGATGCTGATGAACTCATCATCCTGACCAGTGTAGAAAAGGTATGCTTAAACCACGGAAAAGAAGATGAAGAAGAACTCGATACTATCTCCGTAGAACAGGCTAAGCAGTACATGGATGAAGGACACTTCGGAATCTACAATATGCTTCCAAAATTCCAGGCATCCGTAGGATTCATAGAAAAGAAAGAGGGAAGAAGTGCTCTGATTACTTCTTTTGATACTCTAAAAGATGCTCTGAAGGGTAAAACCGGAACTGTTATTGAATAAATGTACAAAAGGGACGACATAAAGGACTCCGTTTTCTGTGGGTAGAAATGGTGAAGAGTCCGTAGAGAAAAAAATGCACCAGTAATTTGGATACCGGGCTGATTCGCGGAATAATCCTGATGATTATTCCACTCAGCAACCCTCTGGATTTCGTGCTTGTAGCACGAAACCAGATCCGAATTACTGGTGCATTTTTTCTAACGGACTCTAGCACCGTTTCTAATCACAGAAAACGGAGCTCTTTATGTCTGTGCGCTGGCAAACTTTTAATTTTAAGAAGCTCCTCACCAAGTATCCTATTATTCCTACCGCCTGTCATCTCCTCCACTCGCCCCACCCCATACCGGGGCAGCCTCCAGGCGTCCCCCCGTGGAATACAGCAAGGCAGGGACAAGTAGATTCTGTTTTTTATGTTAAGCGGCGATTAGAGTCCGTTGTAAAAGGCAGCCGGTAATTTGGATCTGGTTTCGTGTTTCATACACGAAATCCAGAGGACTGCTGAGCCGAATAATCATCAAGATTATTCAGCGAATCAGTCCGGTATCCAAAATTACCGGCGCCTTTTTACCTACGGACTCTTCGCCGCTTTCTCCTCATAAAAAACAGAATCTACTTGTACAGGCCTGTATGTCATCCACCAAACGCTTACCCCTGAACCTGTAACAGCTTCGCTTTCAGTTCAGCTTCGATGCGCTGCATTTCCACCTCTGCCTGCTGACGTTTCTGGCGGCCTTCCTGTTGGATCTGCATGACTTCATCGAAGGTTGCGATCAGCGATTCATTGGTTGCTTTTAAGGTTTCAATATCTACGATTCCACGCTCGGATTCTTTGGCAGTCTCTATAGTAGCAATCTTCAGCTTTTTCTGCGTTCTTGCGCAGGAGTTCATTGGTCATATCGTTGACCTCTCTCTGGGCTGCGGCTGCCTGTGCGGAATGTTCTACACCAAGGGCGAGTATCATCTGGCTTTTCCAGAGTGGGATCGTATTGACGAGTGTAGACTGGATTTTTTCTGCCATCATTGTGTCGTTTCCCTGTACCAGACGGATCTGTGGTGCGGTCTGCATGGCAATTGTCTTGGTCAATTCCAGATCATGCAGTTTTTCTCAAAACGTTCACATCTGGAATCCAGATCTTTTGTCGCCTGTGCATCCTCAGCAAGTCCACTTGCCATCGCTTTATTCTTCAGTTCCTGTAGCTCGCCGTTTCTTGTCTCGGCAAGCTTCTGCTTTCCGGCAAGCACATACATGGCCAATTCTTTTATAATATGTCAGGTTCACTTCATACATCTTGTCCAGAAGCGCAATGTCTTTCATAAGCTGCACTTCGTGAGATTCCAGTGCTTTGACAATATTGTTTACATTGGTTTCTGCTTTTGCATATTTGGCTTTCATTGCCTGGATCTTGTTTCCGCCTTTTTTGAAAATTCCGAGGAATCCTTTTTCCTCTTCCTCATCAAATCCTTTCAGTTCTGTCACCACATCACTTAACAGTGTGCCAACCTCTCCAAGATCTTTTGTTTTTACATTTTCCAGTGCTTTTTCTGAAAAATCTGCGATCTTCTTCTGGGTTCCGGCTCCGTACTGAAGAATCATGTTCGAATTGGCGAGATCAATTTTTTCTGCAAATGCACTGACCATATTCTTTTCTTCCGGTGTCAGGACGATCTCCGGTGTTTTCGGTTCTGTCTCCTGATAAATCTGCGGAGTCTCTTTTTTTTCTTCCTGGAACGGATCCAGCGTCAGCTCCGGTGTCACATTAAATTCTTCAAAATCGTTCATACTCTTCTTCCTCCTGCGACTTTATTTTTTCATTCCGTCCTCTTTCAGACCTTCCTGTGCAAGCATGGTATTCAATACGGAAATATCCGATGAGACATCCCACATGGTATCCTGAAACAGGTCATCTAAAAGCTTCTCAAACGCCGTATTTAAAGTATCGAGCGTTGCCTCAATCTCACGTTTTGCAGTCTGGATATTTTCTCCATCAACCGGCTGTCTGTCAAGCTGTTCATATGCTTCCAGAAGCTTGATCGTCGTTGGAAGATAATATTCCATCAGCTTACGGATATCCGAAACTGACTGTGGATTTTCTTCCACCCGGTCGAAGATCCGGTCTACCAGCATCTCCATCCGGCTGATCTTTGCGGAAATCTCTTCTCCCGGAATGGCTTCATTACACTCGTGGATCTTTCTGATAAAAGCATCCCCCTGGTCAATGATCTTCTGCACCTCTGGTGCCAGCTTTTCATTCTTTGCTTCTTTTTTTTTTTGTATTTTCCTGTGTCTTCTCTTCTTTCTTTACCGGCTCTTCCGCTTTCGACTGCTGTCTGCGGGTTTCGATCTGTAAATATTCTTCATAAGCACGGTTTGACAGGATCAGGCATTTCTTCTCACCATCCATGTGCCCCTGACGGAACCAGCCTTTAGAAATCATTCTTTCCAGATCCTTTGTCACAAATTTTATGGATTTTCCGGAATTGCTTCCGATCTCCGAAATATTGCAATACTCTCTGCCTGCAATCCTGCGGCTGTAGTTCTTGAATCTTCCAACCTGTTTCAGAAGCTTAATGCCCCATCCTGTGATCATGCCACTTGCTGCCGTAAACAGTCCAAATACCGCACGCATGATCCATAAAGCCCCCGGACTTTCCGGCAAAGAAGCAATACAAGATGCAAGGAACAGAATCAGAAATATAAGCGCTATGCTTCCGCCTGCGCGATCATAACAATTCCGCCTGCCTTTGTTCCCGTCGTCGATCCATACAAGACAGGTGACTGCTGTGCATTGCTGTAGCCATACCGGTTGCGCGCCCTGTGATTCTGCCTTATAGTCCTGCATATCCGGATTCCATGCTCTTCCATTTCCATCCGTTCCGCTCCACCTGTAAGTTCCAAACGGAGGTACACCTCCTCCAGGCGTTCTTCCCCATCTGTCAGCCCCGCCCATCTGTCCATATCTTCCACGCGGTCCTCCCGGACCTCTTCCCATATTCTCGTTGCCTGATCAAACGCATTTCCAAAAGAACGCATGCCCTGTTCCGCGCCATTTACCGCACCGTTCACTGCCCGGTTGATCGTATCTGTGATCGTCTGGTTCAGCTTCCGGTAATCCTGCGAGTCTACAGCATCCTGCACGGTTCGTCTGATCTCTCCTCCAAATCTTTCCCAATCCTGCATTTTCAGCTTCTCCTTTATTTTGAAAACTTGATTCTGTCGTCAATTCCGTGCGAAAGAACATAATCAAAAACGGTCTTTGGCACCAGATCATCCCACTTTTCATCTGCCAGGATCCTCTGCCGGATCTGGGAACCTGATACCCCTTTTTTCCTCTTTTGGTCCTTCTCCAGAGGACTTCCACCGGAATTCCAAGCTTCTCAAAACGCTTCTCATTGTTCGCAGTCCATTCATCACAGATACTCATAAAGCAGACCGCACCCTCCGGCAGATACTGCCCCAGATATTCCACTCTGTCAATCGGAAATGGATGATCTCAAACTCTTCTCTCGGCACTCCGAAACTGAGCAACGTATCACGAAGCATCTCATAACGCTCAATATAAGTCAGAGGATTAGCGCTCCGTCTTACCCGGTAATTATCTTCCTCACCCTCTGATACGTGCAGATCATCCGACATAGTGATTCCTATATAAAGCCTTTTTGCAGGCATCTTTGTCGCCAGAATATATTCCACATGTTTGAGATGCAGAATCTGAAATCTTCCATATACCAGCCCTTTTTCTATCATTTATACGTCCCTTGCTTTCTGTAATTTTATCTTTTCAATGATGTTGAGACCAAAAGGTATTTTGACCCCTTTGATACCAGATTGCTACGTGCTTTGCACTCTCGCAATCCTTTTCAATTAGTCTATCTGTATTCTACTACAGAACGGTCGTTCTTAGCAAGAAATACCTCTATATACGACAAAAAGATGACTTTCGTCACCTTTTTTTGTCTTTTTCTTCTATTCAACGATTTTATAATATTCTTTTGCTGTTATCACAAATACGATCACATAAAAGACGGCAAAGATTCCCACGGTTCCGGCAGTGCATCCGAAGAACAGCTTTGTATTTTTCAGATAAAATACGGCTAAAAGCTTTGTGATCACCGGAAATGCAACTGCAATATGGATGATCGCCATCACAAGCGGCAGGAAGAATACCATCAGGATCTGGTCGCGTATTGAACTTTTGACCTCGCGTTTGCTCATCCCTACCTTCTGCATGATCTGATAGCGTTCTCTGTCATCAAAGCCTTCGGAAATCTGTTTGTAATAAATGATCAGCACCGTTGCCATCAGGAACAGGCTTCCAAGATACATTCCAATAAAAACACACCGCCATACAGACCAAAGAAAGTCTTTTTTCAAGATATCTTCCCTGTACACCAGTATGTTCAAATTCACTTTCTGCCTGTGCTTTCAGCTCTTTGACAGCTTTCAGCTTCTGATCTTCGCTGCCCCTTTAAATTGAATGACTCCCTCCATTTTACCGGTTTGTCCTCTGCCTCGAGCTGGTATTTTTCCAGATAATCTTTCATAAACTCTTTTTCATCACTGACGATCATATAATATACATTTTCTGTATTAGAATCACTCTTCTTTCCAAAAAGGTGCAGTATCCAGTTCCTTCTTGACCATCCATGTTTCCTCATCAATCCGGATCGTATCCTTTCCATAATTTTCCCCATTTGTAAAAAGAATAGCTTCCTTATCCCCAAGCTCTAACCTTTTCGCCGGTCAGCTTATTATAATCTGCCAACCTAATCACATCAAAAAACACCACATCGGATGACGAATAATCCTTTATCATCGCAGAGGTATATTCTTTCTCCGTTTTTTATCTTAACAAGCTCTGCCATATCATCTGTGATCTCTACCTGATTATCCCGGCAGATCTTTTCCACCATGTCGTGCAGCTTCTGATTTTCCGCATCATCAGATACTGAATTTGTAATATACACTTCCTGTGGATACCTTGTTCTTAAGACATCCTCCTTTCCGATGTACAAAAGATACGGTAGACGAAATGGTCACCAGAACCATAGTACTGAGCACACAGATATTTGACAGCCCGACTGCATTCTGCTTCATCCGGTAAAGCATGCCGGATACGGATATAAAATGCTTTGTTTTATAATAGAAATTTTGTTTTTCCGAAGCAGCTTTAAAAAAGCTATACTCCCTTGCTGTAAAAAGTGCATAGGTTCCGATAATGACACAGATTACTGCGACAAAGAAAAGTTGAAGCGCCTTAAGTGGTTCTTTTGTCGTAATCGCAATGTAATAACCGATCCCAAGGAAAATGATGCCAGCCACAGTCAGAAGCCATTTGGTTTTCGGCTCCCGCTCGCCCTGACTCCCCGCATGCAGAAGCTCGATCGGATTGGCAAGCCGGATCTGCAAAAAGATTATAGATCAGAGTCAATGCAAAGATCAGCGTGAAAAAGAGAACGGTATTTCCGGCAATCTCCCATGACATCCGAAATGCCAGTTTATCGTCATAATGAATCATTCTTTTCAGAAGTGCATACATCAGCTTTGCAAGCGCAGTTCCGAAAAAGATTCCACTCCAGAATACTGACCGCACCGGTTACAACCGTCTCGATCACCAGCATTTTCGCAAAGCTGCGGTTTCCCCATTCCGAGAATGTGATACACCCGATTTCTCTTTTTCCTTCTTTTGATCAGAAAACTGTTGGTGTAAAATAGAAAGATCAGTGCAAATATTTCAATTACATGAACACTCAGACTTAAAATGATCTGTAATGCTTCCTGGTTCATTGGCGAATTTGCCGCCAGATTTGCCATCATATAATACATCATCACCGTTAAAATGGCCGTCAATACATGGTTGTGTGATTAGAGCACGTGCAACGGCTGCTCTCTGCTTCTGCCCACCGGATACTTCATATGGATATTTGTTCAGAAGCTTACTGATCCCCAGCTGCTCTGCGATCGGCGCGATCCGGCTCTCCATTTCCGTGTATTTCTTTCCAGACAGGACCAGCGGAAGGAAAATATTATCCTTCAGGGTCAGTGTATCCAAAAGGTTGAAATCCTGAAAGACGAATCCAAGATTCTGCCGCCGGAATGCTGCCATCTCTTTTTCCCGGATCTTGCCGAGATCATTCCCTTTTAAGTAATCCTTTCCACCGGTCGGCTTATCAAGTGCCGCCAGGATATTCAGAAGTGTAGTTTTGCCGCTTCCGCTTTTCTCCCATAATTGCTACATATTCGCCTGCTTCTACGGAAAAGCTGACGTTATGCGCCGCTTCTACCTGATTTCCTCCGAAACGGGTTGTGTATATCTTTTTACGTTCTTTACGTCAAGTAATGCCATAGTTTTTATGACCTGCCCTTCTTTTTTATTTGATAAAGTCATTATAAAAAAGTAAGGGATTTCCTTCCATCGAAGTAAATGACAATTTGTGTGGGGTTTCTTACATTTTTGTAAGGATCGCGTTGGAAAAAGACTCATTTGGGTGAAAGAGACGCCAGAAAAAATAAATATTCCAAATTCCTTTGTGCAAACCATTCCGATGAACCACTTAGGACGGGAATCATGTTCGGCAATGGCCTCCATGATTCCTGTGTTTCATCTCCATTGCACAAACATGGAATTTTCCATATTTATTTTTTTCTGGCGGCTGTGTAGTTCAAATGGATGAGCATTTTCGATTGGTCGATCCCTGCCAAAAAGTAAATTATAGTTTGATTCCGTTGTTGAAGGTTTTCTAAATCTTTCACCGATTGAATTTTTTACTCTATCCGCCGATGTTCACGGTCAAAATTTAAGTATACTTTTGTTCCTTTTTCTGGTTTTGATTCAATCCAGATAGTATGATGGAGACGATCTATGATTGTCTTACAGAGATATAATCCTATTCCAGTGGACTTTTTATTTGCTCTTCCATTGTAACCGGTAAAGCCTTTTTCGAAGATTCTTGGGAGGCCTTCTTCTGCAATGCCGATTCCGTTATCGGAGATCACCAGAGTTTTTTCTTCTGTGTAGATTGATATTTCTCCGCCTCTTGCGTATTTAACTGCATTGGAGAGAATTTGTTCGATGACGAAAGTCAGCCACTTTTCATCGGTCAGAATCTTCTGATTCTGAATTTCAAGGTGAAGTCTTGTTCTGGTCATGATGAACATCTGGGAATATTTGCGGACTGCCTGGCGGACGATTTCTTCCAGGCCGCAGATCCGGAAGGTGTAATCGGAGGTTGCGGAACCCATTCTGAGATAGGTGAGTACCATATCCACATATTGTTCAATCCGGAACACCTCCATTTTCATGCTTCGGGTAAGTTCCTGTGCTTTCGGGCTTTCCTGTACTTCTTCCAGTTCTTCCCCGCTCTGGATCAGGACACCGAGTGCTGCAATTGGAGTCTTGATCTGATGAACCCGCATGCTGTAATAATCAGACAGCTCCTGTTTTTCAATCTGCACAGAGGATTCCAGCTCTTTTTTTTCTCTTCGTAAAGCTGCCGGATCAATTCCTGGTACATTTCGCTTTCCCGGCTTTCTGCCTCCGGAAATCCTCCTGCCTCTGTCCGGATTTTTCCCTGATTTTCTTCCATTATTCTTTGTCTTTTTTCATATCGTATGAAAACAAGTGTAAACCAGATCACATTCCATAAAATCACCAGAAGGAACGCATATCCTGCAATCTCCACCGGAATTTTATAGATCCAGAAGATGACTGCAAAGAGAATGCCCGAAACAAGAACCGCTATTCTCTCCGGTCTTTTTTTCTTTCCAAAATGCCCTTAAAATCTCTGTCATACCAGCATGTACCCAATTCCTTTCTTTGTCCGGATCACATCATGCATTCCGGCTTCCTCCAGCTTTTTCCGAAGTCTTGCCACATTTACTGTAAGTGTATTATCATCAATAAATTCGTCACTCTCCCAGAGTCTGGTCATGATCGCATCTCTGGTCACAAATTTTCCTGCGCTCTCAAAAACATCTGACAGATCTTGAACTCATTCTTGGTGAGTTCAATCTTCTGCCCGGCTATTGTAAGTGATGCATCTCCCAGATTCAGCAAGCATTTCTCCATGCTCAATGATATTTGCCGTTCCCTGAAGTGCATATGCTCTTCTAAGCACCGCCTGCACCTTTGCTGTCACTACGTTCAGATCAAATGGCTTCTCGATAAATTCATCGCCGCCCATATTCATTGCCATCACTATGTTCATATTATCATTCATCGATGACAGAAAGATGATCGGCACATTGGACAGCTTCCGGATCTCCTGGCACCAGTAGAATCCGTTGTAAAACGGAAGCCCGATATCCAGGATTACAAGCTGTGGATCTGTCTTTTAAATTCTTCCATTACATTTTTTGAAATCACGTACACATACTGTCTTATAATTCCACTTTTTCAAATGCGATGCCAGCCACTCTGCGATCGTGTTATCGTCTTCAACAATCAGTATTTTATACATTTATTCCTAACTCCTAAACTCTCTTCTGGAAGTTTCCGTACACCTTAACCCCTTCATCTACCGTAGTAAATGCTTCCGGATCCAGTAAATACACCATGTTCAGGATATCTTCTACTTCAAATTTATTCACGATCGTCACCAGAACATAATTGTGTTCACTCGTAAATGCACCTTCACCATTCCACTGCGTAACACCACGTCCGGTTTCTTTCATGATTGCCTCTGCGATTCCCTTCTTCTTCGTGAAAATCAGCATTCTCACATTGATGTTCTGAAAATGCATCCTGTCCAGAGTTACCGTGTAGAAGAACAGGTAGACAACCGAATAAATCACCGTTGAGATATCAAAAACTAAAAGATAAATGGCATACAGTACCAGATTGAAGATGGTTCCCAGCTTTCCAACGGACATTCCCGCATATTTTTTTCGCCATCCAGATACCGATAACCTCGATTCCACCGCCGCTTCCTTTTTGCCGTCAGCATGATTCCGATTCCGGCTCCGGTTACAACACCACCGATGATGATTCCAATGACCGGATCATCGATCACTGCTGTCGCCGGCGATGGTACGATTGAAGTAAATAAACTGATTCCTACCGTTCCAAGGATTGTATTTATAAAAAAAAGTCTTTCCGATTTTAAACCATGCAATAAATAAAATCGGAATGTTGAGCAGTAAATAAATGATACCATACAGGTTCAGACCTGCGATTTCCTTAATCCCGATCTGTCCTGCTCCATAACTTAACAGCTGTGCAAGACCGACTGCTCCCCCGCTGTATAAATTCATAGGGATAATAAATACATTCAGACCAACTGCGTAGATCAGACAGCCCACTATGATCCAGACAACCTGCATTCCCCTCTTCTGTGGCAAAAAAATTGTTCATACTCTTTCTTTCCTCCTAGCTTCCATTTTGATACCAGATATTTCATAACTTTTTTCCATACAGTATATCATGCCGGCATCTGAATTTGTAGACTAAAGTACAAATCGGCTTATAATTTTCTGTTATATATTTTAATCATTTTTCAAATAACAAAAGATGCCGCTCTGTTATCTTTTCTGATAACTTTGCAAGCATCTTCTTACCTCATAAAATTATTTCTTCAAATACTCAGAAAGAACTTTTACAATAAATTTATGGTCATCTTCATGATATAAATTAGAAACAGTATAACCATGTGTAAATGCTTCATCCTGTGCTCCCTTTGCCATTTCCGAAAAAGCATTATCAATATCCGGTATCACAAGTCCAAGTGTCCTTGTGCTTGCTTCTTTTAATCCCTTCGCCAATCCTTGATTTTTGTTTTGTCAATATTCTAATCAGCCTACACTTACTTTTACTCCGCCTTCACAGCCCAGCGCATCTTCGTAGATCTTGCACGCCCATTCTGTGCACACTCTTCTGCCGAAGGCCGGACTACATCTTTGGCATATTCGGAATAAACTCCCTCGCGATATCCTGCTTTTAAAGCTTTCTTCACCAGTTTGTCTTCTCCTGAATGGAACGTCAGGATCGCTACTCTTCCCCCGGTTTCAAAGCGCCCGGCAGTTTTTCCATAAATTCATAGAGTACTTCAAATTCATGATTCACGTCAATTCGAAGTGCCTGGAAAGTCCGCTGACAGGTCTTCCTGATGATATCTTTTTTCTCCTTATTTTCCGGAAGGAAAGACAAGGTCTGTTCGATCACCTGACGGCTTTGTCGTAGTATCAATCCGGTGTCCTTTCCGGATTTCTTCGGTGATTGCCTTTGCCAGTTCTTCACAGTATGGCTCATCCGAATTTTCATATAACATCCCGGCAAGTTCTTCTCTTGAAATTGTATCCAGTCTCTCGGTCGCACTGATTTTTTTTCCTGATTCAGGCGAAGATCCAGAGAGGCCCGTCCACTTTAAAAGAAAATCCTCTCTTCGGGTTGTCAATCTGCATGGAAGACACACCCAGATCTGCCAGAATAAAGTCAAAGCCCCCAACTTCCTTTGCAATCTCATCAATCGTACAGAAATTCTGAAGCTTAATGGTTAACATATCCTCACCAAATCCCGCTTCTTCTAATCGTTTTTTTGTCTTTGCAGCTTCTTCATGATCGACATCTGTCGCATAGATGTGCCCTTTGCCTTCCAAACATTGCAAAGCATTGCTTTTGTATGTCCGCCATAACCAAGTGTTGCATCAAATCCCACCTCTCCCGGCTGGATTTTCAGAAAATCCAGAATTTCCTGCACCATGATTGAAATGTGCATTCCGGCAGGTGTATTTCCTTTCTGAATGACATGTGCAATGGTATCCTGATATTTTTCCGGCTGTAATTCTTTGTATTTTTCTTCAAATTTTCGTGGATATTTTCCTTTCTACCTTGCACGGCGCTTGTGGACGCCGTGCTCAGTGTTCTTTTCCTGTTCTGACATAAGTTGTCTCCTTACTTGTTGATTTATTTTTGGCTTTTCGAATATCTATTCATTGACTTCTTTGGAACTTTCCCACTATCCAGTCAATACTGCCCACTTCATCCATTGACTCAATTCCAACTTTCAATTTTCTCAATCATCCATTATAAAAACATCCGCTATACGAAGCATCTGTCGCTACTGCAAATTCTGCAATAGCAACTCCTCTCCAGTATAGCGGATTTTTTTATAGAATTTCTATCTTTTCGCAATTTTTATCTCTTTTTATAGAGAACTAATTCCGGATTTTCTCCTTCGGCTTCATAGGTACAGATCAGAATAATTTCCTTCATCAACTGTTTCTTGAATGTTTCAAATTCCCCATGATCACCAAGTATAATGGTCTCATAAATTAAGACACTTTTTCGGACATTTTTTAATGAATCTGATATACTAAAATCAGTATGAAAGTGAGGATTCATCATTATGTCCAGACAAAGAAGAAACTTTAGTGCCAAATTTAAATCAGACCTGGTAATCGAGCTGCTTAAGGGCGAGAAAGATCTCAACACCCTTGCAACCGAGAATAATATCCAACCAAATCTGCTCCGCAATTGGAAGAAAGAATTTCTTAACAATGCTACCGCCGTGTTTGATGACAAGCGTGAGGAAAACCTCAAGGATAAGCTTGCCGAAGAACGCAAGGAAAAAGCATGCAAAAAAAGGTTGGTCAGTTAACTATGCAGGTTGAGTGGCTCAAAAAAAATCTGAAGAAATTTGTGACCTGACTACGAGAGTAAGTTTAGTCCAAAACCTTTTGACGACTAAGGAAATCCCAGCAAGTCGAATGGCAGTGTATTAAAATTAGGTGGATGTAATTGAAGAAAAAATATGATATCATGTGAGTAACAAACTTGAATTTGTTTAATGGTTGAATTTCTGA
>VOFI01001022.1_pt1 | contig 44001 bp, 48 predicted proteins | sample 5384131 | NCBI WGS metagenome assembly VOFI01 (sample SAMN12384728, study PRJNA508395) | human gut metagenome | isolation source: healthy gut H | host: Homo sapiens
CCGCAGCCGGACGGTGCTGGTCATGCTGCTGTTGGGCATCGTGACCTTTGCAGTGCTGTTCTGGAAGCTCTATGACATCCAGATCCGTCAGCACAGCGTATTGCAGGAAAAAGCCATCGAGCAGCAGACCCGCAGCGCCGTGGTCAACGCCTCCCGAGGCACCGTTTATGACCGAAACCTCAACACGCTGGCCATCTCCGCCACGGCGGAGGACGTAAACATCTCTCCAATGCGGATCGCGGAGTTTGTGGAGAGCCAAAAGGAAAAGCAGGAGAAGGCCGCCAAGAAGGCGGCGGATAAGGGAGAGACTTACACAGCCCCTATCCTGCGGGATCAGGCCTACATCGCCAAGGGCCTCAGCCGCATTCTGGGCGTGGAACAGGAGACTCTGGAAACCCGGATGACCAAGACCAACTATGACTATTGGAATATCAAGAAGCGGGCGGATCAGACGGTTTCCGACGAAGTTCGCCGTTTCATCAACGGCGAGATCGACCCTGACGGCAATGAGGTGCCGGAATCGGATCGGGTAAAGCTTCAAGGCGTCTGGCTCCAGCCATCCTCCAAGCGGTACTACCTGTACGGATCTCTGGCTTCCGGCGTTCTGGGCTTTGTAAACTCCGACGGCGTGGGCAGTGTGGGTCTGGAGGCCAAGTACGACGATACCCTTACCGGCACTGCCGGGTATACCATCAGTGCCCGAAACGCCGCCGGCACGGAACTGATGTACAACTACGAGCAGATCTTCGATGCGGAAAACGGGCACAGTCTGGTGCTGACGCTGGATGCCAACGTCCAGATGAGTCTGGAAAACGGATTGGAGAGTATGCTGAAAAAATACGGCGCCAAAAACGGCGGCACCGGCATCGTTATGGATGTGAACTCCGGAGCTATCGTGGCCATGGCGTCCTATCCCAACTACGATCTGAATGACTACGGCACGATTTTTGACGATGCCCTGAAAACCAAGCTGGATACGGAGCTTGCCAAGATCGACGCAAAGCGCTCCACCTATGAATCGGAGGAGGCGTATGCCGAGGCCCGGTCTGCGGCCATCAACAGCGCTGTTCAGTCCCAGTGGCGCAACAAGTGCATCGACTCCACCTACGAGCCGGGTTCCACCTATAAGCCCATTACGCTGGCGGCGGCGCTGGAGGAGGGCAAGGTGACGAAAAACTCCACCTTCTACTGTTCCGGCTCCACCCGTGTGCAGGGCTGGAACAAGGCCATCTACTGTTCCAACCACAGCGGCCACGGTCAGCAGACCCTCATCGAGGCGGTGGGCCATTCCTGCAACCCTGCCTTTATCAGCATGGGCCTGTCCGTGGGAACGGAGACCTACTACAAGTATCTGAAATCCTTCGGTCTGATGGATAAGACCGGCATCGACATGATCGGTGAGGTGAAGGGCATTTTCAGGATGAAAAGAGCTTCAGCTCTCAGGTGGTGTCGCTGGCGTCCTACTCCTTCGGCCAGACCTTCAACGTGACACCTATTGAGCTGATCCGGGCTCAGGCGGCCTGCGTCAACGGCGGCTATCTCTATCAGCCCTACATTGTGGAGCAGGTGCTGGACGAGGACGGCAACGTTCTGTCCCAGCATGACTCTACTCCGGTGCGGCAGGTCATCAGCGAGGAGACCTCCGCCATTGTCCGGGAGGCGCTGGAATATGTGGTCTCCTCCGGCAGCGGCAAAAATGGCCGGGTGGCGGGCTACCGCATCGGCGGCAAGACCGGTACCGCCGATAAGACCGGTACCAAGACCAACGACAACCCCAAGGGCGACGTGGTGGTGTCCTTCATGTGCTTTGCCCCGGCGGACGATCCCAAGTACATCATGCTCCTGACTATGGACACCCCCCCGCCGTGATACCGGCACCGCCGTGTACGGCGGTACCATGGTGGCTCCCGTGGCCGGTCAGATCATGGGCGAGATCCTGCCCGCACTGGGCATTGAACCGAATTACAGCGCCTCGGAGCTGGCGGGCGCCGATGCCGCCGTGCCCTATGTGGTGGGCAAGAGTGCAGCGGACGCGAAGGCAGCTTTGAAGGCGGCGGGCTTTGCCTGTACCACCGTGGGAAGCGGCGATACCGTGACGGACCAGACCCCGGCGGGCGGCGCCATCGTGCCCAATAATGCCTCCATCGTGCTCTATCTGGGCGTGGAGAAGCCAAATGCCCCCAGCACCGTCCCCAACGTGGTAGGTAAGACCCCGGCGGAGGCCAACAAGGCCCTGACCAATGCAGGCCTCATTATGAAGGTCACCGGCGCCACCAGCACCGGCGGCAGCACCGGCAGCGTCACCGCCATTTCCCAGAGCGCGGAGGCGGGGACGGAATTGGCTGCCGGCAGCGTGGTCACGGTGCGTTTCGGCGCGAAAACCACGGACTGACCGCCCCTTACCGCACTTTTTGCCAGGTTTATGACACCATTTTCGGTATGCTTTCCGGAAAAACCTGCTACAATAGCCAAGGAGTGCTTTGTATACAGCCGCCGACTGCCCTGAGAAGGGCTTTCGGAGGACGTTCGTGAAACAATACCGATCAAATGGAGGAATACGATATGAAACTGCGGGAACTGCTCAACGGCGTCCCTGTCGCGTCCTGCGCGGTGGATCTGGAAATGGAGATCAACGGCGTCAGCTATGATTCCCGGGCCACCCAGCCCGGCGACCTGTTCGTAGCCATGACCGGCTACGCCACAGACGGCCATAAGTATATCGCCACGGCGCTGGAAAAGGGCGCGGCGGCGGTACTGTGCCAGAATTTGCCAGAGGGAGACGGTCCCTATATCCGCACGGCGGATTCCCGCCGTGCGCTGGCGGTGATCGGGGCTAACTGGTTCGGCCATCCGGCTGAGGAAATGACCATGATCGCCGTCACCGGCACCTGCGGCAAGACCACCACCACCTATCTGCTGAAGGCCATTCTGGAGCAGGTCCGGGGGCCAAGGTGGGTCTCATCGGCACCAATCAGAACATGATCGGGCAGGAGGTCATCCCCACGGACCGCACCACGCCGGAGTCCTTTGAGGTCCAGCGGCTCTTCCGGAAAATGGCGGACGCCGGGTGTACCTACGCAGTGATGGAGACCTCCTCCCACGCCCTTTGTCTGGATCGGGTCTACGGCGTTCACTATGAGGTGGGCATCTTCACCAATCTGACCCAGGACCATCTGGATTTCCATGTAACGATGGAAAACTACTGCGATGCCAAGGCCATTTTGTTCCGGAACTGCGGCGTCGGCGTGGTGAACGGTGACGATCCGTGGACGCCCCGGCTACTGAAGGATGCCACCTGTCAGGTGCGCACCTACGGCGTCAAGTCCGAGGCGGACCTCCGGGCGGAAAACGTGGTGCTGTCTGCTGATGGCATCGCCTTTTTGACGCGGTGACGAAAACCGAGCGGGTTCCCGTCCGGGTGAACATTCCCGGCGGCTTTATGGTGTATAATACGCTGGATGTGCTGGGGGCCGCGCTGGCGCTGGGAATCTCCCTGAAGGACAGCGCTGCTGTTCTGGCCAAGGTCCCCCATGTGCAGGGTCGGGTGGAGGTAGTCCCCACCCCCGGCAAGGACTATACCATCCTCATTGACTACGCCCACACGCCGGACAGCATGGTGAACGTGCTGCAAACGGTGAAGGAATTTGCCAAGGGCCGCACCGTGGCGGTGTTCGGCTGCGGCGGCGACCGTGACAAGACCAAGCGCCCCCGCATGGGCAAGGCGGCGGCGGACTGGTCCGATTTTGCCGTCATCACCACCGATAATCCCCGAACTGAGGAGCCTGCGGCCATCATCCGGGATATTCTGCCGGGCTTTGACGGCAGCGACACCTACGAGGTGGTGGAGGACCGGGTGGAGGCGATCCACTGGGCCATGGACCACGCCCGGAAGGACGATGTGATCGTTCTGTGCGGCAAGGGTCACGAGACCTATCAGGAAGTGAACCACCAGAAGTTCCACATGGATGAGCGGGAGATCGTGGCGGAGCACCTGAACAGCGGACGCTGAGGTCCGGCAGACTTTAGGCATTCCCGTTTCATAAATACAGCCGCGCAGCGGTGGCGAAAACACCGGCCGGATGTGTACCGGCCGGTCAGCAAGAGAAAGGCCCTGACGGGGAAAGCTGTCAGGACCGGGATAAGGAGAAAGCATGAGTATCTATGTGGCGTTACTGGCCGGCTGTGTGCTGACCATGATTCTGGGCAAATTCGTACTGGCGGAGCTGCGGAAGCTGAAGGCCGGACAGGAGATCTGGCAGGACGGCCCCACCTGGCACAATTCCAAGGCGGGCACCCCCACCATGGGCGGCATCGCCTTTATTCTGGGCAGCGGCATCGTGACCTTTGCCTGCGGCTGGCAGCAGATGCTGGCGGGGGACTTCGCCCATCTGTACGTGTACCTGTTCGCCCTGATCTTCGGTCTCATCGGTTTTGTGGATGACTACCGCAAGGTCCGCCAGCACCAGAACGAGGGCCTGACCGCCAAGCAGAAGTTTGTCTTACAGCTTCTGGCGGCGGTGGTGTTCCTGTGCCTGATGCGGTATGAGGGCCTTCTGACCAACGATCTCTATATCCCCTTTGTCAACGTGACGCTGACAGTGAACTGGATCGTGTATCTGATCTTCGCCGCCTTCGTCATCGTGGGCTGCGTCAACTCCGTGAACCTCACCGATGGTATCGACGGTCTGGCCTCCAGCGTCACCGCTGTGGTCATGGCGTTCTTCATGGGAACCGCTATGATCTGGAAATTTACCACGCTGGGTATTTTCTCCTCCGCCCTGTGCGGCAGTCTGCTGGGCTTTTACGCCCTGTATAACCGCCATCCCGCCAAGTGCTTTATGGGAGACACCGGCAGCCTGTTTTTAGGCGGCGCGGTGGCGGCACTGGCCTTTGCCTTTGATATGCCGCTGGTGCTGATTCCGGTGGGGATCATCTACATTCTGGAAACTTTATCCGATATTATACAGGTTGGATACTTCAAGGCCACTCATGGCAAGCGGTTTTTCAAAATGGCCCCTCTGCATCACCATTTGGAGCGGTGCGGCTGGAGCGAGGTGAAGATCGTAACGGTCTTTGTGTCCATTACGGCAGTGTTCTGCCTGCTGGCGTATTACGGCATCCGGGGCCGCTATCTGTAAACCGGTAAGACCTTGACTTGATTCGGAGAGAAAGGAGGAAACATCCATGACCCAGACACGGCCCCGCCGCCGTCCCCTGACCCATCGGGAGAAGCTGGCCCTTCAGGAGCGCAAGCAGCGCCGCCGGGAAAAAATGGAAGAGAGCCGGGAACTGGCCAAAGGCCCTATCGACCTGACCTTCTGCTTGCTGGTGATGCTGTTGATGGCCATCGGTCTGGTGATCCTCCTGTCCGCCAGCTTTCCCTTCGCCTATTATAAGGAGAATCCGTCCCGGCATAATCCTCTGTACTACTTTGAGCGGCAGGCGGTGTTTGCCGTACTGGGGACGGCGGTGATGCTGCTGGTCAGTAAATTCAACTATCAGCGGCTTCGCGGCGCGGGCAGAGCCTTGATCTATGTGTCCGTGATCTTTTTGATCCTGGTCATCATCCCTCATAACCCCATCGCCGTGACGGCCAAGGGCGCTACCCGCTGGCTGAAGATCGGCGTGCAGTTCCAGCCCTCGGAGATCGCCAAGGTGGCAATCATTACCTACTTTGCCGACAGCATTTCCCGAAAAAAGGACAAAATGCGCAGCTTCCGCTACGGCGTTCTGCCTTACGCATTTATTCTGGTAGTGGTGGCGGGCCTGGTGGCCGTTGAGCCCCCACCTCTCCGGCGCGATCCTGATTTTGGGCGCGGGGGCGGCCATGATGCTTGTGGGTGGCATCAACTGGATCTGGGTAGGCACTGCCGCTGGCGCGGCGGTTGGCATGGTGTATGTGGCTTTATTTGTCATCGGCTATAACAAATCCCGCGTTATATACTGGCTGGACCCCTGGGCGGATGCCGCGGATAAGGGCTATCAGCTTTCCCAGAGCCTCATTACCATTGGCTCCGGCGGGTTGTGGGGACTGGGCCTTGGCAAGAGCCGGCAAAAATTCCTGTTTCTGCCGGAGGAGCACAACGATTTCATTTTCTCTATCGTCTGCGAGGAATTGGGACTGGTGGGCGCGGGGATCATCATGCTGCTGTTCGCGGCGCTGATCCTCCGGGGCTACTGGATCGCCCTCCACACCCGTGACCGGTTCGGCACGCTGTTGGTGGTGGGCTTTACCACACAGCTGGCGGTGCAGGTGTTTTTGAACATCGGCGTGGTGACGGGACTGCTTCCCACCACCGGTATCTCTCTGCCGTTTTTCAGCTACGGCGGCACCGCCCTGCTTATCCAGCTGGCGGAGATGGGCGTGATCCTGAGCGTATCCAGGCAAATGAAGCCAACAAAGGCAGGGTAAACACCTGCCTCAGCGTGTCGAAAAGATTTTTCGCCCCGCTGACACATTTTCAGAACTGTTAGTTCTGAAAATATTGGATTTTAATGGCGCAGGACACCCTTCTTGGGTTTCCCGCGCACATCCTTCCTTACCGTTTTCTTGATAGCCTTAGGCAGGGTAAACACCTGCCTTTTTGGCCTGTTTTGACATCTTTTTGGAAAGGGGCGCTGCTGGTGGAAAAGCGCATTGACCGGGTGATCTTCACCTGCGGCGGCACGGCGGGCCATGTGAACCCGGCTATTGCCGTGGCGCAGCTGATGGCGGAGAAGAACCCGCAGATCAAAATACTGTTCGTGGGGGCGGAGCGTGGCTTGGAAAAGGACCTGATCCCCAAGGCGGGATACGAATTCCGTACCGTTCACATCTCCAGCTTTCACCGCTCCCTCAAGCCGGCGGAGATCAAGCACAATCTGGTGTCCCTCTACAATATGGTCCGCTCCCCGGCAGAGGCCCGGGCTATTTTGAAGGAGTTTCGACCTGACGCGGTGATCGGCACCGGCGGCTACGCCAGCTATCCCACCGTGAAGGCCGCCGCCAAAATGGGCATCCCCACGGCGGTCCATGAGTCCAACGCCGTGCCGGGACTGACCACGGAGCTGCTGGAGCCTTACGCCGGGCGGATCATGGTAGGCTTTGAATCCTGCCGCCAGCACTACAAGCACCCGGAGAAGGTGGCCGTCACCGGCACCCCGGTCCGGGAGGACTTCTTCACCCTGACCAAGGAGGCGGCCAAGGAAAAGCTGGGCGTCAATGACGGACGGCCGCTGATCGTCTCCTTCTGGGGGTCTCTGGGCGCTTCCGGCATGAACGCCCAGATGGCGGATATGCTGGCTTTGGAGGCGGGGAAGGAGCCGTTCCATCATATCCACGGCGCGGGCAAGAGCGGATATGCTGCCGTGCTGAAGGCATTGGCGGAGAAGGGCGTGGACCTGAAGGACCACCCCTCCCTGCAGGTCCGGGAATACATCTATGACATGGCCCCGATGATGCGGGCGGCGGATCTGGTGATCTGCCGGGCGGGAGCCTCCACCGTCAGTGAGCTGACGGCGCTGGGCGTGCCGGCCATCATGGTGCCATCCCCCTATGTGACCAACAACCATCAGGAGAAAAACGCCCGCGCGCTGGAGACCCACGGCGGCGTGGAGGTTTTACTGGAGCAGGATTCCTCCGGGCAGGCGCTGTTTCAGACGGCGGCAGGCATTTTGCATGATGATGTCCGGCGGGAAGCCATGGCGTCGGCCATGGCGGAATTGGGCATCCGGGATGCGGCCCAGCGAATTTACGAAACCGTTCAGGAGTTGCTGTAAATTTACTGTTTCGGACTTTACACCGGCCCATCGCCGTGATAAAGTATCAAAGAAACCGAAAAATAGACGGCGAAAGCGCCCTGTATCCGAGAAAACGGCAGGCGTTTAGCCCTTTTGATAAAGCGGCGGCAGGAACCGAAGTTGCTCTTTCCCCATAGAATGGCCCGTGATACCATTTTCATCGGGAGGGACCAATAATATGAGCCGACTGCTGATCCGGGGCGGGAATCGCCTCCAAGGGGAAGTTACCATACAGGGAGCGAAAAACAGCGTGCTGCCCATTCTGGCAGCTACCATTCTCACCGGCGGAAGCGTGGTGCTGCGCCGCTGTCCCCGTCTGCGGGATGTGGAGGCGTCCATCCGTATCCTGCAAGCCTTGGGCTGCAAGGCCGGGTGGCGGGGGGATGTGTTGGAGGTGGACACCGCCGGGATGACCGGCTGCGATGTTCCCGACGCGCTGATGCGGGAGATGCGGTCCTCCGTGATCTTTCTGGGGGCGATCCTGGCCCGGTGCGGGGAGGCAAGCCTCACCAGCCCCGGCGGCTGCGAATTAGGTCCCCGGCCCATCGACCTGCACCTCTCCGGCCTCCGGGCACTTGGGGCGGAGATCGACGATACCGGCGGCACCCTGCACTGCAAGGCGGCAAAGCTGACGGGGCCGGAGATCGTGCTGGGGTTCCCCTCTGTGGGGGCCACGGAAAATCTGATGCTGGCGGCCTGCGGCGCGGAGGGCGTCACGGTGCTTTCCAACGCCGCCAGAGAACCGGAAATTGAAGACCTGCAAGGCTTTTTGAATACCTGCGGCGCGGAGATCACCGGCGCGGGCACATCCACGGTGGTGATCCGGGGCGGACGGCCTCTCCACGGCGGTACTTACACCATTCTGCCGGACCGCATCGCGGCGGCCACTTACCTGTGCGGGGCGGCCTCCGCCGGGGGCGAGGTCTTTCTCCGGGACGCACGGGAGGAGCACCTCTCCGCTGTGACGGCGGTGCTCCGGGAGGCGGGGTGCGACGTGACCGGCGGCAGCGCCGGGATCGTGTGCCGCCGTACCGGACGATTGACGGCGCCCCGGCCCATCCGCACGGCCCCCTATCCCGGCTTTCCCACCGACGCGCAGGCCATTTTGATGGCGGCGCTGCTGCGGTGCCGGGGGGCGGCGGTATTCGAGGAAAACCTGTTCAGCAGCCGCTACCGCCATGTGGATGAGCTGGCCCGCATGGGAGCAGACATCCGGGTTTCCGGACGGACGGCGGTGGTGCTGGGCGTGGAGCGGCTCCACGGAGCCGCCGTGCGGTGTACGGATCTGCGTGGCGGCGCGGCACTGTGCGCAGCGGCTCTGGCAGCGGAGGGAGAGACCTCCATTTCGGACATTACCCATATCGACCGGGGCTATCAGAGCATCGAGGATGATCTGGCGGCGCTGGGCGCGGATATACGGCGGGTGGAGGAGACGGCCTCCCCTGAGAGACAGACTGTAAAGGAGAACCATCATGGCAAGACGGAGAGGATCGGCGCGGCGGCGCAGAAGGGGAGGCAGCGGCTTCCTCTATAAGCTGCTGTCCGTATTCCTGATCTGCGGCTGTCTGGTGGCGGCCATCACCCTGTTTTTCCGGGTGGATACGGTGATCATCACCGGAGAGCAGCGCTATACGGAGGCGGAGATCCGTCAGGCCAGCGGCGTGGAGGACGGTGACAACCTCTTTTTGCTGAACAAGTATCAGGTGATCCGGAACATCGCCGAGGCCCTGCCCTATATCGAGATCGAAAACACCCGTATTCAGCGGAAGCTGCCGGATACCCTGCTGATCCAGGTGCAGGAGTGCGGAGATCCTCTGGCCTGGGCGCAGGACGGGACGGTGTGGCTGATGAGCCCCGCCGGAAAGATCGTGGAGCAGACGGATACCGCGGCGGGCTATCCCACCATTGACGGCTGCGAGCTGCTGGCCCCCTCCGTAGGAACTCAGATCGCTGTGGATACGGCCTATGAGACCCGGCGGGAAAGCCTGCTGGAATTGCTGGCTGTGCTGGATGAAACGGGGGATCTGGCAAAGGTGGATGCCATCCATCTGGGAGAGGCGTCCTATATTTCTATGGACTATATGGACCGCTTTACGGTGAAAATGCCCTATCAGGCGGACTTTTCCTATAAGCTGCGGGTGCTGGAACTGGCCATCAACAGTGACAAGATCCAGGATAATATGACAGGCACCTTTGATATGCGGCAGGAGGACGGCCAGGTCATATTTGATCAGGATACCAGAAAATAAGAGGAAGCCGGGAGGGAGACGCCGAAAAAAATCGGAAACAAATCTCCGGCAACCCTTGACCTCACCGGGAAAATAGCATACAATAGATAATCATATCCCACTATGCTTGGGACACTATAACTTGTGATTTACAGGGCGGCTTGCCGCCCTTTCGTACAAAAAGACAGCAGGAGGCACCGCTATGGCATTTGGATTGGAAACCGGCCCCGAGTCCGTGGTCAACATCAAGGTCATCGGCGTTGGCGGCGGCGGCAACAACGTGGTCAACCGCATGGTCCGCTCCGGCACCAAGGGTGTGGAGTTCGTGGCCGTGAATACAGATAAGCAGGCACTGAATGTTTCCAGTGCTACATACAAGATCCAGATCGGCGAAAAGCTGACCCACGGTCAGGGCGCCGGCTCCGACCCCGAGGTGGGCCGCAAGTCCGCTGAGGAGAGCCGGAACCAGATCGCCAAAGCGCTGGAGGACACCGATATGGTGTTCATCACCGCCGGCATGGGCGGTGGCACCGGCACTGGCGGCGCACCCATTGTGGCGGAGATCGCCAAGGAGATGGATATTCTCACCGTGGCCGTGGTCACCAAGCCCTTTGGCTTTGAGGGCCGCCGCCGGATGCAGCAGGCGGAAAGCGGCATTGCCGAGCTGAAGGATAAGGTGGACTCTCTGGTCATTATCCCCAACGAGCGGCTGAAGCACGCCACGGATCAGAAGATCACCTTTGCCAACGCCTTTGAGATCGCCGACGATGTGCTGCGTCAGGCAGTGCAGTCCATTTCCGACCTGATCCGCGACACCGGCTTCATCAATCTGGACTTTGCCGACGTGACGGCCATTATGAAGAACGCAGGTATGGCTCACATGGGCGTGGGCCGGGCTGCCGGCAAGGGCAAGGCCGAGGAAGCCGCCCGTATGGCCATTTCCAGCCCCCTGCTGGAGACCTCTATCGAGGGGGCCAAGGGCGTCCTTATCAACGTCACCGGCTCTATGGACATCGGTCTGGAGGAAGTGGAGCAGGCCGCCTCTCTGGTGCAGCAGGCCGTCCATCCAGACGCCCTCACCATCTTCGGCGCCACCTTCGACGAAACTATGGACGACGAGATCCGTGTCACCGTTATCGCCACCGGCTTTGACAAGAACCCAGCTGACGAGCTGCCTAAGATCGGCACATTTGCAAAGCCTCCCGTTCAGTTGGAGGGTCAGGAGAAGGATGAGCAGCCCAAGGCACCCTTTGCACCCATTGAGCCCATTGCTCCGGCAGAGGAAAAGCCCGCTGAACCGGAGGAAGATCCCTTCGATGACATTTTCAAAATTTTCAATCGCCGGGATTGAATGGAATTTTCAAATTGAAGCTTCTACCAGCAGACGCAGGAATTTCCTGCGTCTGCTTTTTTTGCGCTTATGCTTAAAGCATCATCGTGATCCGGCTGGCGCTGCTGCCGCTTTTTGTCGGGATTTGCTTTTGCCGCGTCGGGAAGGATAAGTCTGTCCGTGAAGCGGAACGGCGCGACACGGATGAAAAAACAGGCAGACCGCCGCAAGCGGAAGAAAAACACAATACAAAACGTATAATTTTGCAAAAGAATACAGTTTGTATATGAATTTTGCGGCCTGCCAAAGGAGTGATGACTTGTTGTATGAAGAGATCCCCAAAGGACCCTTGCGGCATGGGGCGGCACTGGTGCTGGCCCTGCTGCTGTGTACCACGGCGGCTCTGGCCGCGGAGCCTGTCCAACGCAGTCTGATCCCGGTGGGACACACCGTAGGGGTGAAGCTGTTTGCTCGGGGCGTGGTGGTGGTAAAGCTGCCGGAGGGCGGTACTCCGGCCCGGACCTGCGGCCTGAAAACCGGCGACGTGATCGTGGAGTGCGGCGGCGAGGCCGTGACCTCCACGGAGCAGTTCCAATCCCTGCTGCAAAAAAACGGAACGGACGCCACGGCACTGGAGATCAAGCGGCAGGGCAGCCCTCTGACCCTCTCTGTGGAGCCGGAACGGAATGAACAGGGCGTCTGCTGCATCGGCGCGTGGATCCGGGACAGCATGGCGGGCATCGGCACCGTGACCTATTACGATCCCGCGACCGGCGATTTCGGCGCGCTGGGACACGGAATCACCGACGGCGATACCATGGCTCTGATGCCCTTCGGCAGCGGCTCCATCCTGCCCTCCACCGTGAAGGCGGTGAAGAAGGGGAGCAGCGGCAGTGCCGGGGAGCTGCGGGGCAATTTTGACCTGTCCGGCGACCTTGGCCCCCTGTGCGCCAACACCGACTGCGGCATTTTCGGCACACTTCCGGCGGACTGCACCCTTGCGGCGGGTGAGGCTCTGCCGGTGGGCGATGCCGTGGAGGGACCGGCAACGATCCGGGCCAATGTGTACGGGGACGAGGTGCGGGAGTATGCCGTTGAAATTTTGAAACGGCTCCCAAATGCCCCTGACGGCCGGGAAATGGTGATCTCCGTCACGGACCCGGACCTGATCGCCGCCACTGGCGGCATCGTGCAAGGCATGAGCGGCAGTCCCATTCTTCAAAACGGAAAGCTGGTGGGGGCTGTGACCCATGTGCTGCTTTCCGACGCGCAAAAAAGGATATGGAATTTCCATGGAAACTATGCTGAACGCGGGAGAAAACGTGTAGAAAAAAGTAAAATGACGAGGCGGGGAGAAATGATTTCTCCCCGCCCCTGCCCTTTTTGGCATGGAGGCTCCCACAAACCCGGCGGTCAAGCGTCCCGCTCAAAGACAAGATCCAAGTCCGTTATCTTTCCGTAATTGTTGATATTTGTGGGGATGTACCCGACATAACGATAGCCCCTTGCGGCGTATTCGTCGATAATGGCCCGGTGCGCCTCCGATCCTGCGCCCACAAGTTTCCCAATGTGAATGTTGACGTACTCGTATGCTTTCACTGTTCACTCCTCCTTTGGTACGCATATCCGCACAGGCGGGTTTTCTCTAAAAGGTTTCTGTTTCCGCACGATTCACTGTGTCAGAGAGTTGTTTCGAGCGGAAATGTGCTGACTTATCCGCCGATGGAGCGGCTTAAAAACGGGACAGCTTATCGTTCAGCTTCGTGTAGATCCGCTCCCGGAACCACGGCTCGCTGGAGGCGGCCACAGCGTCCGCCGAGGAGAACCAGCCCACCCGGCTGTTCTCGTCGGGCTTGGGACGGATGGCGGCGGAGGGGTCCGCCTCTAAGAGGTAGGTGACGTTGAGATGGAGGTGGGAGGAAACGTACCGGCCATGCTTTTCATGGCCGTCCACCGTCAGGATTTCCAGAGAATACAAGTCCTCGGACACGGGGCGGACCTCCGTGAGACCGCTTTCCTCCCGGACCTCCCGCAACGCCACGGCCAGCAGATCCCGGTCTCCGTCGGCGTGGCCGCCCAGCCAAGCCCAGGAGTCATAGAGCCTGTGATAGGCCATCAGGACCTGCTTCCGGTCCGGGCTGACCACCCAGGCGGAAGCGGTAAAATGGGCGGCGGTATTGGCTCTGGTGTACAGATCCTCGTGGCTGTCAAGACGGCGGAGCAGCTCTTCCCGGTCCCGTTCCTCCTGCTCGTTCCACGGGCGGTAGGCGATGAGCTGTTGACGCAGAAGCTCCATAATGATCCCTCCGAAAAAAGCGTACAGCGGGAGAGTATCCGCTGTCGGATACGGTAGTTGCAGTCGACGAAAATATTTTTATATCCGGAAAAAGCGACAAAATATTTCTTGGGCTTATCATACCATATTTTGTGGAAGAAGAAAAGAACTACCACAAAAAAAGAAGACAGACTGGACAGATTTCACCATATTTTGTGAAAAATAAGAACAAAAGAACGCGGAAAGTGCTGGAAAATAGGCTGTCTCGTGAAAAATGTCGAACGATTGTTGGAAAATTTAGCTGTGATTCATTGAAAAGTTAGGAGAACGTGCTATTTTAAATAAAACGCGACTTGAAACCGTTAAAACCGTCGCAAATTTGGGAAAAAGGGAGTGCATTATGGATCAACGTAAGACGGTATTGCTGGCAGACGCCGGCGAGGAATTTCGCACGCTGCTGTGGGAAGAAATGGAAAAGACAGGCGAGTTTTCTGTGGAGATCGCGCGGGATGGAAATGAGATTCTGAAGCGGGTAAAGGAACGAATGCCGGACCTTCTGGTTATGGATGTGATGCTGCCGGGCATGGACGGCATCAGCGTGCTGCGGCAACTGCAGAAACAGGGAGACGCCCCTATGACCATTCTGGTCTCCGGCTTTGTCTCCGACCGGATGCTGGCGGAAGCCTCAGAACTGGGGGCGGCGTATTTTCTGCCGAAGCCTTTTGAAACGGCCGCACTGCTGGATAAGATGCGGGGTTTGTTTCTCAAAGCGCCCCAGGAGAGCTTACAGTCTGAAAACCATGGTGACTTCCGTAATCCATGAGATCGGCGTCCCTGCGCATATCAAAGGCTATCAATATCTGCGGGAGGCCATCATGATCACGGTGCGGGATATGGATGTCATCAACGCGGTGACGAAGGTTCTCTATCCCGAAGTGGCCAAGCGGTTTGCCACAACGCCTTCCCGGGTGGAACGGGCCATCCGCCACGCCATCGAGGTAGCCTGGGACCGGGGCGATCTGGAGACCTTGCAAAAATATTTCGGATATACAGTTAGTGTTTCCAAGGGCAAACCTACCAATTCGGAGTTCATCGCCATGATCGCCGACCGGCTGACACTGGAGCAGAAAAACGGAAAAGCCTGGCAGGATTGACGTCTCCGGTTCCGATATTTGCAGAAAAATCAGAAACCGGGCTTGGCAGAGAGAAAAAATTGTGTTATCCTGTTTTCCAAACGAATAAGGAAAGAAGGAAGCACAATATGACATATACATTCCAGCCCCGGGGCGTCTGCTCCCGGGCCATGTCGGTAGAGGTGGACGATCAGGGCGTGATCCGTGATCTTCAGGTGGTAGGCGGCTGCAACGGCAACCTCCAGGGTATTTCCGCACTGGTGAAGGGCATGAAGGCAGAGGAGGCCATTACCCGTCTGAAGGGCATCAACTGCGGCGGCAGAGGCACCTCCTGCCCCGACCAGTTTGCCCGCGGACTGGAAGCGGCCATGGCGCAGAAGTAAGCACCCATTTGTGACCGCATAGGAACCGGAACGGCTTTTGCCGTTCCGGTTTTTCTTTATTGCTGATGAGGGAAGCACCTGCCGCCCACAGCCCGCATAGAATGGGCCAGCGAAACAGAATCGCGGACCGAACGCAACAGGGGATGATGAACGATGGCTTATTCCGACCGGGAGCTGCTGGCGCGGCTGATCCAATGCGAGGCGGGCGGGGAAGGGGATACGGGAATGAAGGCGGTGGCCGGCGTGGTGATGAACCGGGTCCACGCCCGGGGCGGGGAATACGCACGGGTGGGCCGGGGCAGCATTCGCAACATCATTTTCCAGCCCTACCAGTTTGTGTGCGCCTCCGAAACAGAACGGGGCGCCTACAACCCCCAGAATATTTTCAATATGCGGCCGGAGCAGATCCACTTCGACATTGCTGACTGGGCCATCGCGGGGAACCGCATTCCCGATGTGGCGGAGTCCCTGTGGTTTTACAATCCCTTCGGCCCTCAGTGCCGGAGCAGGTTTCCCTCTGAGGTGGGCTACTGGCAGACCCGTATCGGGGATCACTGCTTCTATAACCCTACAGATGCCTATTACAAGACTTGAGAGGTGTTTTTATGCAGCGTTTCAATACTTACCAGACAGCGCCGGTCCCGTCCGGCGGGAGCGACTGGCAGGCGGAGATCAATGGCGGCGGACAAACGGAGGCAAGGAGCGTCGGTGATGCGCACTCCTGGCAGTCACCGGAGGGATCGGAGTACGTCACCCTGCCCGGTGGACAGATGATGCCCATGGGCAATATGCCGGGGATCCGAACAAATCTGCCAGAGGACGTGATCCAGAACCCCCTCAGCGTGGAGGAGGCCCACAACGGCTCCATCAAGGCCATGCTGGCCAGAAATGAGGGAAACTATGTAGTGGCTACGTTTCTGGTGGGGACGCAGGGAACGGTTTCCTGGGAGGGGATCCTCTATGACGTGGGCAATGACTTCATCACCATTTACCAGCCGGGGCGGGAGCGGTATATCGTGACGGATATTTACGCCTTGAAGTATATCGAATTTTACGATACCCGCCGCCGGGAGATGTGCGAGGCCATGCTGAAGCAGAACGGCCTTTGGAACCGGGGGTAAAAGATTACAAATAAGGGATTGCGGAGAAAAAAGCACTGTGATACAATCAAATACTGTCGATAAAGTGGTAAATTCTCCGCGACGGAAAGGAAGAGTGTGCGCGGGAAACCCAAGAGGGGGAAACGGGCGATGCGCCGCCAGTGGCGGAAAGAGCGAGCCCGTTTCGAGGAAGGCCCCCGGTTTTCGGGTGCAAAGCGCACGGAAACCGGCTGGGTCAACGGTGTATTCCTGCTCCACGCGGGGCGAAAAGACTTTTTCGACACGCTGACAATCAGCACGATCAAACAAATGAGGAGGAATCCCAATGGATTTTGAAAAGCTGTCCGCAGAGAGGTACTCTCTCCGGAAATTTGATACCCGCCCTGTGGAGCAGGAGAAGCTGAACCTGATCCTGGAGGCGGGCCGCAACGCCCCTACCGCCCATAACAACCAGCCCCAGCGGATCTTCGTGTTCCGGAGCCCTGAGGCTCTGGAAAAGGCAGACGCCTGCATGGACTGCCACTTCCACGCCCCTGTGGTCATTGCCGTGGGCTACGATCCCAAAGAATCCTGGCACCGGGAGCATGACGGCAAGGACCACGGCGAGATCGACGCCTCCATCGCTGTGACCCAGATGATGCTGCAGGCGGCAGACCTGGGCCTTGGCACCACCTATGTGGGTATGTTCCGGCCGGTGGATCTGGTCAAGACCTTCCCGGAGATGGAGGGTCTGGAGATGATCGCCATGCTGCCTCTGGGGTATCCCGCGGAGGGCGCCCATCCCGCCAAGCTCCACGGACTGCGCAAGCCCATGGAGGAACTGGTGAAGTACCTGTAACCCCTAAGAAAACACCGAGGCTTTCAAGAAAGCCTCGGTGTTGAGTCTGTCAATAAAGTAGCAGATTCTCCGCAACGGTAAGGAAGGGTGTGCGCGGGAAACCCAAGAAGGGTGTCCTGCGCCATTGAAATCCTAAGTTTTCAGAACTTTTATAGAGTTCTGAAAACTTGTTCAGCGGGGAGAAAAAATTTTTTCGACACGCTGAAACACCGAGGCTTTCAAGAAAGCCTCGGTGTTCTTTTTTGAGATGGAGAGAAATTTGATCAGCGGTGTCTGCGGCCCCGGTAGCCTCTGCTGTAACTGCGGGCATTGCGGCCGTAACGGCGTCGGCGGCTGAGACCGGTCAGCCGGAAGATCACCAGCAGCACCAGCAGTACCGCCAGCACGATGGCCACGGTTTTCACGGCGGGCTTCTTGAAAAACAGCGTTACGTTATGGCGGAACACCATAAACTTGTCCGCAGTCACATCGCTGCTGGCAAGAAGATCCACGGAGGCATAGACGGTGTCGCCGTCCCGCAGTTCCATGGTGCCCAGCTTGTCTCCGGCGGTGATGGGGGCTTCCACGGCCTCCGGCAGGGAGATGACCCGATCCAGCTCCGCTGGGTCCAGATCCCGGGGGAACAGGGACTCCACATTGTTGGCGGGATGCACCGTTACATAGTCGGTTTTGGACAGGCTCACCGGAACCTCCTGAATGATCTCCTTGTCCTCTAAAATGGTGCGGTAGGCGAAATTCTTGAAGCCGTAGTCAAAGAGGTGGGAGGTTTCGGAAAAGTTCAGCAGGTTGCCTACGCCGTTTTCCTCGATCCGCTCCGCACCCATGACCACGCTGACAAAGTGCAGTTCCCCTTCCTGGGCGGAGGAGATGAGGCAGTGCCCAGCATCGCTGGTGGAGCCGGTCTTGATGCCGTGAGCCCGCTTATCCCGGTAGCCGATGACACGCCAGGTGGACAGCAGATGGTTGGTGGTGTACAGCGTCCGCTCCTTGCTGAGATTGGTGGCGGGGATGACGGCCTTGGCGCTGTCGCATAGCTCCATGAATTCCGGATACTGCATGGCGGCCTTGGTGATGAGGTAGAGATCCCAGGCGGAGGTGTAGTGATCCGGGTCATGCAGTCCACTGGGGTTGACGAAGTGGGTGTTCTCGCAGCCGAGGGCTTTGGCCTTGGCGTTCATGGCGTCCACAAAGGCGGCGATGGAGCCGGCGTCCCACTCCGCCAGAATGTTGCAGGCCTCGTTGGCGGAGACGATGAGCATACATTGCAGAAGCTGTTTCACCGTCATGACCTCCCCGGCCTTGATCCCGGCGCTGCTGCCGTCCGCGTGGTAATAGGTGTCGCTGAAGGCGCTTTCAGAGGCAGTGACCTCCTGATTCAGCAGTGTTTCATTGCCGCTGACCTTTTCCAGGATCAGCAGAGCCGTCATGACCTTGGTCAGGCTGGCAGGATAGTTTTTCTCATGGATGTTTTTGGCATAGGCCACGGCGTCGGTGTTCACGTCCGCCAACAGCGCAGCCTTGGCCTGAATGTCCGGGACCTCCAGCGCTCCGGCAGCGGGGGTGAGAAACAGCCCGGTAAGGCAGGTGCAAAGTAAAAAAACCGAGATAAAGCGTTTGAATTTCATATCTTTCTCCTGAAGAATATGGTATACTGGTAGAGACAGAAATCGTCAATGACCGTATTCGTTGTGATTCGACATTTTTAGTATATCAGATTCGTCAAAGGAGTTCAACCATGGGAGCGAAGTTAAAAGCTGTCAGAACGGAACTGATCCTTCTGGGCCTGACGGCGGTGTTTCTGGGCGGACTGCTGACGGTCTCTTACCGGGACCGGACCACCGCGACGGTGACGGTGACGGCGGAACACGCCCTGCCGCCGGAGGAGGTCGAGGTTACGCTGGTGGACCTGAATACCGCCGAAGCGGAGGAACTTGCCACTTTGCCGGGGATCGGCGAGGGGCTGGCGAAGCGGATCGTTGCCTACCGGACGGAGCATGGACCCTTTGAAGGCCCGGAGGGGCTGATGGAGGTCTCCGGCATTGGAGAGAAGAAGTTAGAGGAGCTGCGGGATTACATCACCGTGAGCAATGGCACATAAAAGGAGCGGAAACTTGAGAATTTTAGTGGTGGATGACGAAAAGACCCTGGTAAAGGGTATGAAATTCAACCTGGAAAACGAGGGCTACGAGGTGGAGTGTGCCTACGATGGCGCGGCGGCGCTGGAGCTGGCCCGGGAGGGACGGTTCGACCTCATCATTCTGGATGTGATGATGCCGGAGATGGACGGACTGGAAGCCTGTATGAAGATCCGGGAGTTTTCCAACGTGCCCATCATCATGCTGACGGCCAAGAGCGAGGACGCAGACAAGCTCATGGGTTTTGAGTGCGGCGCGGACGACTATCTCACCAAGCCCTTCAACATTCTGGAGCTGAAGGCCCGTGTCCGGGCACTGCTGCGGCGGGCCGCCGGGGTCCAGCGGAGTCAGGGGAGCCTGCTGACCGTCGGCAAACTCACCTTGAATACCGAGGAACGGGTGGCTATTCGGGACGGGGAACCGGTGGAACTCACCGCCAAGGAATATGACCTGATCGAGCTGCTGATGCGGAACCCCCGGCGGGTGTACAGCCGGGAGAACCTGATGAATGTGGTGTGGGGCTACACCTACGCCGGAGATTACCGCACGGTGGATGTGCATATCCGCCGCCTGCGTGAAAAACTGGAAGAAAACCCGGCGGAGCCGGATCACATCCTGACCAAGTGGGGAGTGGGCTACTATTTCAAAGGATAAGGCTTCCAAGAGCAGGCGCATGGCCCTCTGGGGCAGCCTGCAAGCCAAATTCGGACTGAGCTACATCGCCGTCATCGCGGCGGTGCTGCTTTTGCTGAACACCTATCCGCTGCTGGTCAGCGAGGATCTGGTGTTCCGCTCCAAGGAGACCAATATGACCGGCAGCGTGTCGGTGGTGGTGTATTCTCTGGCGGGCCTGAACCGGCTGAATCAGGAAAACGTGGCGGCTGCCATGGCAGTGGTGGAGGAGACGGGACTCAGCCGAGTTCTGGTGACGGACAGCACCGGTTTGGTGCTCTACGATACCCGGGAGACCGGCAGCGCCGTTGGAAAGTACACCTTCTATTCTGAGATCGTGCAGGCATTGGAGGGATATGACGCCTTTTCCTGCTCCTACCGGGACGGGGCCTTCCGCAGCCGCACGGCCTCTCCGGTGCTGTATCAGAACCGGATCATCGGCGCGGTGTACGCCTACGAATATGACACAGAGCAGGCGACACTGCTGGAAGGACTGCAAAGCAACCTCCTGAAGCTGTCCGCCGGTATCGCGGCGGCGGTGGTGCTGCTGAGCATCCTGCTCTCCCGGATGCTGACCCGGAAGATCAGCACCCTGCTGACGGCCATCCGCAAGGTCCGGGCCGGCGCTTACGAGCATCGGACCCACATCTCCGGCCGGGACGAGATCGCCCAGATCGGAGAGGAATTCAACAGCCTGACGGATCGGCTTCAGACCACGGAGACCTTGCGCCGCCGGTTTGTGTCCGACGCCAGCCATGAGCTGAAAACGCCGCTGGCTGCCATCCGGCTGCTGACGGATTCCATTTTGCAGACAGACCAGATGGATATGGAAACGGTCCGGGATTTTGTGACGGACATCGGCAGCGAGGCGGAGCGGCTCAGCCGCATCACCGAGAACCTGCTGCGCCTGACCCGGCTGGACAGCGACCTTCTGGACGCACCGGAGACGGTGGAGGTGGCTCCGGTGCTGGAACAGGTCATGCGGATGATGAGCCTGCTGGCCCAGGAGAAGGGCACGGAGCTGACCTACCGCATGGAGGGAAATTGCCGGGTATCGGCCACCAAGGGGGAAGTCCATCAGGTGATCTACAACCTGACGGATAACGCCGTGAAATACAGCGGCAAAAACGGTAAGGTCCGGGTGGAACTGCGACATGAGGACCATGACGTGGTGCTGACGGTGGCGGATAACGGCCCCGGCATCCCGGAGGAGGATCTGCCAAAGGTGTTCGAGCGGTTTTACCGGGTGGACAAGGCCCGCTCCCGTGCCGCAGGCGGCACCGGTCTGGGACTTTCCATCGTGCAGGATACGGTGAAAAAACGGGGCGGCACGGTGTCTGCTGCCAACCGCGCCGGAGGCGGCGCGGTATTTACCGTTCGCTGGCCTGAGGCGGAAGGAGGCGATCGCTCATGAAAAAACGCTGGATCGCCATTGCACTGCTGACCGTGCTGCTGATGGGGATCGGCGGCGCTATCGGAAAAGTCGGCGTCCGCCAGGAGAGCGGCGGCAGCGCCTATGCATTGTATTTTGTGGAGCGGGATCTGCGCTCGGCCGATGGCGGAGACGCCCTCCGGTCCGAGGAGCGGACATTAGAGGACGGCGGCCTCTCCACAGAGGAGCTGGCGGCGGCGCTGGTGGCGGAGCTGTTGAAAGGCCCGGCAGACCCCACGTTGAAAAGCCCGTTCCCAAAGGGAACAGCCCTGCTTTCCGCAGAGCAGAAGGGAACGGAGCTGCGGGTGGATCTCTCCGCGGCTTACAGCACCCTTTCCGGCGTGGGACTGTCTCTGGCGGACTATGCCATTACCCTGACGCTGACGCAGCTGCCGGACGTGGCCCGTGTGCGGATCACCGTGGCGGGCCGGGAGCTGGACTACCGCAGCAGGCAGGTGTTTTTGGCCCGTGACATTCTGACCGTCCCGAAGGAGGACGTGGTAGGCACTGTGGATACTTCCCTGTACTTTGTGAACGGCGATGGCGCATTGACGGCAGAAGCCAGAACACTGAATCTCTACGAGGGCGATACGCAGGTGTCCGCCGTGGTGCGGGCACTGGAAAACGGTCCGGAGACCAAGGGCCTTTCCGGCGTGCTGCCAGAGGGGTTCAAGGTCCGGAAGGTGTGGCTGGAAGAGGAAATCTGCTATGTGAGCCTGTCCTCGGCGTTGCTGGAGGGCCAGCCGGAGCCGGAGACCCTGTCTCAGGCGGTTCTGGCGCTGGAGCAGTCCCTGCTGTCGCTGGAGAGCGTGGAGGAAGTGCGGTTTCTGGTGGACGGCGAACTGGCAGACACCTACGGCCCCATCGACCTGCCGTAAAATGGAAGAACGAGCAAAACAAAGGCCGTCCGGTTCATCGCCGGACGGCCTTTTTTAGTGATCAAATTTGTCGATGGTAACGGTATCGCAAAACTCTGCTTTCAAGGCTTGCAGCTTGGCGAAGGTCTCCGTCCCGCAGTGGCGCTGCTGGTCCTCCGGGGTCTGCCAGGTTTCCACCAACAGAAGCGCGTCAGGGTCCTGAGCGTCCAAAAAGTAGTCATATTTCAGGTTGCCGGTTTCGTGAATGGAACAGGCCCGGACACCTAAATCGGAAATGGCCTTGAAAAATTCCTCCCGCTTGCCGGGTTTGCAGTGATAGGTGACATTCCATGTGAGCATAGTGGTTCCTCCGTTAAATCAATTTTTCCATGTCCGCCGGAATTGGGGCGGTGAAATACAGGTGAGTGCCGGTGACCGGGTGGGTCAGGGCCAGCGCGTAGGCGTGGAGAGCGGGGCGGGAGATCAGGTCCGGGTCCTCTGTGCCGTAGAGCCAGTCTCCGGCCAGCGGACAGCCGATGTGGGCCATGTGGACCCGGAGCTGGTGGGTGCGGCCCGTTTCGGGCTGCAGCTTTACGAAGGACAGGCCATCCCGCTGGGATAAGACCTCGTAATGGCTGACGGCCTGCTGCCCGTCGGGGCGGACCATGCGGCGGACGGCAGAAGTCTCGTCCCGGCTGATGGGCGCATCGATGGTGCCGGCGGGCGGCTTCGGACAGCCCACGCACACGGCCCGGTATTCCCGGTAAAAGCCATCCGTGTGGAGGGTGCGCCGCAGGCGGTCATGGATATAGCCGCTTTTGGCCACGGCCATGAGGCCGGTGGTGCCCTTATCCAGCCGGTTTACCACATGAAAGATAAAGTCCGGCCCCCGCTGATAGGCCAGCGCCCCCCGCCACGGTGGGGGTGTCCGGCAGAAAATTGGAGGCGTGGGCCGTCATGCCGGCGGGCTTGTTGAGGATCAGCAGGTGTTCATCCTCATAGACGATGGGAAGGGGCCAGTTTCCCGGTGTGGGGAGGAGCTTGGGCGGGCGCAGATCGTCAGACCGCACCGCCACCACATCCCCAGTATGGACCGGGTCCACCGTCCGGGCGTGGATGCCATTGACCCGGATGCCGTTTTCCGCACGGGTGAGCCGGGCTACGGCGTGGGTAGAGAAGTGGAGCTTCGCCTTCAAAATGTGCCGGACGCAGACGCCGTTCTCCTCCGGCGTCACGGTGTAGGTGATAACCTCCATCAGCTTTTCGCCAGATAGGTCCTGAGACTGTCCAACGCCACTTGGGCATCGCCGGTTCCCAGATCATACACCGCTTGCAGCTTGTCGCTGCGGCGTTCCAGCCGTCCGATCTCAATGGGCTGGCTGGGGTGCAGCACCCACGCCTTTCCCTGCTGTTCCCAGTTCAATAGCTCCCGAAGGGCATTGTTATAGACGTTGTGGCGGTTTTTGAGCTGCTCTGCCAGCGCCGGGTAATGCTTGTACCACAGGTCGATGGGCTTGGGGTTCATGGGTTTCTTTACATAGCTTTTGTCACGGGTGAGGATCACCACCACCCGGTCAAAGCCCAGCTTTTCGGCGGCTCTGAAGGGGATGGAGTCCGCAACGCCGCCGTCCAGATACAGCTTGCCGCCGATCTTCACCGGCTGGGACACGAAGGGCATGGAGGCGGAGGCCCGGATCACGTCCATCTGGGCCATGGCGTGTTCCAGACGGATATATTCCGGCTGGCCGGTCTTCACATTCGTCACCACCGCCCAGAAGGGGACGCCGGAGGCGTCGAAGGTGTCACCGTCAAAGGGGTCCAGCTCCCGGGGACCTTTTCATAGGCGTATTCCGTGTCTACGATGTTGCCGGTTTTCAGCAGGGGGATCAGCCCCATGTAATGATGGTCGGCGTTGAAGCGCTTGTTGTAGCGGATCACCCGTCCCGGCTGCCGGGAGAGGTAATTCACACCGAAGGCGGCCCCAGCGGACACGCCGATGATGCCGTCGAACTGGATTCCGGCGTTGTAGAAAACGTCTAAGGCCCCAGCGGTATACATTCCCCGCATGGCTCCACCTTCCAAAACAAGACAGGTTTTCATAGCTTAGCCTCCTATCGGCACTTGCCGGTTTCAAAAAATTAGTATATAGTATATCACGGAAAAAACAAAACGGCAATCTCGGATTGTCGGAAAAGGAGAACCGCTATGCTTTTATCCGCGGAGCATCTGTCCATCAACTTTGGCAGCCGCCAGCTGTTGGAGGATGTGAATTTTTATCTGAACGAGGGGGACAAGGTAGGCGTCATCGGCATCAACGGCACCGGCAAGTCCACCTTTTTGAAGGTCCTGGCCGGGAAATTAGAGGCTGACGCCGGAACGATTTCCCGGAATCCCAACGTGCAGGTAAGCCTGCTGGAGCAGAATCCCCCCATGGAGGATGACGCCACCGTTTTGGAACAGGTATTCCTGCATTTCCCCAAGGAATTCCGGGAGCTGAACGAATATGAGGCCAAGTCCATGCTCAACAAGCTGGGCCTGCCGGACTATGAGCAGAAGGTGGGGACCCTCTCCGGCGGACAGCGGAAGCGGGTGGCGCTGGCGGCGGCGCTGATCCACCCGGCGGATGTGCTGGTGCTGGACGAACCCACCAACCATCTGGACGCGGAGATGACCGCGTGGCTGGAGGACTGGCTCCGCCGTTTCAAGGGCGGACTGGTGATGGTGACCCATGACCGCTATTTTCTGGAGCGGGTGGTGAACCATATCACGGAGCTGAGCCGGGGCAAGCTGTATCATTACGAGGCCAACTATTCCAAATATCTGGAGCTGAAGGCCCAGCGGGCGGAGATGGCGGAGGCCAGCGAGCGGAAACGTCAGTCTATCCTGCGGACGGAGCGGGAGTGGATCATGCGGGGCTGCCGGGCCCGGACCACCAAGAGCCGAGACCGTATCGAGCGATATGAGGCCTTGAAAAATCAGGAGGCCCCGGAGACGGATGACACTGTGCAGCTGGCGGCGGCGTCCAGCCGTCTGGGTAAAAAGCTGATCGAATTGCACGACGTCAGCAAGACCTACGAGAGTCGCACGGTTATTCACGACTTCTCCTACAATCTGCTGCGGAATGACCGCATTGGCATTGTGGGGCACAACGGTGCCGGGAAATCCACGCTGCTGCGGCTGTTTGCCGGGGAACTGTCCCCGGACAGCGGCACGGTGGACATCGGCACCACTGTGAAGATCGGCCACTTTTCTCAGGAGGGCCGGGAGCTGGATCTGAACCAGCGTGTCTACGATTTTATCCATGACATCGGCGACGAGGTCCGCACCGACGAGGGTACCTTCACCGCCAAGGCCATGATGGAGCGGTTCCTGTTCCCCAGCGATTTGCAGTCAGTCCCCATCGGACGGCTCAGCGGCGGAGAACGGCGGCGGCTGTACCTGCTGTCCATTCTGATGGAAGCCCCCAACGTCCTGCTGCTGGACGAGCCCACCAACGATCTGGACGTGATGACCCTTTCCATTCTGGAGGACTATTTGCAGGGCTTCCCGGGCCCCATCCTTATCGTGTCCCATGACCGATTCCTGCTGGATAAGCTGGCGGAGCAGGTCTTTGAGGTGCGGGACGGTGCGGTGCTGCGTTACAGCGGCAACTGGTCCGACTGGAAGGCCAAGCGGAAAGAGGAGGAAGCGCCCGCCAAGGCGGAAAAGCCCAAGGCGGCGCAGGAGCGGCCCCGGGAGCGGAAGCTGAAATTCTCCTTCAAGGAGCAGCGGGAGTTTGAGACCATTGACGCGGACCTTGCGGCGCTGGAGCAGCAGATCAAGGACTGTGAGGCAGCGCAGAGCGCCTGCGGCAGCGACTATGTGAAGCTGCAGGAGCTGCAGGCTCGGCAGGCAGAACTGGTGGCCGCGCTGGAGGAAAAAACGGAGCGGTGGATGTATCTCACAGAGCTGAAGGAGAAAATCGACGCACAGTGAGTTTGCGTTAGAATGGATTCAATCAAGAGAAAAAAGGAGCGGCTTTTGTTCCCCCCTGACAGGGGTAACAACTAATTCCGGGGATACCCCGACAGGTTATCGTGTTTACGATGCCTGTCGGGGTTCTTCTGTTTTCCGGGGTTGCAGGCTTTCCATATCTTGCTGTTGGCTGTCCACGAAGCCGATGCCGTTGTAGTAGATCTCCACGGTCTGAGGCGCGTGTTTAGACCACTTCACCTCTTTTTCGTGTACCACGATCTTCTCAATAAACAGCCGCAGCAGTTCCGGTGTCAGTTCCGTAATGTCCGTATAACGCTTTGCCTTATCGAGGAAGTCCTCCGTCCCGCTCACCGTTTCCCGCAGGCGTTGGATGTCCGCTTCTTTCTGCGGGATACCTGCGGCGATTTGATTCTGCTCCTCCATATAGCTGCCGGAAAGCGTCTGGAACTGCTCCGTGGTGATACGGCCCAGCACGCTATCCTCATACAGCTTCTTGAAGATGGCGTCCAATTCCATTTTCCGCTTTCGCATGGCAGTTAGTTCTTTTTCCTGCCCGCGAATTTCCCGCCGAATCTCGGCGGACTGCCTGCTGCCGATATAGGTGGCAAATTCCTCCGGATGTTCCCGCGCTATGGCCGTTACTCTCCGCAGGTCCTCCAGCACCACCTCATCCAGAACGCACTCCCGAATGTAGTGGCCTGTGCAGGCTTCGCCATCTTTTTTATAGGTACGGCAGGTGAAGTGGTTGTAGCTGGCAGACATGGTATGTGCCCGGTGCAACACCATATTGAAGCCGCAGTCGGCGCAGAACACAAGGCCGGAGTACTTGTTCTGCTCATCCATATTGGTTCTTCGGCGCTTGTTCTTTCGTACCCGCTGCACAATGTCCCAAACTTCTTGTGTAACGAGAGCGGGATGGGTATTCTCAAACACCAGGCATTCTTCTCTGGAATGCTCCACCCTCCGTTTGTCCTTGTAGGACTTGGTGCTGTATTTCATGTTGACGGTGTTGCCCAGATAGATTTCGTTTTCCAGCATATCGGCTACGGTATCCCCAGACCAGTGATATGGGCGCTGGGTATCAATCCCGTATGAGTCATACTGTACTTGGTATAGGCGTACATGGTGGGTGTCAGCACCTGTTCTTTTTTCAGGATTCTGGCGATCTGGCTGGGGCCGTTGCCACTGGCGCACATGGCGAAGATCCTGCGGACGATGGCCGCCGCTTCTTCATCTACCGCCAACTTCTTTGTATTCTGGTCCTTGATGTAACCGTAGGGCGCTCTGGTTCCCAGCCGTTCTCCGCGTTCCGCCTTGGCTTTCAGCACCGCCCGGATTTTCCGGCTGGTGTCCCGAATAAACCACTCGTTGAACAAATTTTTGAACGGCATGAGGTCGTTGCTCTCGCTGCTGTCAGTGTCCACATTGTCATTGATGGCGATGTAGCGAACGCCGAACATGGGGAAGCGTTCCTCAATGTAGAGGCCGGTATGGAGTTGATTTCTGCCGAGGCGGCTGAGATCCTTGGTGATAATGATCCCGATTTCACCGTTCTCCATATCGGAAATCATCTGCTGGAACGCGGGCCTTTGGAAATTGCCGCCGGAGAAACCATCATCCACATAGAAGCAGGGATTAGGGAAATGGTGGTCTTCGGCAAACTTTTGCAGGATATTTTTCTGATTCTGAATGCTGTTGGAATCGCCCTCCAGACCGTCATCCTGGCTAAGACGGCAGTACAGTGCGGTTCTCTTGTCTCTTGCCCTCCTTTGGGTCAAACCGTTCAGAGCATTGCGACACCACAATACCCTGAACGGTCTGAAATGTCCAGCCCTTTAGGCACACAGCTTTCCCTGCTGAAACTCCAGTTCCGCCAATGCTTTCAGCTTGTCCTCCGGGGTTTCAGTTTCCTGTTTCGGAAACACAGAAACCACCCGGATCACCCGTCCGCAGGAGATCTGAAAGCGTTCCGTGCGGATAAACTCATCCTTATGCGATTCACTTGTGATAGGCTGCACCTCTTTCTTTTTATTCGAGGGGAAACCGGCGGCGTTTCCCGCCCCACATGGGCGCTCTCACCCATCGGCGGGCAAGGATGCCAGTCGGGGTGGAAGGAGGCCACACGGGGCGGCACAGGGCCAACGGCGTGCAGTCACCCTCTGACCGCTTTCGGCAATATTGCCAAAAGCGGTTCTCGTATTCTGCGCAGTTCCCCTCACTATCCCTCCCGAAAAACAGCGTGGTGAATAACCAGAAATCAAAAAATTTTAGAAAAATTTTGATGGTGCAGGGTGTTTCGTTGACCCCCTGCCGCCGAAATTGAGGGTGTCTGACAGACACCCTCATCATAGAAAGTCCGTGCAAAAATCGGCGGACAGACCCTTGCAAAGTCTCTCCGCTGATGGTAACATGCCACAAATTACAGAGGGAGGCATGGCACATGATGCATGCTTTTTTGATGATGGCAATGACACTGCTGGGCGGGATCGTCCGTCTGGCACAGGCTCTGCGGCTGTCTGTGCCGCTGCTGTACGGCGCACTGGTGATCACGGTGTTTCGCCCGTGGTATCTGACGCACACTGCATTGGCAGATGGCATTTTCTTTGTACTGGTGGGCCTCGTGGCACTGTCCTGGGTGGTGTCCCTGATCCGTGTGGTGAGAGAAATGGTAGTGTGACGATAAGGTTTGGCAAGATTGCCAAACCTTACTTTCTGACAACCTTGTTAAAAAGCAACATCGGGTTCGGTGAATTCACCGAACCCGTTTTTTCATATAAACCGCTTTTGACAAGATTGTCGGAAGAAGCATTGAGTTTGGTGAGGAAGGGTTGACAATATTGTCACACCTTCCTCGCTTCATGCTGCCTCCATTTTCATGAGTGTCCCTTTCAAGGCCGGGTTCGGCAACCTTGCCAAACCCGATTTTACATACTTACATTCCGGCAATTCTGCCGAAAAGTTTCCGCCTGCAGGCGGCATTGGGGACTGGGGCAAGCCCCAGCAAGCGCGTTTGTCATACAAACGCTATGCTTGCGTCAATGCCGCCACAGGCGGCGTTGGTATCTCAAAGGTGCCGATAATACTCCTTATGAGAAAATCGGCGATGAAGTGCGGTCGCTGACGGATGAGGTACCGTTTGACATCCCTGATTCGTGGGAGTGGGTGCGGCTGGGAGAGTTGTTTCAGCACAACACAGGCAAAGCCCTAAATGCCGCAAATCGCACTGGACAGTTGAAACAGTACATCACAACATCGAATCTGTACTGGGATCGCTTCGAACTCGACAATTTGAAGGAAATGCATTTTTCCGAGAGTGAGGTTGAAAAGTGTACGGTCATCAAGGGAGACCTCTTAGTATGCGAGGGTGGTGACATAGGCAGAGCTGCAATTTGGCCTTTTGATTATCCTATGTGCATTCAAAACCACATTCACAGACTGAGAGCGTATGTGCCGATTTGCACTCGTTTTTTCTATTATCTGTTTGACCTATATAAACACGCTGGCTGGATTGGCGGAAAAGGAATAGGAATTCAGGGCTTGTCCTCAAATGCCATTCACTCACTTTTATTTCCGCTTCCTCCTTTGGCAGAGCAATATAGAATTGTAGATGCCATCGTTACACTACAGCCGTACACCGACGCTTATGCCGATGTTGAATCAACGCTGGACATCCTAAACACCGCCTTTCCAGAACGCCTTAAAAAGTCGATACTGCAAGAGGCAGTCCAGGGTAAGCTGGTACCACAAGACCCGTCTGACGAGCCTGCAGAGGCTCTGCTGGAGCGTATCCGGGTGGAGAAGCAGCGGCTTATCAAGGAAGGCAAAATTAAAAAAGGACAAACACGAATCCGTCATTTTCAGACGGGATAATTCTCATTATGAAAAGCGTGGCTCAGAAGAGGTCTGCATCGACGATGAGATCCCGTTTGAAATCCCCGAAAACTGGGTTTGGTGCCGTTTGGGTTCAATTTTTGGAGAAACTAACGGATGGTGCTCACAGTACACCCAAATACACTGATAGCGGAGTACCATTTATCTCTGTTAAGGATGTAAGTTCTGGTGTTCTTTCATTTGATAGTGCCAAGCACATATCAGAAAGTGAGCATCGTGAGCTGTATAAACGGTGCGACCCCAAACGTGGTGATATTCTACTCACCAAGGTTGGAACAACCGGTATTCCTGTGATTGTCGATACAGATGAAGAATTCAGCCTGTTTGTGAGCGTAGCGCAGTTGAGGTTCTTACATTCGCTGCTTGACAAGAATTATCTGCTGCTCCTAATTCAGTCCCCGTTGGTACAACAGCAATGTACTGAGCACACCAGAGGCGTTGGTAATAAGAATTGGGTTATGAGGGATATTGCAAACACTCTCGTTGCTATACCTCCACTTGCAGAGCAGAAGAGAATTGTTGCGTTTTACACTTCCATTACGCCATTGATTCAATCCGTCGGCACTGTCTAATTCTCATTATGAGAAGTTGGACGGCGTGGAGCGCTGCATCGACGATGAACTGCCATTTGAGATACCGGAATCTTGGGCTTGGGTGCGATGGGGATCAATCGCAGAATCCATCCAATATGGGTACAATGCACCAGCAAAGCAGGAGGGGCGCATCAGAATGGTTCGCATAAGCGATATCCATGAAAACACTGTAGCATGGAGCTCTGTTCCATTTTGTGATATTGACGATTCTGACATTCCTACATATCTGCTTCAGGCAAACGACATTCTATTTGCACGAACTGGCGGAACTGTAGGAAAATCATTCCTTGTTAGTGAAGTGCCGTGTGAATCCATCTATGCTGGATATCTGATCCGTACTCGCTATAGTTCGCTCCTTTGCCCGCAATACTTGAAGTATTTCATGGAATCGCCGCTATATTGGCAACAGTTAAAAAGCGGGACAACCGCTACTGCACAGCCGAACTGCAATGGACAGACATTGGCAAAGATGCTGCTTCCACTTCCTCCGGCGAATGAGCAATTACGGATTGTTGATAACCTTGCACGCACATTTACCATAATAGAGAAAATGTAACAACCAGGCATACGCCATAGCCGTGCGTATGCCTGGTTTCCTTTTACCAGTCTATGACCTCATCGACAATGGCTCGTTGTTCGGTCGAGGTTTTGCGGAGGTATATGCGGGTGGTTTCAATACTTTCATGCCCCATAAGGTCGGCGAGGAATGCGATGTCGTTGCAGCGCTCCAAGAAGCTCTTTGCAAAGCGGTGACGGAAGGAATGCGGGTAAATGACCACTGGGTCAATGCCATATCGTACTGCCAGCTTTTTTAGCTGTCCTGAGATGCCTCTGGTGGTGATTCTGTCCCCGTATTTGTTCAAAAAAATGAAGCCGCTTTCTTGGTGCTTATCGTTCAGCCAAGAAAGGGCTTCATTTTGCAGAGCCTTGGGTATGTATATTCGTCGGAGTTTACCTCCCTTCGAATATAAGTCCAAATGCCCCAGCTTGATGTGTTCCACCTTAATCTGTATGAGCTCACTGACTCGTGCGCCGGTTGCAGCCAGGAAGCGTATTACAAAGTACCAGAACAGCTCGTCATCCCGCTTGAGGCAGTTTTTGAAATACTCATAATCTGCTTCGCTGATGACATTTTCCAGAAAGGCTTTCTGCTGCACTCGTACAAACGGCATTTTCCAGCTCTCTTTGCCGATGCTCTCCAAGTAGCAGTTGATTGCCCTCAGACGCAGATTGACGGTCTTTGGCTTGTAGTTCTCGATCAACCACACCTTATACGCCCGCAGGGTCTTTTTCGTGATACCACCGTACTGCGAGCTGTATTGCCGAAGGGCAAAAAGGTACGAGGATATCGTGTTTTCCGAGAGGTTTGTGCCTCTCAAGTGTCTTTCGAATTCTTCTATCATAGTGAAAGACCTCCTTTCACTATGATATTATACCGCGTTCCTTTTACAGCCCTTTGACCAGAGGAAGTAATTCCTCAATTCGCTGGACGATGCGGTGCTGTTCGACGAGTGGCGGAACAGGGATCAGTTTAACCTGTAACATAGGCACTGTAAGCTGTTGAATACTCGTTCCTACCCCTTGTTCGAATAAAGCTGTGAAAACAAAATGCAGATACTGCAAATCAATTCCAGCGCACGGTACAACAGTAATTAAGCGCACTATTGGAACATAAGGCTCATTGCGAACACAGCTAAAGCCAATAGTTCCTCTGCCTGAAATTGTAACGCTTTTGTCGAACACCTTTGCCACATCCGTGTACCCAAATAGTCCGTCATCCTTTTCGCCATTTGAGTATACAGGTACAGAACACTCTTCTGTTTTCACTTTTGAAAAAACACTTGGCTTGTCGCCGCCAGCAGATATACTCAGTGAGATGGTTGGAATTCGTTGCCATGACCAGTTTTCCGGTATCTCAAATGGCAGTTCATCGTCGATGCAGCGCTCCACGCCGTCCAACTTCTCATAATGAGAATTATCCCGTCTGAAAATGACGGATTCGTGCTTGTCTTTCTTGATTTTTCCTTCCTTGATGAGCCGCTGTTTTTCCGCCCGGATTCGTTCCAGCAGAGCCTCTGCAGGCTCGTCGGATGGGTCTTGCGGTACCAGCTTGCCCTTGACTGCCTCTTGCAGTATCGATTTCTTGAGGCGTTCTGGAAAGGTGGTATTATACAAGTCAAGTTCAGTTTTGCACTTGGAGTACGCATCGATAATTGGAAATATGCGTCCAAGCATAACAACAATTCGCCTTTGCTCCTCCAAAGGTGGTACGGGCATTAATGTGGACACTATTTTTTCCTTGGAAATATTTGGCTGTGCGCCGCCTTCACCTTGTTTTATAAACAACGGTTTTTGTGCCATCAGGAAATAAAACAGATACTTGTTATCCAAACCGCCGAGAGGAAAACACGCGCAGCAGGCTTGGTTGGTCGTGGCGGCGATGCTCAATATTCCGAGTTTTCCAATAGTTGCTCCGTACATAGCAATCAGGACAGAGCCAGCAGGATTGAGGCGAACCGATGTTTTCTCAAGAGCTAATTCCGTAATAGTTTCTGGAATAGCATCAATATACGAATCAGTAAGGTCACCCGTTTTTAGCCAAGGTATGTTCCCACCATAGTATTCCGGGTGAGTCCGGCTTGGGGTAGCGCCAGCCCCCCAATCACCGATATTGCCCAGCCGCACCCACTCCCACGAATCAGGGATGTCAAACGGTACCTCATCCGTCAGCGACCGCACTTCATCGCCGATTTTCTCATAAGGAGTATTATCGGCACCTCTGAAAATGACGGACGGGTTCTTTTCCTTTTTGATTTTTTTCTCTTTGATTAGTTTTTCTTTCTCTGCACGGATGCGCTCCAGCAAGACGCTGGCGGGTTCATCATTCGGGTCTTGGGGTACAAGTTTGCCCTGCACAGCCATTTGCAGAATAGAATTTTTCAATTGCTGTGCGGTCATCCTTTCTCCTCCTCTGCTGTAATATCGATGCCGAGAATTTCAGTAATCTGAGCCAGGATGCGATCGATGTCAGCATTCAGGCTTGCCCGCTTTTCCTGGTACTGCTGGATGAGTTCCTTGGGAGGCAGAATTTCCTCCTCTTCATGGGGATAGCCGCAAAGGTCAATGTTATAGCTACGAGCAGCGATTTCCTCAACTGTGTATTTTTTTGCCTTATCGAAACCGTCCACGGTGATTTCCTGCCGATTATCCCACCACTCCATAGCAGGGGCAAAATGCTCCAACTTCATGGGCTTGGTCTTGGAGAAGTTTTTATAACCATCCGGCATATCCAAGCGGTAGAACCAGGTTTCCTTTGTAGGTCCAGTATGGTCGAAGAAGAGAATGTTGGTCGTAATTGATGTGTAGGGCGCAAAAACGCTGTGCGGCATACGGATCACGGTATGCAGATTGAACTCAGACATTAACTTTTGCTTGATTGCCATTTTGGCATTATCGGTGCCGAACAGGAAACCATCCGGGAGGATGATAGCGCACCGCCCGCCCTTTTTCAGACGGTACATAATGACATCCATGAAAAGGTCAGCGGTTTCACTGCTGCGGAGATCTGCCGGGAAATTCTGCTTCACGCCATCCTTTTCGTTACCGCCATAAGGGGGATTCATCAGAATGACATCAAAACGGTCAGACTCCTTGTAATCACGGACATTTTTCTCCAGAGAGTTGCCGTGGATAATCTGGGGGTTGTCGATATCGTGCAGGAGCATATTGGTGGCACAAAGCAAAAACGGAAGCGCCTTCTTTTCAATGCCGTAAATGGAGTTGCTGTAAACCGTTCTGTCCTCAACGCTCTGCACCTGGGCGTCCAGTACCTTCAGTGCAGAGGTAAGGAAGCCACCGGTACCGCAGGCAAAGTCCGCAATGGACTCGCCCAGCGTTGGCTTAATCATCTGCACCATAAAGTCGGTAACAGCACGGGGCGTATAGAATTCGCCGGAGTTACCAGCACTTTGCAGGCTGCGGAGGATTGTTTCATAGATTTCACCAAAGGCGTGGCGGTCCTCGTACTCCTCAAAATCAATCTCGTCAATGACATTGATGACCTGGCGGAGCAGGATACCATCCTTCATGTAGTTGTTATTATCCTCAAAAGCCGTTCTAACAATAATCTGGCTCATGGGGGTGTTTTCATCAATTTCGATGCTCTTTAGGGTCGGGAACAGCTTCAGGTTTACAAACTCAAGCAGGGCATCGCCAGTCAGCGCCTTGCCATCTTTGTTGTCCACAGCCCAGTTGCGCCAGCGCAGTTCCTCCGGAATTATAGACTTATAGTCATCGTTATAAAAACTCCCAGATTTCCTCCTTGGCGTCATACACCTTGAGAAACAGAATCCAGACCATCTGCTCGATACGCTGGGCATCGCCGTTGATGCCGGCATCATTTCGCATGATGTCCTGCAACCGTTTGACCAAGTTATTTAAACTCATATTGTTTTTTCTCCTTCAAATTATGCGGCATAGATTTCGTCCTGAAGTTCCTTGATTGCTTTTTTGTACCCAGCTTTGCCGCCGAACAGTTTTGCTATCTTCATGGGGGTGCCGAACTGCCGGAACGGGTCATTCGACAGGATTTCGATATTCTCAATATCCTGGATTCCCTCGTTCATGTACTTGTCCAGCAAGGCACTCAGGACTTCCTGGGCAAGCCCAGAATACTTATACAGGTAGCCACGTTTACGGACATTATTGGCTCGTTCAGCCTTTGTCAGCGGCGCTTTGTCATAGGCAATGTGGCAAATAAGGTCAAAATCATCTATGTCCTTATTGCCCGATGCCTCACGCAATGCTTCCAACAGAACCCCACGCTCCTGGAGTTCATCAATAATGGCCTGTTTCTTCTCCTCGGAGTTCCAGGCACGGAGGAACGAATCCAGGGTGGCATACTCACCGAGAATGTTCTTCTTGGAGTAATCCGTCACGCTTTCCGTGATGAGCTTACCGTCCTTGTCGTAGTATTGGACTCGCTCGTTCAAAATCGTGACCTCGACACCACGCACCCGGTATTTATGCTTCTTTTCAGGCGGATCATCGGTGTCCCCGCAGGGACCGGGAGTCGGGGCGGGCGGCTTCGGCGGATCGATGGTCGGCTCTTCGCCGGGATCATCGTCATCATCAATGATAGAGATCGGGTCTCCATCGAATTCCGGGTCTGCGAAAAGTCGGCAGGCGTTACGGAAATCCATGATGGTGAAATACTCTTTGCCATAATCGGGTTTGAGTCGTGTCCCACGCCCGATGATCTGTTTGAACTCGGTCATGGAGTTTATGTTGTTGTCCAGAACGATGAGCCGGCATGTTTTGCAGTCCACGCCAGTCGTCATCAGTTTAGAAGTCGTAACGATCACGGGATATTTGCTATCCTCTGCGATGAAGTAGTCGAGCTGCGCCTTGCCCTCGGCGTTGTCGCCAGTGATGCGCATGACATACTTGGCATTCTCCGCCACAAGGTCGCTGTTCTCATTCACGAGCGCCTGCCGCATACGCTCTGCATGATCAATATCCACACAGAATACGATGGTCTTGGCAAAGCGGTCGTTCTCCTTCAAAAAGCGAGTAATGCGCTTTGCAACGGCAGCGGTACGCTCATCAATGATGAGGTTTTTATCGTAGTCCTTGGTATTGTACTCACGGTCATCAATCTCATAGCCGTAGATATCCCGCTGTCCTGCTGTGGGACGCCAACCTTCCAGATCTTTGTCCAGGCCGACACGGAGAACTTTGTACGGTGCAAGGAAACCATCGTCGATACCTTGCTTCAAACTGTATGTATAGATGGGTTCACCGAAATAAGAGATATTGGATACCTCTTTCGTTTCCTTCGGCGTAGCCGTCATGCCAATCTGGGTGGCGCTGCAGAAGTATTCGAGTATTCTGCGCCAACGGGAATCCTCCTTGGCACTGCCACGGTGACACTCATCGATGACAATAAGGTCGAAGAAATCCGGCTGGAATGCACGGAACGGCTCTTCATTCTCATCACCGGCCAACTGCTGATAAAGGGACAGATACAGCTCGTAGGAACTGTCCAGCTTCTTTCCCTCGATTTTCGTCATGACCTTTGCAAAAGGCTTGAAGTCCTGTTGCATAGTTTGATCGACGAGGATGTTGCGGTCAGCAAGGAACAAGATCTTTTTCTTTCGGCCGGATTTCCAAAGGCGATGGATGATTTGGAATGCGGTATAGGTCTTGCCAGTGCCGGTCGCCATAACGAGAAGAATACGGTCCTGCCCACGGGCTACTGCGTCAACGGTGCGGTTGATGGCGATGCGCTGATAATAGCGTGGGGTCTTATCACCCGGCTGGAAATAGTACGGCTCGGTGATAAGTTGCTCCTGCTCCGGGGTGAAGTGCTCGTCCCCGATATGCCGCTGCCAAAGAGCCTGTGGCGAAGGAAACTGCTCAAGCGTCAGTTCACGCTCTTTCCCGGTATTCATATCGTGTTCGAGGAAACCGTCGCCATTTGAACTGTACACAAACGGGATGTCAAGCACCTCGGCATACTCGATGGCTTGCTGCATTCCGGCTCCGACGCTGTGTCTGTTGTCCTTTGCCTCGACAATAGCAAGCGGAATATTGGGCTTGTAATAGAGCAGATAGTCGGTACGCTTTCTTTTGCCTCTGGCGGTAACATTCCCACGGACGATAACACGACCGTCCGTAAAATTGTACTCCATTTTAATTTGCTTAAGTTTATCCCAGCCTGCGCTCTCAATCGCTGGAGTAATATACTGTAACTTGATATCTTCCTCAGTCATCTCGTGTTTCGTCATAAGTTCGCTCACAGTGACCCTCCCTTCGACTTCCGATAAGGTGCAATTATGAGAAGTTCCTTTTATACATAGATTGTACCAGAATGCAGCCTTGTTTTCAACGAAAAGCCACTGACCCTGAATAATTCAGAGTCAGTGGCTTTTTCAATGCTACTTGAACGGTAATTTGTAATGTTGTCCTTGTGCGTGGATAACTTTGCCGCTCCTTTTTCTTTTGAATTTGAATATGCGCTTTTACAGCCGGTCTTCTTTCGTTTCCGCGTACCAGAGATTATAGGTCTGGCGGTAGATGCTCGCGGCATCCTCCGTGTGGCAGACCATCCGCACCCGGCAGGGATGGTCATGGGTCCGAAGATCCTCCATAATGACTTTCAGCGCTACGGAGGCCGCCTGGGCCATGGGATAGCCGTAGACCCCGGTGGAGATGGAGGGAAGTCCACGGAATCAATGCCGTGTGCCCGGGCAAGCTCCAGACAGCTCCGGTAGCAAGCGGCCAGCGCCGCCGCCTCGCCATGCCCGCCGCCCTGCCAGATGGGTCCTACGGTGTGAAGGACATACCGGGCCTGTAACCGATACCCCTGTGTCAGCTTGGCTCGGCCCGTCTCGCAGCCGTGAAGGGTCCGGCATTCTGCTAACAGCTCCGGCCCGGCGGCAGCGTGAATGGCGCCGTCAACGCCGCTGCCCCCCAGCAGAGTGCGGTTGGCGGCGTTGACGATGGCTTCCGCGTCGGACGCGGTAATGTCTCCTGTGACAATGGCAAAACGGTCCATATAAGCACCTCCCGGATGTAGAGAATCGTGAATGGTATAAAATCAGCATAGACTGTCTGAAATAAAAAAGCAAGAGACTGTCAATAAAATGGTAAATTCTCTGTGATGGGAAGGTAGGGCAGCCGTTAGCGGCTTTGCCGCTCTACGGATGCCGCATACCCCTTGCGGGTGAAGGGTGTGCGCGGAAAACCCAAGAAGGGGAAACAGGCGAAGTGCCGCCAATGGAGATTTCCGCGACGGAAAGAAAGGGTGTGTGCGGGAAACCCAAGAGGGGTGTTCCGCACCATTGAAATCCTAAGTTTTCAGAACTTTATAAAGTTCTGAAAACTGGCTCAGCGGGGCGAAAAGACTTTTCCGACACGCTGAAGGCAAGTGTAAACTTTTTTTGAACTGGTGAAAAATTTCACGAATTGGGTTGCCGACTGCGAAAAACCACAGTATAATAAATTTGGAGTATTAAGAAAACGTTAAGAAGCAGGAGGAGACCCGTGAATACGAGCCGCTATTATCAGTATATTTTTCCGGGGACCATTGCGTTTTCCGTTGTGCTGATGCTCATTGGTCTCAGCATGGGCCATCCGGAGCAGCTCCTGTCGGGGCTTTGGAAGATCGTCACCATGCAGGATCTTCTGATCACAGACTATATCCATATTGCGGGCCCTGCCGCCGCTTTTGTCAATGCGGGACTGGTGACCATCATTTCCATTCTCATCATCAAGCTGGCCAAGGACCCTTTCAACGGCTTTACCATTGTGGAGATGGGGCTGATGGCGGGCTTCTCCCTGTTTGGAAAAAATGTGTTCAACATCTGGCCCATCATTTTAGGGACATGGCTGTATGCCCGATATCAGAAGGAGCCGTTTTCCAAGTATGCCTCCGTGGCCCTGCTGGCGACGGCGCTGGCACCGCTGGTGAGCTATATGGCACTGGGCAGCGTTCACGCCAGCCTGCCGCTGGGCGTGTTCACCGGTATTCTGGTGGGCTTTTTGCTGCCATCCCTGTCGGCCTACACCTATAAAATACAAAACGGCATGAACCTCTACAACATGGGCTTTGCCTGCGGTCTGTTCGCCATGATGGTGGTGCCGATCCTGACGGCCTTCGGTGACAAGCCGGACTCGGTGCTCTATTGGTCCACGGGTCTCAATTTTGAACTGAGCCTTGCCTGCGGCGCCCTGTGCGTTGTGTTCATCCTCATCGGCACCTTCGGCTGCGGCGATCCCGCATGGGCCGTGTGGGCCGGATACCGGCGCCTGCTGAGCACCACAGGCCGGGCGCCCAACGATTATCTGCGTATGTTCGGCGCCGGGCCGGTAATGGTGAATATCGGCATCAACGGTCTGATCGGCATTGCCTATGTGCTGTTGGTAGGGGGCGACCTCAACGGCCCCACTCTGGGCGGTATTTTCACCATCATGGGTTTTTCCGCCTTCGGCAAGCATCCCCGGAACATCATTCCCGTGATGTTCGGCGTGTGGCTGGGGGCGCACTACGAACCCAATTACCCGGCGCTCCAGCTGGCGGGCCTGTTTGGGACCACGCTGGCCCCCGTTGCCGGCCACTTCGGCCCGGTGTGCGGCATACTGGCGGGATTCATCCACTCGGCGCTGGTGCTGCAGACCGGCGGCCCGGTGGCGGGATTGAACCTCTACAACAACGGCTTTTCCGGCGGCCTTATCGCCATTGTGCTCTATCCGACTCTGACGGCCATTATCCGCCATCGCCGGCCGAAGCTCCGGGATGCGGATTACTATGACCTCTTTGAGGCAGATCAGCCCATCAATATGTCTAACTGGCATACCCACCGCCCCACGCCTGAGGAAAAGGCCACGGAAGCGGCTGGCCGCATGACGGATGATCTGCCGGAGCGGGAGGGCTTTCAGCGGATGCAGAAAAATGAGAAGAAAGAAAACGGGTAGGACTTGCCCTTTGGGTAAGTTTGTGACATAATATCCTCTGAACCATTAAGCTTTTGGGTAAAAAAGGAGCAGAAAAATGACCCCAAAGAAAATTGCCCTGCTGACGGACTCCAGCGCCGACCTGCGTTGGGATCAGGCCAGGGAAAATAATATCTTTTTGTCCCGCTGCGGATCCTGTGCGAGGACGGCGAATATCTGGACGGCGTCAACATCACCGGCCCGGATATTTATCAGCGGCTTCATAACGGCGAGCTGCCCCAGACCTCCCCTGCCCCGTGTGGAGGACTTCAGCGCGAAGCTCCGGGAGATCTTTGATCTGGGATATGACGGCGTGATCGCCGTCATGCTGTCCAGCGGCCTGTCCGGGACCTATAATCTGGCCCGGATCCTGGCGGGAGAATGTGCGGAGCAGGGCTATGCCATGAAGGTGTTTGACTCTGTCAGCGGCGCTTTGGGTCAGGGCATGACGGTGCTGCAGCTGGCTGAGGACATCAAAAACGGCATGGACTGGGAAGAACTGACGGAGCGCCGGGCTCCGCAGCTCATCGCCAACACCTATCCCTTCTTTTCTGTGGATACGCTGGAGTATCTGGTGAAGGGCGGCCGGATCGGCAAGGTCACGGCTATGGCCGGCACCATGCTCCAGATCAAGCCCATCATCACCTTTGCGCCGGACGGACAGCTGCAATCTGTGGCCAAGGTCCGGGGACGGCATCAGGTGATGCGGAAGCTGGTGGATATGGCTGTGGACCGCTGCGGCGAACACAAGCGGTACAATCTGGCGGTGGCTCATGGCGGCGCACCGGAGGAGATGGAGACCGTGCGGCAGATGCTGACAGAGGCACTGCCCAACAGCGACCACCTGTGGGACGGCGAGATCGACGGCACCCTCAGCGTCTACATCGGAGACGGCGTGCTGGGCGCTGCCGTTCAGGTGCTGGACTGACCAAAAGCAGAATACCAGAAACAGACACCCGCCTCGGCAGGGTGTCTTTCTATCATAGACAAAATGGCGGAAAATGCTTGCAAAACAGAAAAGACTGTGATACTCTTAAAATTAGAGAAATGTAACAAAGGAGGAGCGCTCATGCTGGATATTTTTGAGATCCTTGGACCAATTATGGTAGGTCCCTCCAGTTCCCACACGGCGGGAGCTGTGCGCATCGGGCGGATGGCCCGGACCCTTTTGGGAGAACCGCCGGTGAAGGCGGACATTGGATTGTACGGTTCCTTTGCGGAGACCGGCCGGGGCCACGGTACGGACCGGGCGCTGGTGGCAGGGCTGCGTCCTGGGTTTGCTGGGTCCGGTGCTTCCAGTGCTTCTTCCACATCCTGCTGACCACTGCCGACATAGCCAATGCCGTTGTAGTAAATCTCCACGGTCTGGGGCGCGTGCTTAGACCACTTTACCTCTTTTTCGTGAACCACGATCTTCTCAATAAACAGCCGCAGCAGCTCCGGCGTCAGCTCCGTGATATCCGTATACCGCTTCGCCTTATCGAGGAAGCTGTCCGTCCCGCTCACCGTTTCCCGCAGACGCTGGATCTCACTCTCTTTCTGTGAAATACCGGCAGTGATGAGGTTCTGTTCTTCCGTGTAGCTGCCGGAGAGCATCTGAAACTGCTCTGTTGTGATGCGGCCCAGCACACTGTCCTCATACAGCTTTTTGAAGATCGCGTCCAGTTCAGCTTTCCGCTTCCGTATGGCGGCCAGTTCTTTCTCCTGCCTGCGGATCTCCCGCTGAAGCTCGGTGGACTGCTTGCTGCCAATGTAGGCGGCGAACTTTTCCGGATGTTCCCGCGCCGCGCTCGTCACCCGGCGCAGGTCCTCCAGTACGATCTCGTCCAGAACACACTCCCTGATGTAGTGGCCCGTGCAAGCTTCCCCGTCCTTCTTGTAGGTGCGACAGGTAAAGTGATTGTAGCTGGCGGACATGGTATGCGCCCGGTGCAGCACCATGTTGGAGCCGCAGTCGGCGCAGAACACAAGGCCGGAATACTTGCTCTGTTCTTCCATCTTTGTCAGACGGCGCTTGTTCTTACGGACTCTCTGTACCACGTCCCAGACCTCCCGCGTAATGAGGGCGGGATGGGTGTTCTCAAAGACCAGGCATTCCTCTCTTGGATGTTCGACCCTTCGCTTGTCCTTGTAGGATCTGCTGCTGTGCTTCATGCTGATGGTATTGCCCAGATAGATCTCGTTCTCCAGAAGATTGGCAATGGCACTGTTTGACCAGTTATACGGATGTGCTGTATCCAGACAGGTGTGCGTGATGCCGTACCTGGTGTAGGCGTACATGGTGGGCGTCAGGATCTGCTCCTTCTTGAGAATGCGGGCAATTTGGCTGGGGCCACTGCCGCTGGCGCACATGGCGAAGATCCTGCGGACAATAGCTGCCGCCTCATCATCCACGATTAGTTTTTTGTGCCTGGGTCCTTTCGGTAGCCGTAAGGTGCTCTGGTCCCCAGCCGTTCGCCCCGTTCCGCTTTGGCCTTCAGCACCGCACGGATCTTCCGGCTGGTGTCCCGAATAAACCACTCGTTAAACAAATTCTTGAACGGCATGAGGTCATTGCTCTCGCTGCTGTCGGTGTCCACATTGTCATTGATGGCAATGTAGCGGACGCCGAACATGGGGAAGCGTTCCTCGATGTACAGGCCCGTGTGAAGCTGATTTCTACCGAGGCGACTGAGATCCTTGGTCACAATGATCCCGATCTCGCCGTTTTCCATGTCTGAGATCATCTGCTGGAACGCCGGTCTTTGGAAGGTTCCTCCCGAAAAACCGTCATCCACATAGAAGCAGGGGCTGGGGAAATGGTGATCTTCCGCGAATTTCTGCAAAATAGCTTTTTGATTCTGGATCGAGTTCGAATCGCCCTCTATCCCATCATCCTGGCTGAGACGGCAGTACAGGGCGGTTTTCCTGATTTGGTTTGACTGATTCATACAGTCCTCCTTTTCTTTGTCAAACCGTTCAGAGCATTGCGACACCACAATACCCCGAACGGTTTGAATTGTCCAGCACTTTACGCACACAGCTTTCCCTGCTGCGGCTGTCCGTACCGCTGCTGTACGGGGCATTGGTTATCACGGTATTCCGCCCGTGGTATCTGGCCCATACCGCTCTGGCGGACGGCATTTTCCTTGTGCTGGTGGGTCTTGCGGCGCTGTCATGGGTGGTGACGCTGATTCGAGCGGTGCGGGAGACGATCTGGTAAAGTAAGGGTTGGCAAGATTGCCAACCCTTACTTTTAGACAACCTTGTCAAAAGGTCTGACCGGGTTCGGTGAATTCACCGAACCCGGTTTTCAGCGTCTACCGCTTTTGACAATGTTGTCTGAAGCGCTTTAGAGCAGCAGCGCAATGGCGGCAAGCGTTGATGCAACGATTGTACGGACAAGCTTGGGCGATGCTGTTTTAGAGAAGGGAACACCCAGAAGTTCAAGCTATTTGCGTAATATAAATGTTGGTTCTATTGACAAAGTTACTAATGAACCGGGCCTTTGGCAGCGGTTGCCTCGCAATACATTAGTGGGGTATGGGACTGTGACCCCTGTAAATTATGCAGTGCCTAAAACGGGAAGTGTTGAGGTTTCTAATCCCGGCGTGATTGGCAACTGTTCTTTCTCTTTGGAATATTGGACTGGCGGTGGGTATACTAATGTGCCTTGCCTACAGTTCAATTACAAAGCGCTCGAGGTGGGTACGACTAAAGTTACGGTCACATACTATTATAACTATGGTCTTATTAACATTCCTAACGGAAGAACTTGGTACAAAGAAACTGCTACCTTTACTGTTACTGTCGGAGAACAGGTAAAACCCACCGGAAAACCTGTTGTCTCAAATTTCACAGACGAAATCTCGCTTAAGTGCATTGACGATTCGGCTCATGATGCAT
>VOFI01001029.1_pt1 | contig 44001 bp, 55 predicted proteins | sample 5384131 | NCBI WGS metagenome assembly VOFI01 (sample SAMN12384728, study PRJNA508395) | human gut metagenome | isolation source: healthy gut H | host: Homo sapiens
GCTCCACCACTGTAAGGAAGTCGTCCTCGGTGGGGTTCCTGGGAATGACATGCGCCTGCACTGCGTCTTTCAGTGCGGCGTGGAGGGTGGAGTGAATGTGGCGCACCATGGAGTCGGAGAGCTGATGATCCATCTCGGGGTGCTCGTGGATGCGCCCCTCCGTTTTTAGACGGCGGTACATTCGCTGGATGTCCTGCTGAGAGATAAGGGAGATTTGTTTATCGCCCAGCTGCGGCTTGATGTAGTATTCGATGTAGCGGCGGTAGCCCTCGAGGGTACCGGGCCGCACCGTACCGCCTTGTACTCCGTGAGCCAGCCGCCGGACGGTCTTCGTTTTGCCATGTATTTCACTTCCTTTTGATTCATTTTCTTTTTTGCAACACAAACAACTACCACACTTTTGCGGAAATAGCTATTGGTTTTTTGAAAGATTTAGCAAATCTTCTGGAAGTCGAGAGCACCGTAGAGGACGACGGAACGCAAAGCAGTACCCGCAAATATCACCGGGTGGAGAAAAAAGAGGACATCGAAATCACCTGCTTCGACGGCGAGGGGCTGATCTCAAAAGAATATGCCCGCGTCGTGGACGAGAAGCTGTGCGGGAAGAAAGTCCACACCTCATTCCAGATCCGTATGCCCTATGTCAAGGGTATGCTGCACGATTGGCTCACCAAGCAGACGGAACTGGCGTATTACAACTTCTGCGCCAACGAATCGTTTCGGCAGAATTACTTTCTGGAAAAGTTTGAGCGGGTCAGCTGGTGGGAACGACACCAAGGCAAGGACCAGATCCTTGCCGCCGTGCTGAAAAAGATCCTCGGAGACATTGTCTGTGATATGGAGGACGAGAACACCGGCAGGGAGAAAAAGCAGCTGTTTCGTGATCACCGCCATGATGAGAGCCTTCGCGGACAAGTCCGCCTCCCGGAGCTACCGTGATGCGGTGACGGCCAAGTGCCAGGAGCTGCTGACCGCTATCGTGAGACCGACTCTGGCCGTGCGCTATGTGGTCGCCCTCGGCAGGCGTGACCTACTGTGGGATCTGCTGCCGGAGCACATCGAGAAAAATGTTCTGGAGGTGTGGGATGATTAACGAATGGGAGGAATTCTGCGCATATACTGGAACGGTTTCCTATACCGCCAGTAAGAAGAGCGACACGACATGGCTGGGTCGGTTCACCTTTGCCACAATCCTGGAGTTTGAGGGGATGGCACGGATTTTGAGCATCCTGGCCCGCGGATACCTGTTTCACAGCAAGGACGGAGCGGTCATTTCGGGTGATCCGCATGATCGGATCGACCATGCCCGCCGTGCGCTCTGCGCCTGGTGCAGTGTGCCGGAGGACGGAAAGCGTGTGCAGGACAAGGAGTGGCAGTTCCAGACGGATTTTTCGGAGCTGCACACGGAGTTCCCGGAGCTGGTAGATGCGGACGGGGTCGGCTGGTTCCTCCGCCATGTCCTCCGCATCGCGGACTTCATGCTGACGCACCCGGAAAAGGTGCGCAGCACCTCGCTCAAGTATGCGGAGGTCATTCAGTCCAAGTTCTCTGCCGCATGGCGAAGCAAGGTGCTGCAGTATCAGATCCCGATTTTTGCGTCCCAAACCAAGGGGGCTTGGACACTGCGCTTTGATGATGTCCTTGCCGATGCGCTGGAGCACGGCCCGCTGCGCAGAGAGGGACCGGAGCTGCCGCCCGAACTGACAGAAAAAGTGAAAGCGGCGCTTCCGAAGGAAATTCCAGCCGCAGTTGTCTGTACGCTGATTCGCTATTACCTCGCCAATCGGCAGGATGATTGCGAATGGGTCGTCCTGCCGGTGGCGAACTTTGACGCCTACTTTGGGGACACCAGCTTCAGCAAGAAATATCTGCCCAAGATCCCGGCGGAGATTGTGGAGCGGAGCAACGCTTTCGGCATCAGCCGGTATCGAATCAAGGAAGAATATCTGCCATAAGACGCAGACAGCGGGACAAGCCTTTACGGCCTGTCCCGCTGTTTTTCCCGTCTGGATTTTGAAAGTGTTTTCCTTGTCTATGGCGGCTCAATCGCTGAGCTGCTGCCTATGATTTACTCGTCATCATCAGGCCATGAGGAGATCATGTGAATATCGCCGGTGTCCATATCCATCGCCATGTGATCGCCCATGCGCAGCATGAGATCCCCATCGGAGTCCATCGCCATATTATCCGAAATGCTCATGGCGAAGTCGCCGTCATCGTAGTCAAAAAAGTGCTTTGACATCGTATACCTCCAATTTTTAATCATCGTATTCCGGATAGTCAGGTGCCCAGTCGGGTACCCAATATGCTTTGTTTCTGCGGTTTGAATTGTGAATTCTCTGGTGCGGTCTGTGGTTTGGATTCTTCTGATTGGCACGATCGGCGGCGTCAGCCCGATATGCCTTGTTATTGGGATTATGCAAATTTGCCCAGTGATCCAGCTGTTCTTTGGTATGTGTTTTTCCTGATACCTTTCCCATAATTGGCCTCCTTTCTGAGCCGAAAAAAGTCCACGCACTTTGCTTCGTGCGTGGACTGCGATCATCCGGAAGACCGCTTTGCACGCAACAAAACAAAGCCGACGAAAGAACACTTTCTTCGGTTCGATTTTGTGGTGCAAAGCATCGAAACAACAGGGGAACAACGACAGTCAACCAGCAAACTGCTTTCTCAATTCCATAATGAGAATTTGATTGGAATCAATAGTTTCGAGGATTTACATTTTTTTCTCGCTTCATTGTCTATGTCACTGCCGTTCGATATGATTCGTACTCTCATGATACGAACGATCAAAGTTCAGGACAGTCCAACAATCAGCATTAGCATGGTAACATAAATCGAAATCGAATGCAATAGGCAACTGCAAATTGAGAAGCGATACTCCGATTTCCGCGGTTTCTATTACAAATCCCCACACTATCACCCCGCAAGCAGGTGCGCACATGAGTTCTTTCATCGTGCGCCGGATGGCGTTTTTCAATTCCGCACCGGCAAAAAAGTGGTTGGTATCATAATATGATACCAACCACTTTTCGGTGCAGCAGCTTTCGTGATCAAGTAGTATGTCCGCTCCCAGCATATCCTGTTTCAACCCATGCTCCCGATTTCGTTGCCATTTTCGTACATATCCGCGGCATACTCGCGGTGATTCGGCCCCTCGTATGGTACCCAGCCAAAGCCCGGAATATAGACCTCATCGCCGGGCTGCAGCTCTATGGTCGGCTGCGGCGCGGGAGGCGCAGGCTCCGGCTGCGGCGTTTCGACCGCAGGCGTCGGCTCTGCCGGCGCGGGGGCAGGAACGGCGCCAAGCTCCTCGTCCGGCTCTGCCCGCGGCGTTTCCGTATTTTTCTTTTCTGCCGTTGTCACAACATCCGCTTTCGGGGCAGCTGCGGCGTGCGTTGGTATTGGGGCGGGTTGTTCCTCTCTTGTGTCTGGCTGCGGCCACACAGCGGCGCACAGGGCCAAGCAAGCGGTGATCACAGCTGCCACGATGCGCTTCTTCATTGTTCATCATCCTCCTTTTTGAGCGTAAAACGAGCGCCCGGTTTCTCTGCCGCTTGGCAGCGCGCCGGACGCTCATCGTTATAGTGATTCAATTCTGCGGACAGCCGCCACGCCAGCCGAAATCCGGAGATGAAGCTGTCGAGCGAAGTGTCCTCCGAAATATGGTCCTTGGCATCGATGATCTTCAGCACCAATCGGCGCTCCGGCTTGCCCAGCGCCTCAATGAGCGCGCGGTGGCATTCCTCGATCTCCCGCTTCGTCGCCGCCAGCTCCGGCGGGGTGTAGAAGCAGTCGTACAGGTCCTTCAGCAGTTTGTTCATGTGATCACCTCCTTGCAGCACAAACATATACCACAAGTCAGCGGGAATAGCTACTGAAACTTTTAAGAAAAATAGCGGCTGAAGCACATCGCTTCAGCCGCTATTTGGGATGTGGAGTACTCGTGGTGCGGGCTCGCAGGTTAACTATACCCCTAAGCAATTTTTACTTCTGTTTGCATCCATGCTAAGAGTTTTTATGACGATGACAGCCCTGGGCAATTCGTGGTGACATTGCGAATGATGATAAGCGATATCCTGGCACCACCAATTTCCGCAAGGCATGATCAAGTCAACGCGCCGTTATTCTCTACTTTTTCCGCTTCGGACAGTTCTTCCCAATCCTCACGATTCCCGCATCTACGAAGGTAATCGTAGCCGCCGTCCACGGCGCATGCACCGCAACTGCAAAACTTGAAATCATGGACAGTTTTACTTTCAATAACATCTCCGCATTTCTTGCATCTGATTGCGTTCCTGATAATTCTCGGCATGATGATTTCCTCTTTATGGTGTTTTGCTTTCGATTTCGCTCTTCAATGCTTCAAAAGTTTTCTTACGACCAACATGTTCTAAGCGCAATACCGCTAAAAGACACATTTGGTAAACTTCATCATACCAAAATTCCAATTGTTCTTTTGACAACGCCCCTATTGGTTCTTTAAATTTAGGGCTTTGAGTATCTGCATTATTGTGGCGAATATGAAAGTTGTTGAACGCATAGAACAAGTCACTGGCAAATGTTCTATCAATTCTTTCGAGGTTTGTTCTCTGCGGTTCGAGCAAATTCGCAAAATCAAGCAAAGTCGCTTTCTTTTCTGCCAGATTTCCTTTCATCGAATAATGGTTATAGGAAATCAGTCTGTACGACAAGCTCTCTGGAATAAATTCACTTTCGGCAACAGCTATTGCAGCAGGGTCTTTCTCCACAAAAATAGTAAGGCCATTCTGCCCCGCCTGCATATATCCGATTTTTTCAATCACCTGGCTAATTTGTTGTAGATAGAATTGAACATTAATAAGGTTTGTTGGCATATTGTAGGTTTTCAATATATTCGCACAACGAAATTAAATGGTCAATATTGAAATTAGTCGGATCTTTTTCAAAATGAAATCCATGCAAATCATTAAACTCATCTAACGAAAGACATGTCCCTCTAAAATGAAAAGCAATAAAATATGTGCTGAGCTCATCATAAACGGATATTCGGTTTGTGTTTGATACTTGAATGCTGCGATCATATAGCATTCCATAAAGTTTTTGATATTCTACCTTAATATCTATCTTTGCATCTTTTAAAATCTGCGCAAAATTTCGTCTCATGGATTCACCTGCTTTCATTTGTATCTTACCCGCTCATAAGCATATTCAACTTAGTTAGTGCAGGAATTGCTTATCGCTTTAACCCGTATTTCGGGTCAACTATACCCCCAACACCATTTTGCATTACCAGAAATCAAAAATTTGTGCTTAGCCAATCGTTCAAAAGTTCCACACTGCAGATACCTGCATTATACAAAATTTCAATAATATCTCTGCCGGAAATGATTACAATAGGATGCTCATCTTCGATGATTTCTTTGTAGGCTTGATCTCCAACATATGATGTGGTCACAAATCGCCAGGTACGGCAAGGCCACAAAATACTACATCCCTACCGCAGTATTTCTGGAATATAAATGCTGGTGCTATTTGTTTTCTTTGACCAGCGGCAAGCTTGGCAAAGATATTCTGTAAAAATGAATTCCCTCCGAATTTCGTTTTTATCATCGGATTGCCGGCTTTTCTGTTATCTCCCCAGTATGTAAAACGTCCAAGCGTTCTATCGATTTCATCACGCCATTCGATTTCCTCTCCAGTCGTATAAATACATACATAAGCCACATCTTTCGCTTTTTTCCCGTTTTCACCCAGTTTCATGCATTTCCTAAAACCGCCAGAATTGCCAACATGCATTACCTTCGATAACACTTCACTCCCAAGATTCTTGGCGGTTCCACCTTCGTAAACTACATCTACGAGCAAATCAGCAGTATCTATCTCAGCAAATGGGATACGTAAAATTTTCTCCATAGGGCATACCCTTTCTAAAATTCGCTTAATAATACTCTGCCTATCCTCTTTACAAGCGGAACGACTAAGGCGTTACCCATGCAAAAATATCGCATTCGCTCAGGCATTCCTGTATCTGTCCAGTCAGCCGGGAATCCATTTAATCGCTCACATTCGATTGGTGTCAACACCCGTAGGCGACCAGTCATCGGGTCCTGTATGACATGAGAAGTCCGACCAACTTGAGATTCCGAGGTCAGCATCGTTCTTGAAGGCTTCTCCAACGATTCTGGAAATTGAACGCTGCCCTCAGAAAAATAATACTGCCTGCCATCTTGCCGCTGCCGCTTCTCACGCTTTGCCCCCTTGGAGTAGGTCCATCGGGGCATGTCTTCGGTGCGAAGGAAATAGTGCTCATCCACTGGACCTGTTTCTAATATGTCCTTTAGAGGCGTGGCCTCTACTCGCTGCGGAGTCACATCAACAGAGTATATCCGTCCGTTCATCATAACGCCAGCATTATAGAGATATACTTGCTGATCTCTTGAAACAGTCGAAATATCAGCATATTCTAATTCGTCGATCCAACTTTCAACATATGACCTGCTATGATTATGAACAGGAAACGCTTTTGCAAAAATACCTTTCTCCATAACATGCTTGTGCATAGATTTAAGGCCTTGCACACATACCGCTTCTGCCAAATTGCGAAAAATCTCTGTCCGGTTATGATAGGCCATGATAAAGGTCCGCCGCCGTCGTTGAGCATATCCATAGTCAGCAGCATTGATGACTCTCCACTCAACGGTATAGCCTTTCTCATAGAGGCATCGTAATATGATAGAAAAGTCACGACCGGACTGTTTGGCCGGAAAGCGGATCAATCTGTCCACATTTTCCAGCAACACATACTTTGGCCTTTTTTCTCTGAGGATATCATCTATTTGCCACCAAAGCGCACCCTTAGTTCCCTCAATTCCTGCGGAATTTTTCTTCATGATAGAATAGTCCTGACACCAATATCTTGGCAAACATGGTACTTTTGACTGCCAAAATGCGCAGTGTAGCACTCAAAAGCATACTGCTCTCGCATAGACGGTTCCCATTGGTTTGCCCATATCACTTTGAACCTATCAGACGCAGCTTCCAGGCCTAAGCGAAATCCGCCTACGCCTGCAAAAAGCTCTACTGTTCTGATAGTATCCATAAATGTAACTCCAATGTAAGGCGCTGACATCACTCTTCATAGTCAATGGCTTCTTGCGTATCTGCACTATCTATCAGCTGCGCAAGGATGACTTCCTCGATCGTAGCAACACATGTCGATAAGTCTTTGATGACTTCTTTTTCCCAAAAGTGAATGGGGACCCATCCGGCCTGCATCAACAGCTGGTCGTCCCGAAGGTCACGAGCCATGTTTTCTTCGATTTTTTCAATCCAATACTCGCGGTTGCTCTTGAGGCGCATTTTGCGGTTTTCCCAATCTTTCCCGTGCCAAAACTCGCCATCAATAAAAACGGCAATACGGTGCTTAAGAATTGCGATGTCCGGAGAACCGGGCAGCTTCTTATCATTTTTTCGATAACGATAGCCCTGGTGCCAAAGGGATTTTGCTAACAAAGTTTCTGCCTTGCCACCCTTTAGTTTGACCTTGGACATGCGTTTCCTGGTTTCGGGTGTTGAGTTATATGATTTGGGGTGCTTCATCGTCTTCGCTGTACCAAATCTCCACAAGCTTCCCATAGTCTTCCTTGAGGAAGTGGGGCTACACCTGTTCGCTGAAAACTATCAATTAGCTTTGAAATGCCGATGTGTTCTCTGATATGCGAAATAACAGTTAGGTGTGAAAGACAATTGTTGATTCGTCCGGTTGAAATATTCCAACTGTCTCTTTGTAAATACGAATATTTGCAATCTTCATTTTGGGCCAAAAGATCGTTATAGTACAAAAATCCCTCTAAGGATATTCCATCTAATAAACCAAACCGATCGTTTAGTGTATCTAAAACATCGGTATCTATTTCCAGTGAGTTCCATGAAAAAAGAAGATTTTCCGAAGAAATCACATTGCCCGCAGAAATATCAATTGTTTCACAGAGATACTCAGCTTCATTATGGCTATAACCAATCATGTACGCAATTCTCAAGAAAAGTGTTGCAAGAACATCAGTATCTGCACGATGATTGCGACCAATAATATCGATGATGTCCCAAATTTTCTTGAAATCCATATCAGCAGCATATGAACCGTCTGCTTTTTGGAGTACAGGGCGGGCATCTAACGGATAATTGCGATTTCCTTCGCGTGTACTTTCAATTCCTGGATACTGCATATAAACTTTTTCACCACATCTGGTTTCGTATAAAAGAATGCGCCTTTCTGTGGTTCCATTTTCTAAACCTTCACGAGAAAGCGCATGAAAACTCGCAATATTTTCTCGCTTTTGGTTTTCTGTTGCTCGATACGGTGTCTGCATCGGAATAGTTGTACGCACTCTGTTGCGAAGCAACTCGTTTGAAATCAGCGGCATAAAATAATCCCCCTATCGATTTATCTGTTCTGCAATATATGTGTTATTTAGCCAGAAACACTGTTTGGTCATCATGCGACCATCAGGCAACGGCAACTTATCTGAAGCATCTTTACCATGAGGCCTGACATGTGCAACGGGGCTCTCGGCTTGCTTCGGCAGGTTATTGCTGACTCCGCGAGGAGTCTGAATCAACTGAACTCCTTCGCGAATCGTTTGGACAGTTCGTGCCCAAACTCGATGTACTTCTTCAAGGTCATCATTAGGAATATTCCAGAACATGACGCGGTCAAATACATACGCTCCATCACCCCGTTCCTGGAAAATAACGAACATGAACTTTGTAGGTGCCAGATAGTTATAGAGTTCCGATTCTTCCCAAGTCTCTTCCTTGCTCAACGCAATAAAGTCAAATGTGGGGAAGGACATGCTTTCCTTGATCTTACCGTTGCTTTGCACTCGGATAGTTTTGGGGATAATACCTGCCTTTTGAAACTCCTCCGTACAGGCAATGCGGCCCTTGACATCCAACATTCGCGCCAATAGGATCTCATTAAGGCTCTTGGCATTGCTATCAACACCAAGTCTAAGTTTAAGCTCGTTTTGAGTCATTCCATAGTAAGGTTTAACTTTTTCAATGATGTATTCCTCAAAAGTTCTGGTGTGCAGCACATCTGCGGATTTGATAATACGCGGGCTCTCCGCATTTCCAAATATATACTTGTTGAGGATCTGCGTCATGTACGATGATTTCAGAGAATATGCCCGCTGTTTTGCAGGAAGCTCTGAAAACGGTTGCTGGCGAACGCTGGAGGCATTAGCGCCCTTTGTACAAGCCGCAAGATAAAGTGTGTCACCCTCCGAGAGTTCATGAGCACGGCCTGCACGAACCTTTTCCATGATAGTTTCCCAGTCATGCTCAATGGTAGCAAGATCCTCTTCCGGGAAACTAAACAAAACCGCCTCATCTATCCGAAAATCACCCTTGGGCTTGTCTGCAAGGTGCTCATAGGACATGAGAAGCATGGTGTTGCATTTATGCCAAAAGGCACTGGTTTGGAAGGTCTTATCGTACTCCTCCATATAGTTGATGATATTGCAGACCAGCCGTTCCTTGGCACGAATCCCGTTTTTCCCACGCAGATAGGGCGTAACTTTCAGTTCTACGCCAGCCTCCGGGAAGTCCGGCTCGGACTCGGAGTTGGGCGTGTAGCCGAACCAGCTCTCTTCGATAACAGTTCCGATAGCACCTTTTCCCGTGGCCAAACGACCAGTTTTATCGACATCCCGGAGCGGGATACCCTTGATCTCCTGCGCACGCCGCAGAATTGATTCTTTGGTCACATACTGTGTTCCCTCCACTGCTTCCGATAAGGTACAATAAATTGCGCAAATTGAAAACCGCATAAAAGAAGACATAGCTTGCAGGCTCTGGTAGAATGAAGTTACCACACAAACATTCGAAAGGAGCAAGCAAACTATGTCCGAGAAAATTGTACAGCTGAATGAGGAAATTATCAAGGGCCAAATCAAGGAATTGGTTCGCGGCAGCGTGGAGGAAACCCTGAACGAGCTGCTGGAGAAGGAGGCGGAGTCGCTGACGCAGGCGGGAGATATGTCCATTTTGGCATTTTCTCATTAGTAATATATAATTTATCATCAACAGTCGTCTGCAGGATTTTTCCAAGGGTAATTGGTTCTTCTTCCTGCTCAGTTACTTTTGCTGTATAAATTCTACCTTTGCACATATAACCTGCGGTTTCGAATGCAAAGGCAAAGTTATCACTCACATCTACGATGTCACCGCCGACAACCGTCTCCGTTATCTGACCTATGTTTTGAATGGGGAAGGCTTTCGCCATAAGACCACCATTTTTGATAATCATATCTGCAGATATGTCGGCCATCTTCTGTCCATAAATCGTGTCGTTTCTGTATGCGAAGATGAATGTCCTACGACGACGCTGCGCTGCACCGTATTGTGCTGCATTAACAACTCGCCACTCCACACTATAGCCTTCCTTGGCAAGACACGCAAGAATAACGCCGAAGTCACGTCCCCTCTGTTTGGCCGGAGATTTAAGTAATCTATCTACATTCTCGAAGATGCACTTCGATGCCATGAGAAGACGACAGGGTGTGTGCTACACTATAGTCCTGACAAGGGAAGCCACCCACGAGAAGCGTGTGGTCGGGAATGGCCTGCTTGTCCATCGTGCTGATGTCTTCTCCAGTATGAAATTCATTATTCAGGTCTGGACTGTCTCCAAAGTGCTGCACATAGCAGTTGTGTGCCCATTGTGTCCTTACACCGGGTTCCCACTGTGAGAACCATGTGGTCTTCCAGCCTGATTCAAGTCGGTCGAATCCCAATCGGAATCCGCCGACACCTGCGAATAATTCGCAGATAGTCTTTTGCATAATAAAGCCCTCCTTTGACCGTCATGCGGTCAGCTCGCTTATTTTTCATAGACCGAGCCGTAGCTCATGTTAGCACCGGCAGACGCCGGATCGTTGGTCTATTTTTATTGTTTCTCGCCATTCTTCACTTGGACAAGCAGTAATCAATTTTCGATACTCTTCACTTGATGGCGCTTCTATCAAATAAGACTCTACCAACTTTAGCAAATCCCACTCTACTCCATACATTCCACCTTCGGGGAAAATGTCAATCAATACGCCTACTTCTTCTCTTGTCAATGGCGTTTTTACATTAGAGAGCAATTCGTCATACATGTTGATGGTTTCTACTGTAGGGTCATCTTTCACTGCGTCTGGCATTTGACCGAGAAGTTTCAATTTTATAATTGCCTCCTGCACCTTTACTCCCTCCAATTTCTCGTTCTCTATTTTCTCCCCCGCTGTGGCTTTGGATTTTTCAGCAAGTCCGACTTCTGTGCAATCTTTTTCAGCCACTTCTTTTCTTCTTCAGATAGCTTCTTCAAATTCAGCTTGAGCCGCTTACAGATAAACGCCAAAGCCGCTTGCTCCGGGTCGCTGTCTGGCTGGCAGCTTCGTCGGCGGTCTGCAAAAAATCTTCCAGTGGGTTGTCCTCCGGGACGCTGAAAAAATCGTCCTTATGGGCTTCCCGCAGGTCAAGGGCTATCTTGTTTATGTCCTGCTGTATTACATAGCGGCAAAAGCTGTCATCGTCAATATGGGCGGCGATAAGCTGCCTTAGCTGCGGGTCGGACAAGCCGGGATTGTGCTGCTTCATAATGGTTGCGCTCATAATATCCACAATGGCATTTGCGCTCTGTACCTGCTTGACTGCCGTTCCGTTCACATAGATTTCAAGGTCAGCCATCAGCCGGGGGAAATCCGGGTGTACCGCCAGCTCACACAAGAGGGAAGTATCCACCCGCCCACTTTTCAATAGTTCAATCATATCATCGCTCAAGCGCAGGTCTGCAAGATCGGCGTTTGGGTGATTTTTTGTTTGAGAGCGTCCCAGCAGGTAATCAACGGTCACTTCATAAACCTTTGCCAGCTGGATAAGGGCATGGTGGCTGATGTCTTTGAGATTGTCTCCCTCATAACTGCCTAAAGCAGATTTGGAAAGATGAGTTTCCTCCGCAAGCTGTTCCAGCGTCAGCCCTCGTTCCACACGCAGGTCTTTCATACATGGTATTCCGCAAAAATTTTACTTTGTCTTGCTCATGGGCATAGTACCAGACAGTTTCTTCGCCGGGGCGAAGTAGGAGTAAATCTCCGTCAGCCTCTTTCCAAAATTCGCCTAGTACACAATAATGCTCCTCGTGAATAGTTAGATTAAAGAGCTGGGATAAGCTGATACTCAAACCTGTAGATACATTAACTCCCTCAGTTATGAGAAAAAATTCCCGAACTTGTGTTGGGAGAATAAATCCTAATTTCTTTTCTATCTCTACAATCTTCTCCACAGTTGCAGCAGATTTTATTTCATCAGAGGAGTCCAAGACTTTTGCCAACATTTTTGAGAACTTAGGGTATTGAGTAAACCATTCGGGGTGCTGTGCCTTGAATTTCTTTTGCTTTTCCCGTTGTACTCGTTTCTGTTCCTTACAGTAAGCGTCCAATTCCTCCAGATACCGTTCTTGATAGAGATTGCTAATTTCAAACGCTATTCCGTTCTTCTCCAGAATAGTGATGGCTCCCTTTTGGCTACCAAATACTGGTACCCAAGAAAATCCATGCGACCGGGGTTTTAACTTCAAAAACTCGCCGTGGTTCAATAGTTTTTCCACTTCGGATTCGTGTTCGTTCCACCAACCCCACCAACTCTCAGGATTTTCCCTGCCCTCTACTAAATTTAAGCACTTTGAAAATAACTCCAACTTATCCATCTCTATCACCTCGCATTATTTTTTTCTATTCTACCACAATTCCGAGAGCGTGGAAATAGCGAGTTTTCCGAGGTGATTTCCTACCTTATGGATATACGGCACAGGCGGTCGAAAAAGTGTAGACTTGTGGTAGTTCATCGATGAGCAGCACCTTGAAAACCGAATGACCGTCCGAAAAGGAATACCCCGGCCGGGGAAGCACCGCAAGGAGACGGACTTCTGGACACTTTGTCCAGAGGTCACTTCGGGACAAGTGTCCAGAAGCTGCGGGGAGCGTGCCAACGCCGGAACACGCCGCAGGAATGGGGCAGGAAGCCTTTTCGGGGCGAACGGCAAAAGCGAAAAATGGAGGGAACGCATGAGAGATAACCCCTATAAAGACTTGCCACCGCTGGAACGCAGGCCGGACGGTTCCCTTTACCGCATGACACCGGCGCAGAGGAAACAGGCGGCCAGCCTGATACGCCGGAAGTGCTGCTGCTGTGAGGACGGCAACTGCATCGTTCTTGACGATGGGGACACCTGCGCCTGCCCGCAGACGGTTTCTTTCTCGGTCTGCTGTAAGTGGTTCCGCTGGGCGGTCTTGCCGCTGGACGGGACGCTGGAAGCGGAGATTTTTCGGGATAAGGACACGAAACGATGCGCCGTATGCGGACAAGCCTTTCTCCCAAAATCCAACCGAGGGAAATACTGCCCGGATTGCGCCGCCAGGGTTCACAGGCGGCAGAAAACAGAAAGTGAACAGAAAAGGAGGTCTGCTGTGGACAGTTAGGAGTGAAAAAAGCCTTGATTTATCAGGCTTTGCAAGCCCCAAAACGGGGCAGGTGGTATAAAGTATCGCCCGCCCCGGAAAACGGGCTTCTAACTGTCCACAAAACACACTATGACAAACACGATTTATATTCATCAACCGGAGAAATCGGTCAGCTTTACCCGTCTCCCGAATTTTCTCTTTGAAGCACCCACATTCACGCCGCTGTCCAACGAGGGGAAACTGCTCTATGCCTTTATCCTGCGCCGGACGGAGTTGTCCCGCAAGAACGGCTGGGCGGACGAGTACGGACGCATTTACCTGTACTATCCCATCTGCGAAGTAGTTGGTCTGCTCCACTGTGGGCGACAGAAAGCGGTCAATGCCCTACGGGAATTGCAGTATGCCGGACTGGTGGAAATCCAGAAGCAGGACTGTGGAAAACCCAACCGAATTTACCCAAAATCCTATGAAGCGGTTTCAAACACTGACTTCAAGAAATCCCGTTTTGGTACGCCGGAGGGCTGAAAAGCGTACCTGACAAGTACGAAAATCAATCCTCTTGAAGTACGAAAACCGGACGGCATATAGAAATACAAAGATAAAAAGATTGATTTATATTCTATCCATTCCAATCCTATCCGAGATATTTTCTGCGGGATTTTCCTGTGGAAAAGTCCCGGAAAGGAACGGAATGGGGAAAGGAGTTTATGGCACAACACGCAATTTTGCGGTTTGAGAAACACAAGGGCAACCCGGCAAGGCCGCTGGAAGCCCATCACGAACGGCAGAAAGAGCAATACGCCAGCAACCCCGACATTGATACCAGCCGGAGCAAATACAATTTCCACATCATCAAGCCGGAGGGACGCTATTACCACTTCATTCAGAGCCGTATTGAACAGGCCGGGTGTCGCACCCGAAAGGACAGCACACGCTTTGTCGATACGCTCATTACCGCCAGCCCAGAGTTTTTCAAGAAGAAGTCGCCAAAGGAGATACAGGAATTTTTCCAGAGGGCGGCTGATTTCTTAATCGGGCGGGTAGGCCGGGAAAATATCGTGTCGGCGGTGGTACACATGGACGAGAAAACGCCCCACCTGCATTTGACCTTTGTTCCGCTGACAGAGGACAACCGCCTGTGTGCAAAGGAGATTATCGGCAACCGGGCAAACCCGCTGGACGGCATTAACCCGCTGAATGCCGGAAAGAAAAAAGAGGAAGCCCTCTCCATGCTGAAAAAGTGGTTCCCACAGATGGGGAATTTCTCCGGGCAGTTGAAAAAATACAAGGTCACAATCAATGACCTGTTAGCGGAAAATGAAAAGCTGGAAGCAAGGGCAAAAGCCAGCGAGCAAGGCAAGATGAAAGATGCGATGGAACGGGCAAAGCTGAAAAGCGAACTGGACAATTTACAGCGGCTGGTTGACCGTATCCCTCCGGATATACTGGCGGAACTGAAACGGCAGCAGCGACACACAAGGGAACGGTGATTGATGACAGAAAACATTTCACGCCGCAGCATGGACGGCACTGCACTTTGAAAATTAAATACGGAGGTACTATGGAGCATATCAGATACAAGAAAGAAACCGAAGTCGTGACTTTTCAGGGAAAGGAAATCACGCTGGAAAATCTCTCCCCGGTGTTCACGCTGGAGCAGGAAGCGGCAAAACGCCGGGAGCTGGAACAGCAGCTTTATGAGGTATTCCGCAAGTATGCCGACAAACGGCAGAGTGAGGAAGCCGGGGCATAAGGTTTTCCGAAGACATCGTTGATTTGCGGGGCTGCTGACGGTATAATAAAGGTGTCAGCAGCTCCGTTTCTTTTTTAAGAAAAGGAGCGACAATATGAACAATCGAATAGACGCAATCTAGCCGCCCGTCGTCGTAAATGTCCTTGGCTGGTTTGTGGTGTTCCAACATGGCGAACATGGCTTTGATTTTCCGCTGCAAGGCCCCGATCACAAAGGGCTTTGTGATGTAGTCCACCGCGCCCACCTCATAGCCCCGTATCTGGTCGCTCTCCTGATCGTTGGCGGTCAGGAAAATTACAATGGTGTCCGGGTGCTGGGGCTTTATCAGCTTGCACAGCTCAAAACCATTCCCGTCCGGCAGGTTGATGTCCAGCAGCACCAGATCAAATTCCCGCTGGCGGATGGCTTCAACTGCGGTTCTGGCATTTAGGGCAGAGGTCACGCCGTAGCCGTCTGCGGTCGGTCTTATTCAAAAAACTGTCGGTTTGCCAACAATTCAAAAGGACTGTCGGACAATTAAAATTCAACCAACAGATAGTATAACAGGCAAATGTTTCTCCCCCACTCATCGTGCGATGCTCCCTTTCATTTGTGCCTCAGCATATAAAAATAAAATTTTGAATTCATTATAATTCAAACGGTTGTTACAAGGACAAATATATTTATCATTTTACAGCTTTTTTCTGTGTACTGCAATTTTATAAAAGAAAGGACAGCAGTTTCAAATTGCTGTCCTTGCGGTTTATTATAGCTGGTAGTGTATAAGCGTGGGTTCATCATATTGGGTGTGGTATCTTTAACTATGGGAAACTCCATTCTCCCACTTGCTCACCGACTGATACGTCAGTCCCAGGGCAACTGGGTCAAAAAATGCGGAGGCGCTAAAATGGCAATAACGGCGTAGTTGAAAACCGCCGGTTTTGCAAAACCGCCGGTTTTCGCCCCTCAAGAGCCTGGAATCCTTACCCATTCACAGCTTCTGTCCCTCGTCCGGCTCCTCCACCAGCACCTCCCCCGCCGGGGCGTCGGAGAAATCCAGCTGGATCACCGCCTGCGCCCGGTTCAGGGAGCAGCCCACGGTCTTGCCCCGCTCTGCCGCCGCACCGGCGCACTTCTCCAGCAGCTGCCTCAGGATCTCCTGATTCAACCCACCGCCACGCCAGTGGAACACGAAGTGCTCTTGCTTCTTCCGCAGGGCCTGCCGCACCCGCTTCTCCACATCCTCCGTCTTGGTGAAGGACAGCGACCGGTAGAAGTACCCCTTGTCCCCGCTGCACTCCGGCAGCGGCAGCACCAGCCTCTGGTGGTCCCGGAAGATATGCCGGTCGTCCAGATTGAAGTAGTCGTACCGCTTCATCCCCCGCTGGAGGGAGTTATCAAAGGTGGCGTCCACATGATACCGCTGCCCCTCCACCGTCACCACGTTCCATGTGTGCCGGTATCGCACGCCGATCTCCGGTGCCGCCTCGCTGAGCGCCACGATACAGGGAAGCCCCACAGCGTCGCACAGGGCCTTTACCGTCTTGGCGATGCCCTCGCACACCCCCACCCCTTGGGTCAGCGGCCCGATGATTTCGTGGGAATAGGACTTTTTCAGCTTGTCATAGGTGACGTTCTCCAGAATGAAATCGTGGATGGCCAGCTCCTTCTCCCGGTCACTCTTTCCCTTCAGGGGCCGGGCCAGCCGCTCCAGCCGGGCCGTCACCGCCTGCCGGTGCATCTTCACCTTTCCCCGATCGAACAGATAGTCCGGCAGCACCTCTACATGGTCCGCCCCCGGCATCTTTCGATAGTGAAATCCCGTCACGAAAAACAGCAGCGGCAGATCCAGCTTCATCCGCAGATAGATGTCCGACAGCACCTCCGTCCCCAGATCCGGCACCCGGATCACCGCCGCCAGCGCATCGCACCCCGCCGCCAGCATATCATAGACCGCCTTTTTCTCCTTGCTCAGCTGTCCGTAGTAGTATCCCGCCATTCCTCAGCGCCCTCCCCTTACAAGTCAGGCTCTATTGTACCCGCCCCGCCGCCCTTTGGCAAGTCCTTACCAGCCGATGGCTGCGCCGTACTTGTCAAACAGCGCCGAAAAGCGCTTCTTCTGGGTGGGCGTCATCCGCTCCTTGTACAGGGTAATAAGGTTCTGTGCGCTGCGGGTATCCCCGGCCTTGAGATAGTTACCCATGGCCCGCTCCAGACTGTCGCTGGCAGTGGAGCTGAGGGACTGGGGCTTCTCCCCCTCCACCGTCCGGCCGCTGCCGTACCGCACCCCATCAGCAGCCTTCTGCTCATCCGCCGCCTTGCCGGCATAGTACTTCAGCATGGTGCTGTACAGATCCCGGTCCTCCTTCCCCACGCTGTTATAGTACTCATACGCCCGGTCGCTGTCGGACTGCCACGCCTTCAGCTGATCCTGCCAACGGCTGTAATCCACCTGCTCCGCCTGCTGCAGCAGGCCGTACCGGTCCATCAGGGCCTGTCCCTGCTGCTCATAGCGGCTGCGAGCCTGCTTCTCCAGCTCCGGGATCAGGGCCGACAGCTCCGACAGATACTGGCTGTACGCCTGCTGCCCCGTCTGCTGGGCATAGCTGGAGCCATACCCACCGGACAGCGCCGCCGCCTGCCCCATGGTATCCTCCATGGCCGCCTGTCCCTGCCTCTGATAGAGCCGTGCATAGCGCTGATAGTCGGCGTCCTGCTCCGGGTCGTAGGCATAGGGCTTGCGGGAGCTGATCTGGTCGTACAGCGCCGCCAGCTGCTGCTGGAACCGGGACTCATATTCCCCCGGCTTCTGCCCCTGCAGGCTCTCCCACAGAGCACGGGCCGCCGTCACCTCATCGGATGGGGTATATCCCTTCTCCAGCTGCCGCATCCGGCTCATAGTCTCATCCGACACGCCGGAGAGCACCTGACCGCTGGTGCTGGGGCCTGAGGTAGCCGGGGTCAGCCGGGCCAACAGGCTCCCCATGGTCTCGCTGCCCGCCACGCCGTCCACCCGCAGGCCATTCTTGCGCTGATAGTCCAGCACCGCCGCACGGGTCTTTTCCCCAAAGCCGCCGTCCACGTCCAGCGAATAGCCCACCTGGTTCAATGCCTGCTGCAGCTGCTTCACCGTCTCTCCGTAGGAGCCGTAGTAGACGGTAGGATAATTGGATGCCATCTTTCTTCCTCCTTTTCATGCCGTCCGTTTCCAGACGTACACCGCCAGATACGGCGGCATATTGTTGTGGGCCTTCCCGCCGCCCACGCTGCCCGTTTTGGTATTGCGGCTGATATCAAAGGCCGCCGGGGCATAGGGATAGTACCGACCGCTGCCGCTCTGAACGCCCATATCCCCCACGGTGAACGCCTTCTGGCTGTTGGTGATAAAGCCGTAGTACCCCGCCTCGTTGGCCGGGTTGTGGGCATGGGCGGGCAGTTCATTCTCCGTCAGCGTGTGGACCGCCTCACCGCCGGTGGTCCCTGCACCATACGCAGTGCCCGCCGCCAACAGGAACCTGTCCCGGATGCGCTCCCACGTTCCGCCGAACAGCACCCCAGGATCGGTGTCCACCGCCGACAGATACAGGCTCCCCACAGGATAGATCAGTTCCCACAGGGGCTTGCCCTTCACATAGACCTCCCACTCCGGGTTCACCTCCACCGCCCGGTCGTGCTCGGCATACTTCCCCACGCCTACCGCCGTGCCGCCGGAGGCCAGATGCACCGCAGCCGCCGCCGTGGGAATGGCGCACACCACCGTTCTCCGACTCCCCGGCAGATCCTCCGCCGAGAGCTCCAGCTCATACGACAGCAGCGGAGAAAATCCCGGCAGCACCTTCTCCACACCGCTCTCCAGTGCCGTATAGCCGCCGAACGCTCCGCCCGGACGCCGGGAGCGCACCCGCAGGCTCACCTGATTCCGTCCGCCCACGTCGGAGCACTGCGCCCCACACTTCACCTTCACATAGCCGCCGTCGCTGCACACCGTGCCGTCGGCATCGCACCGGCATACCGCCGGCCGGGTCATGGTTGGGCCGCTGTACTCATATACCGTCACCGACCCTGCCTCCACAGAGACACTGCGCCCCCGGCTGTCCTTCACCACGGCCGCAGCCGTCACCTCGCCGCTCACCGACACCGCCCCGGCAGACACACCGCTCAGACCGCTGCCGCCTACACCGCCGCAGCTAACGCTGCACCCGTCGATGGAGGCCCCATAGGCCCCCTGCGCCGTCACCTGCCACCTCAGCCGGGTCATCCCCTTAACAAATACGCCCCACTGCTCCAGCACGGCATTGTCGTTCACCGGCGTCACCGTCAGCGCCGCCGTGGGCCGCACCGTATCCGGCACATAGACCCTGCACTCCGTGACGCTGCTGCCCATGGTGGTGTCGCCGTCATAGGTGGTCACCGTCAGACGCATGGTCCCCGCCACAGATTGAGGCAGCTGCCGGGCCAGCTCCAGCGGCGGAGTCCACGTCAGCTCCCGCTGCGCCGTCTCCTGCACCACCGTGCCACTGGCACCGCCCAGCGCATACGTCACCCGATGGGTGTACCGTTCCTCCTCTGCACGAATGGACAGCACACACGCTTGCCCCAGCGTCAGTTCCGCCACCCGCAGCACCGAGGGCCGCAGGATACGGGGCAGCGCTACCGCCGCCGACACCGACAGGCTGGCCGGGGTCCAGCTGGATTCCACATCCGACACCCACTGACCGCCCAGCTGCACCGAGCCGTTTCCGTCCGCCCCATGGCGCACCGTCACCGTCCGCTCTCCCAGCAGATACCATCCCGGCGCCGTGTACTGATACGTCTGATAGACCTTCTGTCCCTGCAAAACGTAGTACGCCGAGTCCTTCTCCAGATTGTATGACCCCGTGGTGTTGGCGTACAGATACAGCCGCAGCCGCAGGCTGGATGTGTTGGCCGCCCGATCCTGCGTCACCGTATAGTCAAGCCTCAGCTTCCAGCCGTTGCCGGAGGCCCCTCCATAAATACTGGCCATTTCCTTAACCTCCCATCCACCGGATCACCAGTCCGTTCCCCGACGAGATCTCCCACTCCCCGATGCTCATACCCTCCAGCACCGTGATGTTGGTGATATACAGCCGGTTGTTGGACACATATGCCACCTCGCTGGCATCCTGCCAGAAGGACAGCTTGCTGGCAGTGAAGGTGGCCCGGAAGTCGTTCTGCTCCACCACCGTCTCTCCGTCCACCTCCCGGCAGGTGAGGTTCTGCCCCACCGCCACGCCATACTGCGGCACCGCCCCATCGTAGCACACGATGCCCGTCCGGATGTATCCTTCTGTCTCCACCCGGTACTGCTCAAAGGCGGCGGACACCGTCTCCGTGCTGGCCTGTAAGTCGGCAAAGAAGCTGTAATACTGGGTCAGCGCCTCCGGATTCGCCTCCAGATACGCATTGAGCCGCTCCACATAGGTACCGAACTCCGACGCCGCCACATACTCTCCCGTCAGCTTGGCCGAAAGCTGATCCATACGCCGCTGCACCGTGTCCGCCGTCTTGACGATCATACTCTTCAGAGTCTGATACTGCTGCTCCCGCGCCGCCGGGGCCGCAGTGCCGCCGGAGGGTGCGGCAGTCCCGCCGCTCTCCAGCTGTCCCAGCGCCACATTCAGCTGCTGGGCCATCTGAAACAGGTACGAATACTGCCGCACCAGCTGCTCCTGCACCGTCCCCTGAGGGCTGGGCGGCATCATCAGTGTGCTCACGGGCCGTCACTTCCCTTCTCATACACCGCCGTCAGGCTGTATACCCGGCAGCCGCCCACGCCATAGAGCCGCAGCCGCAGTCTCCGGCACCTTCGGGGCCGCACATGGAGCACGCAGTCCCGCAGCCGCCCGCTGCCGGTGACGCCGCCCTGCTCCTGCCACGTCTGCCCTTCGTCATAGCTCACTGCCGCCCGGACGGTACTACCCTCCTCCGGCCGCAGCCGCAGAGATAATCGCACCAGATACTTTCCCTCGCTGGAGTCCAGTCCCAGTTCGCCGGTCTCCGCCCGCCATACAACAGGCTCTTCCTGCACTGTGCCGCCGCCCTTTAAGGCGAGAATGTCCCCCGCCCCGGTCATGGCGTACAGCACGCCGCCGTTGACGGCGAAGCCCACCGCCCGCAGGTCGTCCTCCCGGTGCCACAGCCCCTGCCGCACATCATATACCAGCAGCTGCGGCTGATTTTCGGCGTCCAGCACCGAGAGATAGTACTTCCCGTCTGCGCCTCCGGCCACGGCGCCGTGATACTCTTCCTCCCCCAGCGCTTGGGATACCCGCTGGGGCATACTGCCGTCAAAGGCATATACACCGCCGCAGCCGTGGTAGTACAGCACGCCCTCCACCGTCTGAAGGCTCCGTCCGCTGCCCTTCCTGACGCCGGGACACCGCACCGTCACGATCTGGTGCGCTCCCGCCGCACTGGGATACACCCGCTCGACGCAGTCCTCCTTGAAAAACAGGGGGCTGCCCAGATAGTCCGCCGCCCCGGTGAAGGGGCCGTCGGAGCCACGGGTGGCGACATAGCTGTCGGTGCTGCGCCCGGCGTAGCAGTTCCAGTTCTTGAAATCCCCCAGCTTACTGGCATAGATTTCATTGACGGCCTTTCCGTCCACCACACCGTACTTGCACCCCCACAGCCGATTGCCGCTCTCGATAACGAAGTCCATCTCCGGCACGCTGCGCCGCACCGTCAACGTCTCCGTCTGGGTCACCTGACTGGCGATCATCCCCGGCACCACCAGAGAGCCGTCCTCCGCCGCCTCCAGCACATGGCTGCCGTTGATGCTCTCCTCACGGCATCCCTCGATGGCCACGCCGTCCCCGGCGGTGAAGCCCACGCCGATGCCGCCTGCCGCTATTTTTACATAGGTATCCTCCCGGATGCTCCAGCCGCTCTCGCCGTATTGCCGCAGCACCGGTATCTCCCCGGTGGTGTCCAGCCACAGGCATCCTCCCGCCGGGTCCGCCGGCGGCTCCTCCGAGACCAGATAGTCCCCCAGCGCCGCCCCCTTGGCCCCGCAGAGAGACAGTGTCACCTGTCCCTGTGTCTGCACCCGATTCTCCAGACTGCCGTGCTGGCTGAGGTTGCCGGTGTTGATGTACTTCTTGTCCGGCCACACGATGAGCCAGTTGCCCATGCCAATGAGCTGCTTGCTTCCCTCCGTCAGCACCAGTTCCGTGGCCACGCCGCCGATATACAGGGTGTGACCGTCCACCCAGATCAGCGCATCCTTGGCGGCTATGCCGCCGGGGGACTCCACCCGTCCTGCAAGACCACGCCGGGGTCGTACCGTCAGGGTGGGATAGCCGTCGGAGGTGAGATTCTCCATCTCCCGGAAGGAGCCCAGCTCTCCTCTTGCCCGCCGATCCAGCCCTAAAAAGCTGCTGATCGTCACCGTGCTCTGCACCGGCACGCTCATTTTCTGAAAAAACATCCCATCCCCCTCACATCAGCCGCAGCGCCTTCGCCCCCTGCCGGGGCATATGGCTGCGGCACCAGAAGTCCCGGTATGTCAGCAGGGCGTTGTTCCAAGCGGCACAGGCATTGTTGTACCGCTCCATCTCCCCGTTGGCGTAGTGGATCTGTGCCTCCACATAGTGGCGGTACAGCTCGTCATAGGGCGGCTGCACCAGCAGCACCGTGTCCTCCCCGGTGTCCTCCGGCGGCACCTCTGTCTCCTCTCCGCCTGCGTGGGGCTGATGCACCTCCCGCACCACGAAGCCCTCCGCCTGCAGAAGCCACCGCCGCTTCTCCGCCGTGGTGTACTGGTTGGGGAGCATGGCGTCCACCTGCTCCAGCACCTGCTTGACCGTCGCCATTCTCTCTCCCCCTTCCGTTCAGTTGGCCATGCGGTCTACATAGCTGCGGGCATCGTCCTCCATCATCCGGGCGTTCTCCAGCACCTGCGCCACAAACTCCGGCACCTGTACCTCCACGCCCTTCATAATTTTGAAGTTCCGTCCATTCACCGATACCAGCACGAAATTCTCCTCGTTCTTCCGTCCTCTGGGGATGAGCACCGTTTTCATTTTCTCCTGCATCTGCCTGCTCCTTTCCGTCCGCCGGGTGCGGGCGATACCGCCCGCACCCTCTGTTTTCCGCTTCTCTTTGTCAGTTGGCCTTGTCCTGCCCGGAGTAGGAGGAGCCGCACTCCACCCGCACGATGTACTCGTCGTACAGGATCGCAGCGGCGTGAACGCCCTTCCAGCCCACGCTGGAGCGCTGATCCAGCGGATCGGCAGTGCCGGAGGAGCCACGGGGCTTCACGATGACCTCCGTGCCGTCGTTGAGATCCACCACGCCGTAAGCGCCCTTGCCTACGAACAGGCAGCCGTATACGGCACAGCCCTCAGCGCCGCCCTCGCCGGGATAGATGACGGCGTTGTCGGCGGCGGTCACGGCGCTGTCCAGCGTCATGCTGCTGCCGGTGTTGCTGACCACACGGCGGCGCTCACCGCCCAGCAGCACATACCGGCCTGCCAGAGCGCCCGCCGCCACGGTGCCGCCGTCAAAGGCCACCACGGCGTTATTCTCCACCTTGCCGTTGACCAGCAAGGTGCGGCCGTTCTGAGCCAGATCCTCGCCCCGGAAGATTTTTGCCTCCGTGGTCTCCACAAAACGCACTCCGTGCAGCTCACCGATCTCGCCGGAGAACAGCTCCGTGGCAGCGGCATACTGATGTGCGGCGATCCACGCCTCGTCCTGCCGCAGATCGAAGGCCACACTGGGGTGTAGGATGCACACATACTTGCCGTCGAAGGTGGGGGCGTTCATCTTCTTCAGCTGGGTAGCGGCCTTGGCCACCATCTCGCTGGTCAGGCGGCACGCCGCCGTCAGAGCGCCACGGGTAGTGACCTCCGTTTTTCTGCCGTCTGCGCCGATGGCCGGAGCATACAGCACCTGCTTACCCTGCTGGATCTCATTGCGGGTCACGGTATCCAGCGTCAGCCCCATGTTGGCGCCGTGCCGGTCGGTGATCTCCAGCACCACATCGTCGATGGCCGTCAGATCCAGCATATCCGATACCGTGGTGTAGTCGCCGTACTGGGCCAGCTCCTTGGTGATGTAGCTGACGGAGATGCCGCTGCCGTCCGGGGTCACGCCCTCCGTCAGCGGGGTCAGCGCCTTGTCGAAGGAGCCGAACTTGCGCCATTCCACCGTCTTGCCGCCGCCGGTAGGCAGGGGCTTGGTGGCGGCGAACTGGTTGTGTACCAGCTGGGGCTTGGCGTTATCCAGCAGCTCCATGCCGTAATAGGTTTTCATCTCGGCGGACAGTCCGCCGGTGGTCTGGGTGTTCTCCTGTGCAAACACCTGCAGATCGAACAGTTTCTCCATATTCCTCTTTCCTTTCTCCGCTTCGTTGTGTTCTTCCTGCGGCTCCATCCGTGGCCGCTCCCATCAGAAGGAGATTTTCTCCCCCTCCATGACCCGCCTGCGGATATCCGCCAGCTCACGGGAGGTCAGTCCTCTGGGATCGCTGCCCGTCACGCCTACACACCGCCCGCCGTTCTCTGCCGGACGTCTGCCCACGCTGGCGATAGAACGTGCCGCCTGCCGGGTGGCCCGCTTGGCGGAGTAGGCCATGGCCCGCCGCAGGATGTCCTCCCGATGCACCACCTCATAGGCCGCCATCGGCTCCACTCCGGCGCACACCAGCCGTCCGAAGGTCGGGTTCTCCATCTCCCGCTGCCACCGGAACTCCGGATAGACCTGCCGCACCTGCTCCTCCTGTGCCGCCATGGACTCTATCGCCTGACGGGCCCGCTCCCGCCGCTGCTCCTGATCCTGCCGAAGCCGTGCATTCTCCTGCCGCAGGCCCCGCAGCCGTCCATCCAGGATCTTCTGTACTCTGGCGTCGAAGTCCGCCTTGTACCTGCCCCGGATCAGCGCCGCAAAATCCTCCTGCTCCCCGGCGTCGGGAGCCGTATCGCCCGTCCGGGCCGCCTCATCGGCCGCCCCCTCCTCTGCAAACCACTGCATCCACTGTACCTCTCTCACGGAGATACCTCCTTTCCGTGGTAGGTCACGACCCTATCTGCAATTCCCCTCCACCTCTACGCATTGGGGATACTGCGCCGCCAGCTGCGCCAGTCCGCACCGCACCAGCTCCAGCTCCTCCCGGCACGGCCCCTTGGCCGCCGCCGTCACATACCCCGGCCGGATCACCACCTCCCGCAGATTCTCCTCCTGCCGCAGGCTGCCGATCAGGGCAAATACCAGCGCCGATGCCGCTGCGCACACGATGTCCTGCCCCTTGGGTGCATATCCGGCATGACCCATCACCGTCACCCGGTCCCGTCCGAATACCGCCCGGATCATCGGGGCCTCACCGCCTCATGGGTCTGCTGACGCATCCGCTCCATAGCCGACTGCTTTACCGCCGCACCGCCGCCGGAGGCCACTCCCTCCGTCGTCTGCGCCATGGCAGCCTGCTGCTTACCCTGCAAAATAGCCGCCGTCAGCTGATCCTTATTCTTGAAATCCATCAGCTCCAGACACCGCAGCGCCTGATCCGCCATATCCTCCCGGAAAAAGCCCATCTGAAACAGCTGCAGGGCCAGCTGGTTATACTCCATGGTCTTGTAGGGATTCTCATCCTGCGCCGACACCTCCAGATCGAACTCCGGCACCCGGTAGCAAATCCCCGTCCCATCGTCCATCACCTGCTCCCGCAGGCCCTGCCCGTCGTAGCTGACGAATTCCTCCCGGCCCATGGCCCCCAGCAGCCGGAACTGCCGGGGAAGCTGATAAAATTGCCGAATCAGCTCGATGACCAGCGTCACCACATCGGAAAACGCCTCATACCCGTCATCGATCATGTTCCGGGACAGCTTCCCGCCCGCCTCCTGCAAGGCAGCGATGGCCGTGGCCGCCGTCACACCGGAGGCCGTTCCGCCGTTGGCCACGTCCCGGTTGCCCGCCGTCTCCTTCATCTCGGCGATCTTGCTCTGCATGATGGCCACATACACGCTGTCCAGCCCCGCCGTATGGATAGGTGCAATGGAGTCCGCCCCCAGATTGCCGTTGGTGTGAACGAAGGGCCGGGTCCAGTCGGCATACTCGTTTTCGTTCACCGCCCCGTCCGACCGGATGAAAAACCTTGGTGTCGCCGCCGCCAGCGTATTCTTGAGAATCGCCTGATTCATCAGGTCGATCTGCTTCTGCGGGGATTTGCACAGATCCACATACCCGTACCCGCAGGGCGTCCCCTCCTCCGGGAACAGCACGTCGAACACAAAGGGATACTTCCCGTGGTCGTACCATCCCCGCTCCCGCAGCTCCGGGTCGTTCTCCGTGGCATACAGCACCGTCTCCCCCACGAACTTACAGTACTGCAGCACCCTGCGCCCCTTCTCACGGGTGTGGTAGTACCAGTCCACCACCAGCGCCTTGTCGGAGGTATCCACCTGATCGTCATACAGGAACCGGCTCACGGTAAACCCTCCGCCACCCAGCTTCCCCTTCATCTGGGGATACTGCTCCTCCAGCACCTCGTGGCTTACCAGCTCCGTGGAGAAGAAGTTGGCCGAGTCCTGAATATCCGTCACCCCCGGCTCCCAGAACAGGTTCAGCAGATCCATCCGCCGGATGGACACATCCCCCAGTCCGTTGAGCTTGCCCGCATCCCAGAACACGCCGTACACGGCGCACCCGCTTTTCAGCTTGTACCACCATGCGCTGGAATAGGTTCGCTTGAACTGGTTCTTCTTCAGGATGGCCGGCAGGATACGGGTCAGCTTGGCCGCCTCCGCCCGGTCCCCCGGCTCTCTGGGCAGCACCGTAGGCTCCGGGTAGCAGTCCATGGCGTCTGCGTGCTTGGAGAGGATGCAGTTCACCAGCCACCCGCTGGTGGGCTGCGGGTCGCCGGGATTTCCCCCCTCCCCCTTCTTCTCCATCTGCGGCCAGTGCCGCAGCTTCCAGAACTGCTCATTGTCGATGATACGCCGCTCCAGATTCACCTTCCCCTGCCGGTACTTCTTCAGAAGCTCCGCCGCCCGGCGCACCTCCTGCTCTCCGATGCGGGGCTTCTCCCCCGCCGTCTGCTGCGTCTTGCTCATGGCATTTCTCCCCTTCCGTTTGTCCAAAACAGCTTTCCTGTCCTCACTTCTCCGCCCACCGCCGCCGGAAGTTTCCCCTCCTGTTGCACGTTCCCGTGCAACACCGGAAATTTTTCCCGCTTTCACCGTCTCACCAGCATATTCAGCGGATCGTCCTGCACCGGCAGTGCCGTCTCCACCCGCCGGGGCGGGATAGGCCGGGCCATGCACAGATATCGGCTCTCATCGGCCACATGATCCTCCATCCGGGTGTCCAGATCCTCCGGCTCCGTCTCAGAGAACAGCAGCCCCGGCACGGTCCTGCGAAAGGCACGGCATCCGGTGAACACATACAGCTGCGGATACCCCTCCTCGTCAAAGGCCATCCGATAATGCATCTGCATCCATCCCGGTATCCGCCGGTTGTCCCCCTTCATAAAGAAGATACGGTGCTTCAGCGCCGTCTCATAGATGCTCTCTCCCCGACTGCTGTCCCAAATGGCCGGGTCCGCCACCCCTAAAATATCCCGTCCCTTCAGCCACGGGTGGGTGTCCTCGATACGCCGGATCTCTGCAAACTGCTTCTCTGGCGTCCACTTTACCCCCTCATCCGGCTCCCCGGTGCAGCCATACAGTTCCAGGATCCGATATACGCACCCGTCGTGATCCACCGCCCACCAGCCGCAGGAAAAAGGCTTGGCATAGCCGAAGTCGTAGCTGCGCCAGATGCTCCACTCTCTGGGGATATCGAAGGGCTCGATAACGTGGGTGAACCGCCTGTCCCGATAGTGGGCCGGGTCGTCCACGAACTCCTGAAAGAATTGCCCCTGAAATACATCCCACTTGCCCTCCAGCCACGCCTGCCGCAGCCGCTGGGGCAGTGCCTCCAGCTGCCGCAGATAGTCCGGCTGCGCCCGCAGCAGCGCCTGATTGTCCGTGACCTTGGCGGGGATGAAGGCGTATTCCTCCGCCCGCTCTCCCGCCCGGTATCGCCGGTCGATGAACAGCCGCTTGATGTACCCATGCCCCGGCCCGCCGGGGTTGCAGGTATAGTACATCCTCTTGGGGAACTCATTCACCCCTCGCAGACACGCCGCAAACTGCCGCAGCCACTCCTCCTTCAGCTGGGTGGCCTCATCGATACAGATCACGTCGAACTCCGCCCCCTGATACCGGTCCATATCCCCGTCACAGGCGCAGTACCCCAGTTCCAGCACGCTGCCGCCGGGGAACACCAGCTGCCGGGAGGCCGCCTTGTATTCCGCCACCCCCGCCAGCTGCCTGCGTAAAAACCGCAGGTGATTGCTCTCCAGCTCCGGCATGGTCCGCCGCACCAGCAAAATGCGGATGCCGGGGTACTTCAGGGCCATCAGCACTGCCTTGGTCCGCACTGCCCAGCTCTTCCCGCCACCTCTGGCCCCGCCGAAGGCCACATACTTCTTTTCACACTTCAAAAACTCCTCCTGCCGGGGGTTGGGCCGCTCCAGCTTCACCACCTGCACGCTCATCTGCTCCACTCCTCCGCTTCCTTCGCCAGCACCACCTTTACCGTCTCCGGCCCCTTGTCCGTCCGTTCCTCCAGCGTCACCAGCTCCCGCAGCAGCGCCGTCAGCTCCTTAAGCTCCTTGGCGTCCATATCCTCCATCTGCGCCACCATGCTCCCTGCACTGCGGCACAGCTTTCGGGCCGCCTGCTGCAAGCTGCCCCTCTGCTCCAGCCGCTCCCGCTGCCCCCGCTTATAGACGCTCTCCACGGACACGCCGAACTCCTCCGCCAGCGCACGGGCCGTCTCCCCCTCTTTTCTCCGCCGCAGGATCTCCTCCCACGGCACATTTCTTTCCTTCCCCATCACACAGTCCCTTCTCTGAAAAACCCCCGCAAAAAATTGCTCCGCATACCTCTCCAGACAATCCCGGCAGAAGATCTCCCCGTTCACCTGATAAAACCCCTCCCCCGGCCAGATCTCCCGTCCGCACAGCCCGCACTCCGCCACGGCCCGATCCCGATCAAATCGCTTCCGCATCTCCTCACCCCTCCTATCCCTCCCCGATCACCGGCCCTTGTTGCACCCGCTGTTGCCCTTTCCCGTCTCACACCTCCATTTTTCGCCCGCTCTCCTCCGCTGCCTGCAAAATTTTCTCCCTCCATCGCCGCCATCCCGCTCCAAATCACCGGAAAGCCCCCTCCCAGTCCCTCTTGCAGTCCCCCTCCCTGTGTGGTATCATAGTCTCCATCCCCCCGCTTTGATTTCACATTCAGGGGGCCACGCCATGGGCATCATCCCCTGCGAGATACCGCTTCTGGAGTTCGATCCGGAGCAGACCGCCGTCATCGGCCCGGACTATGAGCAGCTGGACCTGCATCTGCCCCGGAAATGCGTGTTCGCCTTTCTCGGCGGCTACATCGACCGCTACGCCCACGCTGTGGGAGCCAGACAGGTCGCCACCTTCAACAGCGCCACCAGGCTCTACCCCATCTATGTCACCACCTACCACGGGCAGGAGGTCGCCCTCTGTCAGGCCCCGGTGGGGGCCGCCGCAGCGGCCCAGCTGCTGGACTGGCTCATCAGCTACGGGGTCCGTGAGATCATCTCCGCCGGCAGCTGCGGCGTGCTGACGCCCTTTGACGAGGGTACCTTCCTTGTCCCCTGCAAGGCGCTGCGGGACGAGGGGGCCTCCTACCACTACGCCCCGCCCTCCCGCTATATGGAGATCAGCGAACCCGCCCGGCGGGCCATCGAGCAAACCATCCTCGCCCACCATATGCGCTATCAGGAGGTCGTCACATGGTCCACCGACGGCTTCTTCCGTGAGACGAAGGAGAAGGTCGCCTACCGCAAAAGCGAGGGCTGCTCCGTGGTGGAGAGGGAGGGCTCTGCCCTTGCGGCCTGCGCCGCCTTCCGCAGCGCCACTTGGGGGATGCTTCTTTATACAGCGGACAGCCTTGCTGACGTCCAGCGCTACGACCAGCGGCACTGGGGCGGCAGCGCCTATGAATACGCCCTCACCCTGTGTCTCGACGCCGTTCTGGCCCTCTGACCCGAAATTTTCCCCCTCAGCAAATGCAAAGGAGGCCCTCTCATGAACCACACCGCTGACATCCGAAGCGTAAGACCCGGAGATGCCCCGCAGCTTGCCCACATCCAGACTGAAAGCTGGAAAGCCGCCTTTCGGGAGATCATCCCCGCCGGCATCCTCTCCGAATATACGGACCCGGAGCCTGTGACCCGAATGTATATCCACCACCTCCGTGGTGAAGGACTTGGCGCCCTCACCGATGGTGGCGCCGTCCTTGGCCACGCCGTTTACCACGCCATTGTCCTTCTGGCCGCAGCCCACCATCACCAGCACCATTACCAGTGCCAGCACGCCGGTCACCATCTTTTTCATGTTTGTTACCTCCAAATTTTAATCATGTAACCCCAGCAGCAAACTGCCGTGTGTCACCTCTACCATAATATCTTGCCCAATAAAGTGATTGCTTACACCCAGCGGCACCGAGGCCGTCAAGGTCGCCCCCTCCAGCGGGTACTGCGCCCCCCGGATGGTGACACCCTCAGCGTCCGGCCCCACGCAGAAAACCGACAAAATGCCCTCCGGCCGGGCCGGAAACACGATGCTGCCGTCCCGGATGGCGGTCCATCGCTCGCCCCGTCCGTGGAGCCAGCCTTCGGCCCCGTGATCCGCCAGATACAAAAGCGCCTGAAGGTTGGCCACGGTGTGATCCGTCCGCTGTCCTCCCATGCCGCCATAGAGATGGAACAGCGTCTCGCCCCGCTCCAACCCTCGCTTGACGGCCAGCATCATGTCCGTATCGTCCTTCTCCACCGGCACCCGCTCCACATGGGGCAGCGCCGGTACCTCCGCCAGCGATATCCGCCATCGGCGGCGATCACATAGTCCTCCGCACCGGGCCGTTCCTCCAGCCCGTCAAAATCTCCTGCGCCGAAAATATAGCACGCCATATCCGTCACCTCTGCTCCTTCGTTTCCTCCTCAGGCAGCTGATGCAGCCGCTGACGCAGCTCGTGGATGTGCCGGGCCGCCTCTGGATACTTCCGCTGGAACCGCTGCTCCAGCTCCTCTCGATGGGCCGCCAGATACGAAGCGATCTCCGGGTGTTGACGCCGCAGCGCCTCCGTCACCCGTTCCCGCTCCTGCTCCAGCTCCAGCAGCACCGCATCCTCCGACCGCTCCAGCAGCCGGGAAAGCTCTGCCAGATGCTCCTCCAGGTCCGATATGCTCCGTCAGGTACAGCCGCGCCCCCTGATCCTTCAGCCGCCGGTACAGCAGCACCAACCGCTCCGCCGAGGTCAGATCCACGCTGACGATGCCGCTGGCATCCACGATCACCGCCCGGATACCGGGCTTCACGCAGTTCTCCACATCCTTCTGGAACCGGTCGATGTTGGCGAAGAACAGCCCACCGCTGAACCGGTACAGAGCCACTCCCTCCAGCGGATGCGCCTGACTCATGCGCCCCAGCGGGTAGAAGCCCGGCTGCCCGGAGATGACCCCCAGCAGCTCCCGGCTGGGCTGTGAGGCCCGCCGGATCACATCCACGAAGGACAGCAGCACGCCGATGACCACCCCATAGATGGTCCCCAGCACCAGCACGCCCAGAAAGGCCGCCAGAAAAATGGCCAGCTCCTTCCGATCCGCCCGCAGCAGCCGGTGGGCCATGTCGAACTCCACCGCCCCCAGCAGGGCCGAAATGACGATGGCCGTCAGCACCGGCACCGGCAGCAGCCGGATCAGCCCGCTGCCCCACAGCAGCACCGCCGCCATCCCCGCTGCCGCCACCAGCGACACCGCCTGGGTCTTGCCCCGGTACTGCACATTCATGGAAGAGCGGGACACGCTGCCGTTTACCGGGCAGCAGCCCACCATGCCGGCCCCCAGATTGGCCGCCGCAAAGGCCAGCAGCTCCTGACTGTCCCGAATCTCATAACCGTCCCGCATGGCGAAGCTGCTCTCGGCCAGCAGCGTCTCCGCCATGATGACCACCGCCACCGGCAGGCTGCTGCCCAGCCCCTCCGTCAGGCTGACGGCGCTCCAGTCCGGTAGGTGCAGCGCCGGAAGTCCCGGCTCCACTGCGCCCAGACACGCTACGCCATGCCCCGGCAGGTCAAACAGCACCGTGGCCAGCGCCCCCAGTCCCATCACCACGATGGCCATGGGGAATTTGGGCCGCAGCCGCTTGGCTGCCAGCAGGATCACCAGCGCCGCCGCCCCCAGCCCCAGAGACAGGGGATGGACCTGCACCCCGGCCAGATGCCGCACCAGCTCCGGCAGCTCACCGGTGCCGGCGGTGCCGCCCATGAGCTTGGGCAGCTGCATCAGAATGATGGTGCAGCAGATACCACTGATAAATCCCCCCATCACAGAGGTGGACACGAACCGCAGCACCCGCCCCGCCCGCAGCAGGGCGAACAGCAGCAGCCATACCCCCACGTAGAAGGTCAGAACCGGCACCACCCGCTCCGCCTCGGCGGAGCCCATGGCGATGCCCATACCTCCCAGCACACCGCCGATCATGGCCGCCGGGGCGGCATCCACGCCGAAGATGAACTGCGGCGACGTAGACAGCAGCGCAAACAGGATCACCGGCAGCAGTGATCCGTACAAACCATATACCGCCGGAAGCCCGGCGATCTGGGCATAGCCCATGGAAATGGGGATGGACACGGCGGCAATGACCACGCCGGACAGCACGTCCTGCCCCAGCCACTTCCGCTGATAGCCCTTCCCCGTGGGAAACAGATACCTCATCCCCGCTGCCTCACTTCAACTTCTGCTGATGCATCCATACATCCATCACCAGACTGTGGGGCAGGAGCTTCGTCAGTCCCGTCTGGAACCGGGCCACAAAGCCGAACTGGCTCACATCCTTCCCCCGCTTGGCATCCCGCCATGCCCGCTGCACCAGCTGCTCCGGCTCATACATGGCCACATACTTCTTCACCACCGATTCACCGCCGTTGACGGTGGCACGGGCAAAGAAGGCCGTCCGGGTCCAGAAGGGGCAAAGGGCCATGACCCGGATGCCCCGGCCCCGCAGCTCCCGGTTCAATGCCCGGCTGAAGCTCAGCACAAAGGCCTTGCTGGCCCCGTACACGTCGATATACGGAATGGGCTGGAAGGCCGCCACCGAGGCGATGTTGATGATCTGCCCGCCCTCCGGCATATAGGGGATCGTCAGCTGACACAGGGCCATCACCGCCTGACAGTTCAGATCCACCATGTTCAGGTTCACCTCCAGCGGCGTATCCACCACCGCCCGGAACTTTCCGAAGCCGCTGGCGTTCACCAGCAGGCCCACCTCCACCGGTTCCTCCGCCAGTGCCTTGACGTAGGTTCCGAAGCTGCTGCGGTCCGTCAGATCCAGCGCCAAAGGCCGCACGGGAAACGGCACCCGCTCCCGCAGCCCCTCCAGCGCCGCCTCATGGCGGGCGATGACCCATATCTCATCAAAGCGACCGAAGGTGTCCACGGTCTCAGCGAACCGGCGTCCCATACCGCTGGAGGCCCCGGTGATAACTGCAATACGCTTCATATTGCCTGCTCCTTTCCGTTGACGCAAAGGGAGACTGCCGGCGGGCTCTCCCTCCCGGCAGTCTCCGCTGTCCTGCTTATTCCTCGCTGAACCAGCACCGCACATAGGCGGCCAGCCCCGGAACGATCTCCTTCATGTACTTCTCCGTGGTGTTGACGCACAGGTGATAGGACTCCTTGGCGCCCCACTTGGTATCGCTGTACATCTGGCGGTACTGGGCACGGTTCTTATCCACCTGCTTGATCATCCGCTCGATCTCGTTGCGGGTCAGATGCTCCCCCTCCGGAGCCCGGCGGATGCAGCGCTCCACCTTGGCCTCCATGTCGGCGTAGATAAACAGGTTCAGGGGGTGATAGTCCTTCAGGATCACATCGGCGCAGCGGCCGATGATGACGCAGTCCCCCTGCTTGGCGAAATTCTCGATGATCTGGCGCTGGGCCGCCGCCACCCGGATGGGCTGCTCCATGATCTCCATGGAGGGCATGGCGAACCGATGGCCGATGGTCATGGGATAGGCGGCCTCGATGCTCTTCTCGGACACATTGGCCACATACCGCTCGTCAAAGCCGTTCTCCTTGGCGATCATCTCGATGATCTGGTGGTCGTAGCAGGGGATGCCCAGCTCCTCCGCCAGGCGCTTGCCCAGCTCACGGCCACCGGAACCAAACTCACGGCTGATGGTAACGATCTTGTGCATACTTCATTTCTCCTCTCTAAAAAGGCACGGATAACAACATATCTCACAGCCCGTAGGGCTGCTTCTTACCATTTAATACTCGTAGCAGCTGCCGCCCACAAACTCCCGCACGATGGAGTTCAGCGGCACATACGGCGTGTGCAGCGGCGGCACCTCCCGCACCACCTTCATCAGATCCGTCAAATCGTTCTCCGCCATGAATTCGTCCGTCAGCTCCTGCCGGAACTGGGGGATCTCCAGCAGATACTTGGCCAGAATACACGGCTCATAGTCGTGGAAGCTGTCGATCTGGATGGTGGCGTTAGACTTATAGGGCTTGATGTAGTTCTCCTCGCCCCGGTTGACGCTGGCCGCCCGCTCCACGGTCTCCCGCAGAGAGTGGCCTCTGGTGTTGTAGTCCCGGATGAGCCGGCGGGCCACCCGCAGCTGCTCCGGCCGGACGATCTTGTCGTCATAGGTGATGATACGGGTACGGGGCGCCACATAGATGCCGTTGGCAATGCCCCGGATCTTCTCGAAGATCAGCGGGTTGAGCATATGGATGCCCTCTGCGATGATGATGCCGTCCTTGTCGCCCTGCATCTTGCGATATCCGCCGGTCTTGCCCTCCTTAAAGTCGTACCAGGGGATATCCGCCTCCTTGCCGTCGGCCAGCTGGGAGATGCAGGACACCAACTGCTCCACGTTGACGCAGTAGGGGGATTCCCAGTCGGTGGCCTCCGGGGGACGCTGATCCAGCGGCAGGAAGAAGTTATCCATGCTCAGCAGACACACATGGACCCCCAGATTCTGCAAATACTCCTGCAAACGCATGGCGGTAGTAGTCTTACCGCTGCCGGAGGGACCCGTCAGCGCCACCAGCGGCTTTTCGCCCTTGTTGGAGAGAATGGTAGTCGCCGCCGCACTGATCTTATCGTGGAACACCTCCTCACACCGCAGCACGAATTGCGTCTCGCTTCGCATGGCGTAGTTGATGTTCTCCAGATCAATGACTCTCATAACCGGTGGCTCCTTTCGCTGCGGCATGCTATGATATCAAAGTCGTCAAGAGACAAGCGCCGTTAGCTCAGCTGGATAGAGCGTCTGGCTACGGACCAGAAGGCCGGGGGTTCGAATCCCTCACGGCGTGCCAAAAAGACCCGAAACCGTAAGGCTTCGGGTCTTTTTGTTTGCATAAGTTGTTGTTTTCTCCCGCTGCTTTTTTCTGACCCAAACGCTGACCCCAACGGGAGCGGATAGCGGAAAGGTCTATACCGCACGGGAGAGGATGCTCCCCATCGTTTGCGCCGCTTTGAGCTGTGCGTCGGTGGTGACATGGGCATAGGTGTCCAGCGTGAACCCCGCCGAGTAGTGACCGAGCATACTGCTGACCGTTTTTACGTCCACGCCGTTTTGCAGGGCCATGGTGGCGAAGGTGTGGCGCAGGTCATGAAAGCGTATCCGTGGCAGCCCTGCCCGTTTCAGCACTCTTTGCAGCATATGCAGGACGCTGTCTGCTGACATGGGGCCTCCGGTGGGCGATGGGAACACCCATTCGCTGCTACCCGTTTTTCTCCTTTGATGCATCAGAACGCTTATCGCGTCTGCCGACAGCGGCAGCGTGCGGTAGGCGTTTTTCGTTTTCAGCGGGGCTTCCACTACCTTGCCGTTCTGCCGCGAGATGGCCCGTTGGATTTTCAGCACACCACGGTCGAGGTCGATGTCCGTCCATTTCAGCCCCAGCAGTTCGCCCCGCCGAAGTCCGGTGGCAAGGTCGAGGTAGTAGAGTTCGTACACGCCGCTGTCCCTGGCCTCCTGGAAGAAGGTGCTGAGCTGCTCGGCGGTCAGCGTTTTCATCTCCTTGTGTTCGACTTTCGGCAAGGCGCAGCCCTGCGTTGGATTTTTCGTGACAAGACACTGTTCGATGGCGAGGTTGTATGCCGAGCAGATCATCTGGTGGATGTTGCGCACGGTTTTCGGTGCTAACCCTTTCGGTTTCTTTTTCGCTTCGATGCGGTCTACTCGCCCGCCGTCCAACAGGTGCTTGTAGAACCGCTGTAAGTCCAGAGAAGTGAGATCTGCCAACGGGATGCTGCCGATCTGCGGCTTGATGTGGTTTTTCAGAAAACCTTGGCTGGTCTTGAACGTGGACGGTCTGAGTTTTACTTTCGCGTAGTTCTCCATCCAGACCTCCAGCCAACTCCCCACGGTGTAGGTCTTGGCCCGTCCGTAGTCGATACCGACGTTTTCCTCGATGGCTTTTTTCAGTTTTTCTTTTACTTCCGCTTGCGTCTTGCCGAGGACGTTTTTGATGATGGCCTGGCCAGTTTCCGGATCGTGACCGACTGTGTACCGGCCCTCCCATCGACCGTCCTTTCGTTTGCGGATGTTCCCTTCCCCGTTCGCTCGTCTTTTCGGCATGGTATCAGCTCCTTTCGCAACGAACAATACCGTAACCAGGGAACAAAGCTACCAAAAAGCCGAACTGTTATCAGAAAGTTATCATTTGCACCTCGGAGCCGCGCCGCCTTATCTTTGACTATTGCGGCGCAATTTTTGCGCTGCTACGGAGACTTCCGCCGACTACAACGGTATAAAGCGTACCGGTTTTCTATCAAAGCGCCGCCGCAAACCGTTGTGACACGGGGCTTTGCGGCGACTTTTCTCAAATTTAGCGTCAAACCGTTCTGGGAACCTCGAAAAAAGCGTCAATGCCTTTCTCCTGCTTTCTCGCCGCAGCGTCCAAAATCCCCCTATTTTGCCCGTCTCGGTGTTTTCCACGGTTGCCGCATTTCCTCTTTCGACCGAACCCGATGCGCTGGGCTTTGGTCGAATTTTCTGTTCTCCCGCACGGTGGCGCAACGTCCGGTTTTGGGTTTCCGGTGGGTACGCGCCCGGCTGTGTCCGGAAAACCGGACACAGCCGCCACACGCGGCTCACGCGGGTGGACAGGTGGTTTTCTGCCGTGCCTGTTGGAGCGCTTCCAAGCGTTTTCGGATGCGTTCCTGCTCACATTCCGTGTGTCCAGCTTTGCAAGCTTTTGCTCATAAAACTGCTGGATAGAGAACTGAATGGGCAGGAGCGTGTACAGAAGGCTTCCGTTCTGCTTGCGTCCATCCTGCGTGATGATCGTAGTGCGTTCCGTCTTGATGAGTCCTCGCTCTACCAGTTCTGTCACATATTTTCGCACGGTGTTCGGACTCATATTGACGGCTTTACCAATCGTTTTGTAGCTTGCATGGCACTGATATGTCGTCCGATCCTCAATGTACATCAGATAGCTGTAGACAGCCAACGCGCCCGGTGAAAGACCGAGGGCGAAAACTTCATTCGGCAGAGGAAAGTAGTTTTTAATCGGATCGCGCGACGTGTAATACTTATTCCTCATGCGTGCCTCCCGTCTGCCGTTCTACCCATAGACGGAACTGCTCCTTCGGTACGACAAGCCGGCTGCCGATCCGCAGCGACGGAAAGCCGTCCTCATGCAGAAGTTCATAGGCGCTCGACGGCGAAACGCCCAGCGTGCGAGAGACAAGCTGCGCGTTTAGAAACAGCGGCAGCTCGTCAAAATTTTTGATGCTTGATGTGTTCAAAGTCTTTTTTACCTCCATATAATTTTAGAATTTTCGGAGAAAAAACTTGCGTTTCGGAGGTCCCTCTGTTAGATTGAACACAGTTGCAGTCCGTGTTTTCCGAAACGCGGCGCGCCGTCCGACTGTTGCAGCAGCCGGACGGCTTTTTTCTTTTCCGGTTACCATCCTCCATACCCGTTCCTGCCCTGCGGCCTTTTGTTGACGCACACGGCGTTGGCTTCGCCTCGGTACGCTGGCTGCTTTTGCAGCGTCGCGGCATACTTCTCCGGCGAGTATCGTCTTTGGAGATGGGTGTGAAATTTTCAAGGTACAGAGCAACTTTTCGTTGACAAGCTGTCTATGTGATGCTAGACTATGATAAAATAATTTAGACAGCTTTCTGATTTTAAGGTAACATAGAGCTATATTTTTGTCAAGGCTATTACATTTATAATTTACAATTAGTCCATATTTGAGGTGACGACTATGTGGTATGCAAAGATGTATTTCTCCGGTGAGAAGGAGTTCTTTGAAAATGATGCGTTCGGAATGCAGGGGCTGCCGTCCAAACAGCTGGAACTTCCGTTTTTGGAAAGTCTGCTGACGTTTCTGGAACTGGACGAAAAAGAAATCACGCCGATGCTGGAACGCATCAGCGTGAATTGGGAACGCTTCGTTGAGAGCCGCGCCCGCGAAGCGTATACAGCCGCGATGGTGGAGCTCGGTGTGCTGGCCGAGAAGCACATTTATCTTCGCCTTCTATATACGCGCAGCTTCGGCTGTTTTTCCGTAAATGGCTACGATCAAGCGGAAATTCAGGCGATTGCTTTGGACTTAAAGGAGTTTGCAAAGCAGTTTTCAGAGACAAGGAAGCAGGTCGAGAAGTTTTTGAAATGTGTGCTGGACGTGGATTCCGCCGGGCGTGAACCGCAGAAACAGGCGGCGAAAAACTATCATCACGACCAGCCGAGAGATCCGGAGCTGTTCCGATTTGAGCCAATCCCGCTGAGCTTTGAACCGGTCGAGCCGGGCCGGTGCGCGCCTGTTTTATACTCGTCCGTCGTGCGCGACATGATCGACTATTCGCTGCGAAGCTGCGTCGAGCGCGGCGTGACCGTGCGCCGCTGCAAGAATTGCGGCCGCTGGTTTCCGCAGACCGGCCGCGTGAGCGCGGAGTACTGCGAGCGCCCGGTAAAGTACGGTGAGCAGCGCTGCCGCGAGATCGGTGCGTTCCGGCAGTGGACGAAAAGACAGACCGATGACCCGATTTTCAAAGCATACCGCAAGGAGTACAAAAAGCGCTTCGCGTGGATCCAGTCCTCCGCCCTCTTGTTATAAAGATTCGATTGAGCAGGTTGCTCCGGCTATGCCGCGTGCGTGTCACGAACCAAATTGAATCGTAATAAGCCGGTGCGAAAGCATTGCAATATTTTATCAGGAAAGAAGGAATGCCCATGCTCAGTATCGGGATCGATGTGTCCAAAGGAAAAAGTACCGTGTGCGGAATGAAGCCAGGGGGAGAAATCGTGTACACTCCATTTGAAATTCAGCACACGAGGGAAGGGATGTCAGAGCTCGTATCACTGCTGCGCGGCAGCGGCGAAGAGGTTCGTGCCGTTTTGGAAAGCACCGGCAGCTACCATTGCCCGGTGGTGACTCATGAACGACCATGCAAGGTGGGCGGCACAAGCTTTTACGGGACTTTTGTCCTGCCGGTATCGTCACACCACTCACATCCTCGAAATGGGAGAAACGCGCTTTCGGAAGGATTATTGCAAATGGGCTGAAAAAAAGGGATACCGCAATTGCGAACGTATGGCAGCACTCATCTTTGCCACAGCTCAAAACGGTTACGGAAGCGATACGAGTCCTCCACACAGTGGAGGCGTCCCGTGACGCTATTTTAACACAGATGCAGGCTCTCGCCAAGACTCTGCCGGAATATTCTCTCGTGCGCGAAATGCCCTGCATCGGGGACACGCTGGCTCCGCGCCTGATTGCGGAGATCGGAGATGTCCGACGCTTTCACAGCAAGCGGGCTCTCATCGCATACGCCGGCATCGATGCGCCGCCGTACCAGTCCGGCAAATTCTGCGCAAATAACCGGCATATCTCCAAGCGGGGAAATCGCTATCTGCGTAAGACCGGGTACGAAGTCATGCAGAGCTATGTGATGCACAAACCGGCAAACGACCCGATCTTTACATTCATTGAGAAAAAACGCGGCGAAGGGAAAAGTGGTAAACTCGCTATGGTAGCAGGCCTGAATAAGTTCCTCCGAGTCTATTATGGCAAGGTCACAGAGCTCTACCGCAGCTTGCCGGCAATAGAATGAGCTGAGATCTCCAATACTTTATTTGAGGCGGCCAAGCGATCCGTTTTGCCGCCTCTGTTTTGCTATACTCTTTTCCTGCCGATAACTTTTCTTTTAATTAGGGCTTGACTTTTTAGCAGGTTTATGGCGTAGCAAAATACAGTCCTTTTACGCAAACGTTTTCACCAGGTCGGAAAGCTTTTGCAAACGGAAATCCGCAAGCAAGGAATTTGCCGCGGAGCCGATGGCCGCAGCGTAGAAACCGCCGGCCTTTGCAGCCTTGTATGCGAGATAACCCATGTCATCTTGTTTTCAAAACTCATGCCTATATAATGCGCAGCGCTGCCATCGGCAGAGGCGGAAAGGGAAAGAGGCTTACAGAGATTTGCAGAAGGTGTCGATGCGGCGGAGCGCCTCACGGAGATTGTCATCCGAGCAGGTGTATGCGATACGGATGAAGCCTTCGCCGCATTCGCCAAAGGCGCTGCCCGGAATGCAGACGACCTTCTGCTCGTCGAGCAGGCGGTTGCAGAACTCGACGCTGCTCAGGCCGAAGCTGCTGATGTCGGCAAAGACATAGAACGCGCCGTTCGGGCGGTTGCAGCGGATGCCGTCGATCTTGGCGAGGCCGTCGAGCAGGATGCTGCGGCGGCGCTCAAAGACCTGACGCAGCTCTTCGCAGAGCTCCGGATGGTCGAGCGCAACGGTCGCCGCGTACTGGCCGGGGGCGTTGGCGCAGGCGTTGAAGTTTTCCTGACACTTGGTCATGCGGTCAACGATCTCCGCCGGGGCTGCGACAAAGCCGATGCGCCAGCCGGTCATCGCATAGGACTTTGAAAAGCTGTTGACGATGACGGTGCGCTCTCTCATGCCCGGGAAAGACGCGATGCAGTGCGCTTCCTCTCCGGCGTAGAGCAGGGTGTTGTAGACATCGTCAGAGATCACCAGCAGATCGTGCTTCACGGCCAGCTCGGCGATCTTTGCCATCGTTTCGCGCGTCATAACGGAGCCGGTGGGGTTGTTCGGGGTGTTGATCATCAGCGCCTTGGTGTGCGGTGTGATGAGCTTTTCGATGGTTTCCGGCTGCATTTCAAAGTTATGCTTCAGATCCGTGGGGACGCGGACCGCCGTGCCGTCACAGTATGCGACCTGCGCCACATAGTTCAGCCACTGCGGATCCTGAATGAGGATTTCATCACCCTTGTTCAGCAGGATGAGGAACAGGAGACTCAGCGCGCCCATGCCACCGTTGGTGATGATGATCTCCGTGTTCGGGTCGTAGTGCAGATCCTTCAGGTAGGATTTTTCCGCGATGGCCTGACGGAACGAGAGCGTACCGGCGTTCGGCGTATAATGCGTGATGCCCTTGTCGAGCGCTTCCTTGCAGGCCTCACAGACCAGCTTCGGCGTAGGCATATCGGGTTCGCCGATGCCGAGGCTGATGACGCCGGTCATGGTGTTTGCGCGGTCAAACATGGCGCGGATTGCGCCCTGCTTCAGTGTTTTTGCTTTTTCATTGATCCATTCCATGATATTCTCCTGTTATCTCTGCACCCGCCCCGTGCCGTCGCCGCCCATGAGCTTTTCCACATCGGAAACGCTGACACGGTTAAAGTCGCCGATGACGCTGTGCTTCAGACAGGAAGCTGCAACTGCAAATTCGAGCGCGGACTGCTTGTCCTCATACTGGTTCAGGCCGTAGATCAGACCGCCCGCAAAGCTGTCGCCGCCGCCCACGCGGTCAATAATGTCGCGGATTTCATATTTCTTTGAAACATAGAAATCCTTGCCGTCATTCAGGCACGCCGCCCAGCCGTTCCAGTCGGCACTGTGGCTCTCGCGCAGCGTGATGGCGATGCACTTCATGTTCGGATAGCTTTCCAGGACCTTGTTGCCGAGCGCTTTATACTTCTTACGATCGAGTTCACCGGACTCGACGTTCACATCGACGGTAATTTCGAGCGATTTCTGCACGTCTTCTTCGTTGGCAATCGCCACATCGACATACTTTGCAAGCTCTCGCATGACCTCGCTGGCCTTCTTGCCATACTTCCAGAGGTTCTTGCGGTAGTTGAGGTCACAGGAGACGGTGATGTTCCGCTTCTTTGCTTCCTTGACGGCTTCGAGCGACAGCTCCATTGCGGATTCGGAAATTGCAGGCGTAATGCCCGTGATGTGGAACCAATCCACACCCTCGAAGGCTTTGTCCCAGTCGATATCGCCCGGCTTTGCAAGTGCGATTGAGGAATACGCACGGTCATAGACGACCTTGCTCGGCAGCTGATTTGCGCCGCCCTCTAAGTAATAAATGCCCATGCGACCCTCGCTGCGGACGATCTTCTTTGTGTCCACGCCAAAATAGCGCAGTTCGCGGATACAGCACTCTGCAATATCGTTCTTCGGCAAGACGGTCAAAAATTCTGCGTCCATGCCGTAATTTGCAAGGGAGATTGCCACGTTGGCTTCGCCGCCGCCGAAGGTCGCCTCAAGCATCGGGCTCTGGAAGAAGCGCTCGTGTCCCGGCGCTTTCAGGCGGAGCATAATTTCACCAAATGTCAGAACTTTCATCTTCGTCCCTCCTTACTTCTGCAGCAGATGCACGGCGAAACCGCCGAACTCGTCTTTGAGGTATGCAGCTGTCATACGTCCGTTTTTGTACTTTGCCGAGCTTTCGTCATACGCAAAGCCCTTCTTTGCAAGCCCTGCCACCGCCAGCTCCACAGAGTTGGTGCGGATCGCAATATGACCGTTTTTGCCCTTGAACATGGTCTTCATGACCTCGATACCGCTGGATGCAAACATCGAAGAGTTGCCGTCTTTGACCGGCAGATCAAACGCTTTGTTCAGCTTCTCGCAGACCGCGGATGCCGCATCGGCATCTTCGCAGTTGACGCCGACGTGCGCTACCTCGAACCCCAGCGCAGCGGCTCTTGCTTCCTTGCAGAGCTTTGTGATCTTCTCAAAATTACCGGCTGCAATGTCCGCCTTCGGGCAGACCCAGCTGCCGCCGACTGCGTGGATGAACGGCGCGGCGATGAACTCGCCGATGTTCTGACCATTCACGCCGCCGGTCGGGATGAATTTGATCCCGCCGAACGGACCCGAGAGCGCCTTCATGGCAGAAAGTCCGCCATAAACGCCAGCCGGGAAGAACTTCACAACGTTTAAACCCAGCTTCATTGCCGCCATAATTTCCGTCGGCGTCACGCAGCCGGGCGTCACGGCAACGCCGGCAAAGCACGATTTTCAATCCCGGATGACGCTTTGCGATGGACGCGATCTGATCTGTCTGATAAGAACCATCGCCTGGCCGACTCCATGGATGATGGAAAAGTTTCCGCCGGCGTAATCCGTGATCGGGAGCGAATAGAACGCTACCTCAGGATGACGCAGCGCGACATTGTGCGAGTATTCGAGGAATCCAAACTGCGAGGGGAACAGAATGGTGCACCCCTGTGCAATCAGCTCCTCCATGACACCTTCGCTGTCAGAGGTTGTAGGGACGTTTTCCTTGATCACGACTTCAATGCCAAGCTCTTTCTCAACAAGTTCACCAAGCTGCACGAAATTCAGGTTGAAGCCATAGTCGTCTTTTGTTCCGCTCAGGATAATGCCA
>VOFI01001581.1_pt1 | contig 44001 bp, 72 predicted proteins | sample 5384131 | NCBI WGS metagenome assembly VOFI01 (sample SAMN12384728, study PRJNA508395) | human gut metagenome | isolation source: healthy gut H | host: Homo sapiens
TGCTTCTCCTTTGAAAAAGGCTTCCCTTATATCCTTCGGCAGCATCTCGACGGGAAGACTGATATCTGCGGCATCATCGTACCATAACACATCTTTTACATGCGGTACTTCGCTGAACTTTTCTTCCAGCTTCTGTACATCCTTTAGTTCCATATCTTCTACTACGACCATGGAAAACGCTCCCATGCCATATTCATCTACCAAAATATCCTGCCCCTTCACGGTTTCAAGATGTTCAGGCAGATAGCTGAGCAGATCATAGTTGACCCTCGTATTCACGATTCCGAAAAAAGACGGAATCATAAGCAGCGCGCTGACAATCAAGATCAACACCCGATGCTTTGCAATCCACTTGCCTGCTTTGACCACTGAAATCATCTCCTTATTTTTTATATGCACGCCGCACTCAGGCAGATCTGCAAAGTATATATTACAGAAACTCCGGTTTAAAAAAGAATGTTGGGAGCAAAAGCCCTCAACATTCTTTTTTCAGTTTTTCTCACGTAGATCATTTCGTTAAGACATTGCCTGATACGGAGAACCTTTTACCGATAACCTGAAACACTTTTTCTGAAACAATTCCTAAAATAATTCGTCAAAACGCTTCATTGCCTCGGCTGTCTTCTCATGCTTTCCAAAGGAAGTCAGTCTGAAATAATTCTTTCCATTCTCACCAAACCCTGCTCCCGGTGTTCCCACGATCTGTGCATTCTCAAGCAGATAATCAAAGAACTCCCAGGATTCCATCTCTTTCGGGCATTTAAACCAGATGTATGGAGAATTTACCCCACCTGTAAACCAGATATTTTTCTTCTTCAGAGTTTCTGCGATCATACGTGCATTCTCTCTATAGTATTCAATATTCTGCTGGCACTCTGCCATGCCCTCTTCTGTGAAGACCCTTGCTGCCGCATACTGAATGATATATGGCGTACCGTTAAATTTTGTAGACTGCCTTCTGTTCCACATGTCATGAAGACTTAATGTTGCTCCATTAGAAGCCGTAAACACCAGCTCTGTCGGAACAACCGTATAGGAGAAACGAGTTCCTGTAAATCCTGCTGTCTTGGACAGAGAGCAAAATTCAATCGCACATTCTTTTGCACCCTCAATAGCATAAATACTCCGTGGAAGATCCTGATCGGTAATAAATGCCCTCATAGGCAGAGTCATAAAGGATTACCGAATCATTCTTCAGGGCATAATCAACCCATGCTTTCAACTGCTCTTTATTGTAGCTTGCTCCGGTCGGATTATTCGGAGAACAAAGATAAATGATATCTGCCTTTACTTTATCATCCGGCATCGGAAGGAAGTCATTTTCCTCCGTTCCGTTCATATAGATGATCTTCTTTCCATCCATCGTATTTGTATCCACATAAACCGGGTAAACCGGATCAGGGACAAGAACTACATTATCATTTGAAAAAAGTTCTGTGATATTTCCCGTATCGCTCTTAGCTCCGTCTGAAATAAAAATTGCTGCAGGATCAACCTCAATGCCATTCCTTGCATAATAATCTGCAATCGCCTTGCGTGCAAACTCATATCCCTGCTCTGGTATATCCATAAATGTCTCAGACACCGCACGGGAATCAACTGCCTCATGAAGTCACCTCGATCACGCTCTTTGTAAGTGGAAGAGTTACATCGCCGATTCAAGACGAATGATCTGATCTGCTTTGTCCGGATGCGTTTCCTCATATACTTTTACTCTTCTGGCAATTTCTGCAAAAAGGTAGCTGTCTTTTACATTCTGATAATTTTCATTTAACTTTGGCATTTTTCTCTCCCTTTCTTTAACCGACTAAAGTACTCTGTAAGTAATATTAGCAGAATTTCTCCAATTAGAAAAGAAGCTGACTGCAATTTCTAAAAATCCATTCTCTGGACCGCTTTTTTCTGACTATTCTATGTGCAATTTGTCACAATTTCAGAAAAATATATACAAAGAAAATACTTTCCACTACAAAAATAACCGGTACTCCAATCATGAATTTCAGTTTTTCTTGTCTTGTGCCGGAACATCAGCATCCCTGCCAATGCCCCTGTGCAGCCACCGGCAGCCGCCAAAAGCAACAGTGTTCTCTCCGGTATTCTCCACGCACGTCGCTTTGCCTTCCACTTATCAATTCCGTAGATGATCCAGGTCAACAAATTCACCACGATCAGATAATACATAAGCCATTTCATAACCTGATCTCCTCTCTTAGCGTAAATGAATAGATAATCTTTTCTTTCACCGGTTTTTCAAGAAGCCCCTCCAATGCCTGTGCATAATATTCCAACTGTGCATGATAACGTTCTTTCAACTGCTCTGCACTCTTCACCTTGTCCGTCTTATAATCAGTACTACAATCCCGTCTTTCTCTTCAAAGTAAGCATCTATAATTCCCTGAACAAGAATCACTTCCTTTTCCTGACTTCCTGGCTCACCGGAAAATCCCGGATAGACCTGATCTGCATCCACCCCCAGTACAAAAGGCTGCTCTCTCCATAACTTCCCTTTTCCGGCTGCCGCTGACATTCTTTTTCCACTGCTGCTTTCGGGGAATAATAAAATATCAGATATACGGATACACGCTGCCATCTCCGAAGTCATCTTTTTCTCCTTTTTCAAAATCATGCACTGCATTTTTCAAAGCAGCTTTCGTATATTGCCCTGGTAAAATCTAATAGTTCCATAAGCTTATGATAAGCAGTTCCTCTGGACGCCCCGGTCAGACCTTCTTTTTTTGATTCTGCATAAATCCCGGTACTAACGGAACAATTTCCGGTTCCTGATACAGTTCCTCGCCACCGTCTTCCTGCATTTCACGCATCTGTTCTCCTGCGTAAATTCTCTTTTTTCAGTTCTGAGACTGTAAATTTCAATTTCATCTGCTCTTCCTGTAAATATGGATAAGTATAATTCATCTGTTCTGACAGAAGCTCTTTCCATTCCGGCATATACGACTTTTTCTGTATCCCAGTGTTCCAGCACTTCTCTCGCCAGTACTTCTGCCCGACCTGCTGTTGCTGCCCCATAGGATAATTCTTCTCTTGTAACAAGCCGCACCTGTATCCATTTTTCTGCCTTTTTCCAATCTCATCAGTGCCGGTAAGATCCAGTCAAAAGCAGGTCTTTGCCCCTTCCATCTGATACAGTGCAAGCGAATCTTTTTCATCTGCTTTCCAGCTATTCTGCTTTTCTTCTCTTTTTATTATATCTTCCATCATTTCCAATGCCAGAAGTTCTTCTTCCCCAAGCTTCGCTGTACCGGTCAGGATCATCTTCTCTTTTGCCCTGGTCATGCCAACATAAAGAACTCTCAGTTCTTCCGAAAGATTCTCCAGCTTTGTTTTTTTCCTGTATCATTCTTTTTTCAGAAAAGTTGGATTTTTTTCGTTCTCTGTTCCAGATCAACTGCATCAATTCCAATTCCCCAGTCCGGATGGATCACAATACTTCCCCCTCTGATCCTGCATATTAAAGCTTTTTTTCCCATTCCCGCTACAAATACAATCGGAAATTCCAGTCCTTTACTTTTATGGATACTCATCAGGCGTACCGTATCTGCCTGTTCATCCATAATTCCGGCTTCTCCATAATCAACATTATATTTTTTCAACTGCTCAATATATCTGACAAAATTAAAAAGTCCTTTATAACTCGTCCCCTCAAATGCACACGCCTTTTCCATCAGCATCTCCACATTTGCGATCCGCTGCTCTCCTCCCGGCATCGCAGCAATAAAAGTCCGGTATCCTGTCTCTTCAAGGATCTCTGCCAGCAGATCATGGATCGGAGTATAGGAAAGTATGCTTCTGAAGTATCTGACCTGCCTCGTAAACTCTGCCAGCTTTTCTCTGACCGCTTCTGAAATCTCTCCGCTGCGGTTTTCCGCTTCTGCATCTGATTTTTCTTTTCTTTCTTTTCTTTTCTCCGGTTTCTCCACTCCCGTCTGCTCCGGTTTCTTCCGTTTTTTCTTCCCACACAGCCAGACAGACTCGTAAAATGGCAGATTCGGATATGCCAGCCGGATCTGTGCCAGTTCTTCCGCATCCAGCCCGACAAATGGTGAAGTCAACACTGCTGTCAGTGGAAGATCCTGCCTCGCATTATCCAGAATCCGCAGATAATCTAAAAGGACACTGATCTCATACGTTTCAAAAATACCCCTCTCTGCTCACTGAATATGCCGGGATTCCTTCTTCTGCCAGCACTGCTGAAAAAATTTCTGCCCATCCCTGGATACTCCGCGTTAAGATTACAATATCCTTATACTGTATCTTTCGAAAGGAATCACTGTCTTTATCGTAAATATATCCCGATCCCATCATTTCCCTGATCCTTCGTGCGATCATTCTTGCCTCAGCCTCTTTGGCATCTCTTGTCTTCATGTCCTGCTGATTAAAGATCAGAACTTCTGTCTTATCCGTAAAGACGGCATCTTCCGGTATCGGTGGAAACTCTGCTCCCGCATACAGAGCCGCATTTTCATCATATTCGATCCCTCCAAATTCCCGGAACATCAGCTTTTCAAAAGATAGTTTGTACTGTCCAGTACTTCCTTCCTGCTTCGGAAATTTTTATGAAGATCAATTCTCTGACAGGGACTGCTTTCCACACTGTAAGTATCATACTTCTCCATAAAAAGTTCCGGTCTTGAGAGACGAAATCTGTATATGCTCTGCTTTACATCTCCTACCATGAACATATTATTTCTGCCTTTACTCATCCCTGACACACTCGTCAGGATCGTTTCCTGGACCAGATTACTGTCCTGATACTCATCCACCATCACTTCGGCAAACCGCTCCTGATATTCTTCAGCAACCGCAGATGGCACGATTTTCCCCTCTGTATTTCTCGTCAGGATTGCCAGTGCAAACTGCTCCATATCACTGAAATCAATCATATTTCTCCGCCGCTTTTTTTCATCAAACCGGTCAGCAAACTCCTGTACCAGTCCGGTCAGCGTCCTCATTGCCTGAGCGGAATCCTGCATATCTGCAATCCATTCATCTGCCGTTGCATAGAAATAAGATTTCTGAATCCCATCAATCAGAGCTTTCAACTGCTTCCGGACAGCCTGGACGGATTTCCGCAGCTCCGCATCGACAGTCTCATCTTTTTACCCGAAAGCTTTTTTCCAGTTGAAATCCATCAGAACCTCACTCATTTTCTCATAAGAGTCTGCCCTTTCCAGCTTTTTCAGTTCTTTTTTCATCTGATTCCAATGCCTCTGCATACATATACGGACCTGCCGGGAGCTGACAGATTTCCATCGCCTGTCTGACCAGTCCATACAGATCGCCCAGTTGCTGTCTGACACGTTCTTCCACTGTATGCACCATTCTTGAATCTTCCAAATGCTCTCTGTCTATTTCATAATCTTCTGCACAGGAGATCAGCCACTGACGTGGATCAGGATAACTTCTTGAGTATTCATACAACTGAAGAATCAGTTCCTCAATCTTTTTATCCGTTCTGCCTGTTCCATATTTTTTTCCACAAATTCCCGGAACTCTTCCTCATCTTTTGCATAATGTTCTTCCAGCATTTCATCCAGTACATCCTGTTTAAGCAGACGTAGCTCCCCTTCTTCTTCTCCCACACGGAATGACGGATCGATTCCGATCACATGGAAATGATCCCGGATTACCGACAGACAGAATTTATGCACCGTAGTGATCATCGCACTATGTATTAACGATGCCTGCTGTTCCAGATTCAGATTTCCCGGAGATTCTTCCAGTTTTTTTTTTTTTCAATCGCTGCCGCGATCCTTTCTTTTCATTTCGGCTGCCGCTGCCTCTGTATATGTGACAACAAGCAGCTTATCCACATCCACAGGATTTTTTTCATCCGTGATCATTGAGATGATCCTCTCAACGAGTACTGCTGTCTTTCCTGAACCGGCAGCAGCCGAAACCAGAATATTTCTGTCACGCAGATCAATGACCTGCCGCTGTTCTTTTGTCCATTTCACTGCCATACTGCCTATGTCTCCTTCTCTATTTCCGGCTTTTTTACTCCCGACTTTTCTTTATTTCTGACTTTTCTTTATTTCTGACTTTTCTTTATTCCCAGCTTTTCCTTCATACATTCGACTGCTTCTTCCAGTGAATATTTCTGCAACTGACGGTATTCACACCCTTCAATCCGCTGGTCAAATCCGCAAATATCTTTGCAGGCACAGAAATCACATCCTGTATCCTCACCAAGCAGATACGGCAATGCACTTACCTCTCCCTCATACATCTCCGCTTTCAGTTCCTTTTGCTTCGCCCTGGTATAAGCAAGTACCGTCTCAAACTTCTCCTGTGGAAGAGCTTTTGATGCACTCCCAAGTAATCCATTCTGATTCCTGCGGAGCGGATAATATAACGAACTTCCTGTCAGATTCGCCTCCAGATGTTCAATTACTTCCTCTTCACCATTCACAAGCCCATCCAGTTTCAGTTCTTTTAAAATACTTTCTTCCGTCTTCTCGTCTGTCTTTTCTCTTGCCACGATCGGATCCTGTATCCTGTAATAAAAAAATTCCTGCAGGAACTATCTCCTTTCCCGGATATCTCTTTCCCTCTGCTTCCAGTGCTGCATTCAGATACACCGGCAACTGAAGCTGAAGACCATGATAGAAAGAAGTAATATCAAATACCTTTCTTCCTGTCTTATAATCTGTCACCTTGACATAAACCCGGTTCTCATCTTCGCACGTATCAATCCTGTCGATCTTACCACTTCCGAATTTAAATTCGTATCCTGCCGGTTTAAAATCTCCCTGCTCCATCTGTCGGGTCAATGCCCATACAGACCGGCGGATCAGACGCTTGATCCGATAGATCATATATTCATTTCTTGCACTTGAAAACAGGACTGTATTTCCATAATCCAGAACGCTGCTTTCCACACTTTCATCTATCAGCTCTGTCCTACGTTCCTCCGGCATTGTTACCCAGTCCAGTTTCTCTTCCTCTGCTTTTTTCTTGCAAAAACGTTCTAATGCCTGATGTGCAATATTTCCCAGATCCATCGCCTCAAATCCGTAGGTTTCCCGGTCAGAAAGCCGTAAACCATAACTCAGGAAATGAGCATAGGCACAGGAAGCAAACTTTTCCAGCCTCGTCACACTCACGCGTTCAGGATCAAGATACAGCTTTTCAGCCATCTGACTTCCCAGCATACCGGCTTCTTTTTATAAAATCCTGCTCTCAGCAGCTTTTCAACCACTGATCTGCTTTTTTTTCATCGCCTGCAAACCATGTATAAAGTTCTTTCCATTGTGCATCCAGTCCCTGTTCTTTTTTCTCTCAGCCCTTCCGCCAGTCTGAGAATCCCGTCCTTCTTGTCATCTCACACTGCTGCCATGACTTTTCTTCCTCATCCACCGGTTTTAAATTTGGGAACAACCGCATCAACTCCTGGATCAGATACGACGGCCGGAGAGATTTTCCCTCTCCTGACACTTTTGCCCAGGATAAAAGAGAAATTTTGTCGGCTTGGTAAGATTTAAATACAAATAAAATTTCTGAATATAAATCTTTTTTTTTGCTCCCGGAGAAAGTGAGATTTCTTTCTTCTGAAACTGCTCCCGGTCACATTCAGACAACAATCCGCCCACTCCTGTATTTCCCGGTAAAAGTGTATCATTTGCCCCTACAAAGAATAAAGCTTTGATATTCTTGATCCTTGTACGTTCTACATCTCCGATCATAACCTGATCAAGACTTGGCGGAATGACTCCTACCTTCGCCTCTTCCAGTCCTGCATCCAGTAATTCACAGTAATCTTTCAGAGCGATTTCTTCTTCACCCAGCAGACTTACAAATTTATCAAATAATTCCATAACGATCCTGTATACCTGTGCATACTCTTTCGCCAGTGCCAGTTCTCCCTATCCTGAAATTTTTTTCTCCAACTGTGTAATTTTCTGTTGCAGCTTTTCCTGAACAAGATATTCATATACTGCCTGCGTTACATCTCTGACAGTCTTTTTTTCTTCTGCTTCAGAACCTGTATCAGTCCCATCGTCTTTTCTACAAAGATCACTCTCAGATGATTCAGTTCTTCCAGTTCTTTTTTCTCCGGTTGACGGAGTTCTTCTGACCCACGCCTGCTGCCATTTTTTATACCCTTTAATATCCAGTGCCAGACAATAATTTTCCAATCGGTCAATCTCTTTGTCCGTAAAACCGCACAATCCGGTATTCCTCAAATGCCTGAATACACTTTCGTAGGTAAAATTCTGTTCTGCCATCGCCAGCAGGCTCCGCAGATATTCTACAAATGAATTGAGCAAAATACTTTTTTTTTATGATCCATAAAAACCGGAATTTCAAATAATTCACACGCTTTCTCCAATGCATCCGCATACAGGTTCAGATCCGCAGCTATAACCGCAATATCCCGATATCTGTAGTCTTTTTCACGCACCAGCTTTCGGATTGATTCTGCCACATACCTGGCTTCTTCTCTCGGATTTTTTCGTCTCATGAAGCGAAATTGCTCCGCTGCAGGTTTCCGATTCTTCTTTTTTCTTTTTTATACTGTCTCCTTGAATAACGGAAAAGTTCCGATTCTAAAAATGCCATCTCAGGATTTTCTCTGAACCGGTATGGCACTTTTTCATACAGGCAGACCGATTCTTCAACCTCTGCCCCTGCATCCTGTGCAGTCTTTACAAGAGATGTAACCATCTGCTTGCTCAACGCAAAAAGCTGGTAAGGATGCCGATAAATAAAAGGATCTTCCCTGCGGTCAATTTCAACCGTAACTATCACCTTTTCACTGACTTTTAAAAGTTCTGAGATCAGCCGGATCTGAACCGGAGTAAATCCCGTAAATCCATCCAGTGCGATCACGCTCCCCTTAAGAAGTTCTGAGTCACATACCGCTCTCGCCAGTACATCCAACATCTCTTCTTTGGTAATATAACGATCCCGCAGATACTCTTCAAATCCTTCATATACTTTACGGATATCCTGCAATTTATAATAAAGATAACTTTCCTGACTGAGTCCCTCCATAAAGTCATCCAGCTTGTCAAAATCAACACCATACTGTACAAATTCTGAGATAACAGACTTTACTTCACTAATATATCCCTGCTTTTTCAGATTTCCTTTCAATACTTTCAGGTCATCCTCGAGCTTCCCCGCAATCCTCCGGATCACAAGATTCTTCCCCTCATCATCAAGAACCGGCTGTTCTTCCCTGCCGACTTCTTCAAATACGCGATATGCCAGTCTCATAAAGCTTAATGCATCAATATTCATGATGATGCCGCTCTCGGATGTGCCGCACATAAATCTCTCTGCGTCTGCATGGTAAACTGCTCCGGTACAAGAACCAGATAATTCTTTTCCGGTGTTCCATTGATTCATTCACGATCTGCTGATAAAGATAATGAGATTTTCCACTTCCTGAATTTCCCAAAATAAACTGTAGTGACATTCATTTCCTCCAAATGCTATGGTATACAGAGCATCTGCCACCGGCAGTTTCTTCTGCATACTTTGGTATAAAAAGCAGATACAGACCGGTCACTCTTCCCACACCGTTCCTGCATCTGCCCGTTGTCCGCAATCACTTTGTATCGTTCCTGTATCGATGAACTGCTTTTTACTTTATAAGACTTAACAACTCACCTTTTGATACTGCACCGATCTGTCGGCCTGCTTCCTCACCGTTCTTAAACGCAATAAAGGTCGGGATACTCATTACTCTGTATTTCTGTGCAATCTCCATTGCCTGATCGATATTGATATTGCACACTTTGATTTCCGATTCCTCCTCAGCAATCTCATCCACGATCGGACTCATCATCTTACAAAGCCCACACCAGTCTGCATAAAAATCTACCAGTACCGGCTTTTCCGCCTGAAGAACTTCCTGCTCAAAATTTTCTACCGTTAACTTAACAACTGACATCTTTCTTTCCTCCTATAAACGAATCACTAAGTTACTTTCCTGCATTTTTTCTGCATTTTAACTTTTTCTTTTTATTAATCTCCAGTTTCACCTGAAAATAAGCACTTTTTTCTAAAAAATCAAATACCATCGGATCATAACTTGTTCTTTTATTTTGATTCATTGCATTCATCCTTTTCATATCTTCTTCCGTAATCTCAAAATCGGATATCGAAATATTCTGCAATAACCGTTCTTTATTTTTCGACTTTGGAATTGGGATAATCCCCTGCTGGACATTCCAACGCAACAATAACTGAGCAGACGTCTTATTATATCCCGCAGCCATCCTGCCAATCTCATCCTCGTCCAGATTTCCCCGCAATAAAATTCCCATGCCATGACCTGAATCTCATTTTCTCTGCAAAATCCGAGTAATTTCTCATCATGCATAAACGGCGTATGCTCAATCTGATCGATCATCGGTCTGACTTTACAATTTGCCAGCAGATACTCCAACTGGCAGACTTCAAAATTGCATACACCTATGCTCCTGACCTTTCCATCAGTATACAGCTTTTCCATTGCTTTCCATGTATCAAGCATTCTTTCCCGGTTCTGTCCCGGCCAGTGTACAAGAAACGAATCCAGATAATCCGTCTTCAGGCGTTCTAAAGACTCTCCAAAGCTTTCAATCGTCCGCCCATACCCCCTGGTTACAATTATCTACCTTGCTGATCAGGAAAATATCCTGCCTGGGAATCCGGTTCTTCTCTAACGCTTCACCCAGTCCGCTTTCATTTTTATACATCTGAGCCGTATCAAATAAGCGATAACCCTGTTCATATGCATATCCTACTGCATCGTCCATTTCTTTTCCCGCATTCATCTTATAGACACCAAGACCCATCTCTGGAATTTCAACACCATTATTTAATCGAAACATAATAAGCCTCCCTTCCATTTTGCGATACGACTACAGTATAACATACTTTTTCTTGCGGTTAAATCTTTTCTGTATCTTACCATATCCGCATTGCGTTATCAATACAGATATTATTTTTATGATGCCAGGGTCAAAGGTCTAAGCCCACATGAGCTTGCTCATAGGTGGGTGAAAGACCTTAGGGCCCGCCCCGATATGAGCATAAAAGTGGGATGTTAATCCCACGATATGCGAATATTGGGTAGGATTGTGGGAGTGCGTAGCACGGAGCAATCCGTAGGCATCAAAGTCGGGGGCTTTTTGACCCCCGACATAATTTTATAATTTCATAATATTTCCAGCACTTTTTATCACATTTTCGTCCTAAAATAACATCTGACATTAAGGGGAGTCTGTCAATCGAATTGAAGGGAGTATAAATTCTATGACAAATGAACAATATCATACTTTGATCCATCCTTATACAGATGCCATGAACCTGATCCTTACCCGACTGGAGATTTTAAATCACTGTGCCGCTGACAATGAGGATGTCCGGCCAATCCATGGAATCACCCACCGGATCAAGGAAAAAATAAGTATGGAAAATAAATTAAAAAAAGAAACATTCTAACGGAAGTGTGCAGGATGCACGCACATTACTGAAAGATATTGCCGGTATCCGCGTTATCTGCTTTTTTTTGAACGCGATATTTATCAGCTTGCTGAATCATTAAAAAGCAGACTGACCTGATCCTCGTCTGCGAAAAAGATTATATCCGACATCCAAAACCGAACGGTTACCGGAGCTATCATCTTGTACTGGGAGTTCCTATTTATTCACTGGATGGCATGGAATACTATCCGGTGGAAATTCAGTTTCGCACCATTTCCATGGATTTCTGGGCTGCCATGGAACACCGGATCTGCTATAAATCCCAGCCCTTTGATGAACTCGAAATGAAAAGTGCTTTCCGGCAGTATGCAGAAATACTTGATGGGATTGAGAAATCCTTTGAAGTGTATAGTGAGAATTGTGGGTGAAATTTGTATTTGTTGGGGTGATACGCTTAGAAGACATACAAATTCTTGGTGGCGAAGCGGACGCGGAAAGCAGGGATATTCCTTCGCAGTGCAGGGCGCTTTACCTCAGCCCGTTGACCGTTTGTAACTCGAAAGTGGAAATCTTCGTGCAATGGCACTCGATTTACTTTCTCTAACAAACGCTGCAAAGTGTCTTCGGAACGCTCCCTGCTAATGCACCTGCTCAGGAACATCCTGCTTTCCGCTGACCATCTCGATAAGAAGTTTTTAGCTCCACAGCGTATTCACTCAACAATACAAATTGCAAAAGGGTTGATAGCCTTTCGGCTCTTTATTTCTTATTGAAATTTCGTATTTGTTGAAAGAAAATATCCTGATGCGAGGAAAGTTTTCTGACTTGAAAAGCCTAATATCCACACTTGTTGTTGCGTGAGCAGTGCATTGACAAGGAGCGTTCCGAAGACACTTTGCCCAACTTGTTAAGGAACGTAAACAGGAGTGCCTCTGCACGAGTGTTTCCACATTCCTGTTATTGTCAACGGGCTGAGGTAAAAGCGGATCCTGCACTGCGATGCAACAACAAGGGCGGATATGAACGCTCTTCTGTCAGAAACACTTCCTGCTGTCGCGATATTTTCACCCCAACAAATACAAATTTTATACTTATTTCATACAAACTTTAAACTCTTTTAATTGATTTTTTTTCTTACACTATCTTATACTCATCTCACATCAAAATCTCAGACAGATCCAATTCCCATTTTCTACGTCTGATGTCCAGTATGGAGAGCATTTCATATTTCAAGACCATTTCGGTCAGAGATTTTCATTTTGATGATAACGATTATATTTTTATTAAGGAGGACTTGCCTATGGGACAAGCAGATGTAAATGTTAATCTTTGGCTTAAGGATACGAAACGGTTCGCAGACCTGTTCAACGCCATTTTATTTCAGGGAAAAGCCGTGATCCTACCGGAGAATCTTCACCCCAGCCCGGAGACAACCGCAGTCAGTCTTCAGGACGCTCAGGGGAAAAATATTGTAAAAAAGCAATACCGTGATATCATCATGAACTGGCAGGATCAGGCTGTGCTGATGCTGCTGGCGGTGGAATCACAGACTGCCATTCATTACACTGCACCGTTGAAAGTAATGCTCTATGACAGCATGGAATATGCGGAACAGGTGCGGGTCAAATGGAAAGAACATCCACCCCGTCTTTCTTCGGCTGAATTTCTTTCCCGCTTTCAAAAAAATGATAAACTCATCCCGGTGATTACTTTGATCTTCTATTATGGGACAGAGGAATGGGATGAACCTTTGGAACTGCATCAGATGTTCGATCTTGGTACAGAAAAAAGAGCCATGCGGAACTGATGAAAAAAGTATCTTCCCAATTATCACATTAACCTCGTCGATGTCAGAAGACTGAAAAATTTAGAATCTTTTCAAAGTGATTTACAAATCATCTTCGGTATGCTACAATGTAGTCAGGATAAATACGCATTGCGTAGATATGTAGCAAGTCATAAAGACTAATTCCAAAAGCTGGATCTGGAGACTTATCATGCACTTGCCGCATTCTTAAATTCCCGGCAGCTTATGGAGATAAACGTAGAGAAGGAAGAAAAGGAGGAACTGGATATGTGTAAAGCACTGGAAGATATTTATAATGATGGCGTTCAGGATGGTATGGAACGGGGAGAAGCAGCCCATAAAAAAGATGTCGCCTTTCAAATGCAAAAACTTGGTTATTCTTTAGATGCGATTGCAGCAGTACTGAGAGAACCTGTTGATGGAATTAGCAGGATACTGGCTGTAGTTGGATAAATTTTATGTTTGTTGGGGGAAAATATCCCAACAAACACGAAATTTCAAGAAGAAATAGAAAACCGGATGGCTATCGAATATCTTAGTCAATAGCCATCCGGCTTTTTTTTATCTTTTAAATTTTGTATTGTTGAGTGGATACGCTGTGGAGTCAGAAAAACTTCTTACTGCGACTGCCAGCGGAAAGCAGGGTGTTCCTGAGCAGGTGCATTAGCAGGAGCGTTCCGAAGACACTTTGCAGCGTTTGTTAGAGAAAGTAAATCGAGTGCCTTTGCACGAAGATTTCCACTTTCGAGTTACAAACGGTCAACGGGCTGAGGTAAAAAGCGAGCCTGCACTGCGAAGGAATATCTCTGCTTTCCGCGTCCGATTCGCCACAAAGAAGCTTTCTGATTTACAAGCATCTCACCTCAACAACTACAAATTTACGCCTCATCAATCGCCTTTCCGATATCATGCCGCATATATTTATTCTCAAACTTCACCCACTCTGTTGCTGCATAGGCATTTGCACGGGCTTCTTTTAAGTCTTTTCCTTTTGCAGTTACTCCGAGGACACGGCCACCATTTGTCACGATCTTTCCATCCTCGTTGAACTTTGTTCCAGCATGGAAGCAGTAATATCCGTCATGCTTTTTGAACTCATCCAGTCCTTCAATCGGGAATCCCTTTTCATATTTAACCGGATAGCCGTCCGATGCCAGTACCACACATACTGCTGCATTATCTTCAAACTGAAGATCGATCTGATCCAACGTTCCATCGATACAGGCCTCAGCTACCTCAATGAGATCATTTTTCATACGTGGTAATACAACCTGTCTTATCCGGATCACCAAAACGGGCATTATATTCCAGTACCTTCGGTCCTTCTGCTGTAAGCATCAGTCCAAAGAAGATGATTCCCTTGAACGGGCGTCCCTCTGCTGCCATCGCATCTACGGTTGCCTGGTAAATATATTTGTTGCAGAAGTCCTCCACTTCTTTCGTATAGAACGGACTTGGCGAAAACGTTCCCATACCGCCTGTATTCAGTCCGGTATCTCCATCACCGGCTCTCTTATGATCCTGGGCACTGGTCATAGTCTTAATGGTCTTTCCGTCAACAAAGGAAAAGAACTGAAACTTCACGTCCCGTCATAAATTCTTCAATGACCATCTCATTTCCTGCAGAACCAAATTTCTTATCCAGCATGATCTCTTTTACACCGGCTTTTTTGCCTCTTCTAAATCCTGACAGATCAGTACACCTTTTCCGAGCGCCAGTCCGTCTGCCTTCAGAACGATCGGGAATTTCGCATTTTCAGATAAGCGATTGCAGCATCCGGGTCTGTGAAATTCTCATAAGCTGCTGTCGGGATATGATATTTCTTCATCAGATCTTTTGAAAATGCCTTAGATCCCTCCAGGATCGCTGCATTTTTCTTTGGTCCGAATGTGCGGATCCCTGCCTCTTCCAGTGTGTCAACCAGTCCTCCAACTAATGGATCATCCATTCCGACAATACAAAGATCAATCTCTTTTTCTTTTGCAAATGCTGCCAGCTTTTCAAATTCCATCGCACCGATGTCTACACATTCCGCATATTCTGCGATCCCTGCATTACCTGGTGCACAGTAAATCTTCTCTGCCTTTGGACTTTTCGCAACGCTTGCTGCAATCGCATGTTCTCTTCCGCCGCTTCCTACGATTAATATTTTCATGGTCTTCTCCTCCTGAACTCGCCACGCAACTGCTGCGTGATCATCCTGTTATTTAAAGTTGTAAAATATCTGTTGCAATCTGTTAAAATGAAAAACACGCCTGCTCTTAGCAGACGCATTTTCCTGTGCATTGCTTCTGCACGTGATATTCTTTAATCTTCGATCACGGTTCTGCGACCTTCTACTTTCACCCTGCCATTTGCGATCAGGTCGATCGCTTTTGGAAGATCTTCCATTCAGCCTGCTCCATCACTCTGTGCTGAAGGATCTCCGGTGTATCTCCGTTCTCTACTTCTACTGCTTTCTGTAAAATGATCGGACCTGTATCTGTCCCTTCATCTACAAAATGCACGGTAGCACCAACTACTTTTACGCCACGTTCCAGTGCTTTCTCATGCACTTTCAGTCCGTAAAAAATCCTGTTCCGCAAAAAGCCGGGATCAGGGAAGGATGAATATTGATCATCCGGTTTCTGTATTTTGCGATCATTTCCGGAGGGATCACCACCAGGTAGCCTGCCAGTACGACCAGATCCGGCTGATAGGAATCTACGCCCCCGATCAATCTTGCCTCATTAAATTCTGCTCTGGACTCATAATCCTTCGGCGAAATACATTCTGCCTTGATCCCATGTTCCGCAGCCCGCGTCAGTGCATATGCATTTTTATTATTGCTGATAACTCCGACGATCTCTGTATTCGTAATCCTGCCTGCATCCACCGCATCCAGGATCGCCTGCAGATTTGTTCCGCCGCCGGAAACCATCACTACAACTCTTAGCATAAGGTCACTCCCTTTTCGCCCTCTTCGATCTTGCCTACTACATATGGTGCATCTCCGGCTGCACGGATCGCATCCATGGTTTTCTCTACATCTGCCGGATCAACGGCCAGAATCATGCCGAGTCCCATGTTGAACGTATTATACATCATCTGCTCATCAATCTCTCCGTCTTTCGCAAGCTTTGCAAAAATCGGTGGTACCGGATAGCTGTCCTTTTCCACTACTGCGTGCGTACCGTCCTTGAGCATACGGGGAATGTTTTCATAAAAGCCGCCGCCGGTGATATGGCTGCAGGCCTTTACAGTAACTCCCGCATTTTTTAATACTCTTCAGTGCCTTTACATAGATTCTTGTCGGAGCAAGAAGAGCCTCGCCTAAAGTAGTTCCAAGTTCTTCATAATATGTATCCAGTGACTCTTTTTGTAATATCAAACACTTTTCTTACAAGAGAGAATCCATTACTATGCACACACCGGAGGATGCCATACCGATCAGGACATCTCCCGCTTTCAGATTTTCTCCCGTGATCATCTTTTTTGTCGCATACACCTACCGCAAATCCGGCAAGATCATATTCATCTTCCGGCATCAGTCCCGGATGCTCCGCTGTCTCACCGCCGATCAGTGCTGCACCGGACTGCTTGCACCCTTCAGCAACACCGCTGACGATTGTGGCAATCTTCTCAGGATAGTTCTTGCCGCATGCAATATAATCAAGGAAGAACAGTGGCTCACCGCCTGCACATGCAATATCGTTCACGCACATGGCAACCGCATCAATACCAATCGTATCATGCTTGTCCATCACCATTGCAAGCTTTACCTTTGGTTCCACAACCGTCTGTTCCTGAGAGCAGAACCGGCTCTTCCATCTCTTTTGATCTTTGCAAGTGAAAATGCACCTGAAAATCCGCCGAGTCCTCCGAGAACTTCCGGTCTCATCGTCTCTTTTACATATTTTTTCATCAGTTCCACTGATCTGTATCCTGCCTCGATATCAACACCTGATGTCTTATAATCCATAATTTTATCTCCTTATTTCTTATTTTTCAGATATTCTTCATAACCTACTTCTGCAAGCCGGTCTGCCTTCGCCTGAACTGTCTCTTTCATCTCGGCAGAGTATGCTTTTAATTTCTCAAGAAGTTCCGGATCTGACATTGCAAGCATCTTTGCTGCAAGAATTGCCGCATTCATTCCTCCGTCGATGGCAACTGTTGCAACCGGGATTCCAGGTGGCATCTGAACGATAGAATAAAGTGCATCCATCCCCTCAAGATTTTTTCCTGACATCGGGATTCCGATGACCGGCATCGGGGAACAACGCCGCACACATTCCCGGAAGATGTGCTGCCATTCCTGCTCCTGCGATGATCACTTTGATCCCCTTTCCTTCGGCCGCCTTTGCCCAGTCAAAAAATACATCCGGCATACGGTGTGCTGAAATAATCGTCATCTCATAATCAATTCCGAACTTTTCCAACGTTGCCGCTGCCTTGCTCATTACTTTCAGATCTGAGTCGCTGCCCATGACAATTCCTACTTTTTGGCATTTCATTTCCTCCTTCAGTGGTCTGTATCCTTTTCTAATGGTTCATTCAGCACTTCCGTGCCAGGTAATACAAATCTTCCGTCTCTTAATAGTATAATGTCTTTGCCGTCTTTTTGTCACTACACTTATTTCTTCTAACTCTTCATAAGGTATGGTTATATCTGTATGACAGTTGAAGTATGCTTTAGATACATCTTCCTTTCGCAGAAGCGAGCAGGAATTGTCTTTCGCAACGATTTCCTTTCCATTTGGATTGTATACACGGATTTCCTCACTCCAGGAATAGCACGTATCCCCCACCGCGAAATGCGGTCCCCTGTCTTCTCCGCAATCAGGATGGGCATCTTCTCCTCGATGCCGTATTTTCTTGCCACCACATAGGCAGTCGTATTCGTTCCGATGGCGAACTCTCCCAGCGGAAGAGTCTCATGATTTTTCAGTACATTATCATAAATATATTTCCGGTTCTCGGCTTCGTCTGAGAAGTTGTCACACGTATAATCTGTGATTTTTCCATCCTTGAACGTAAGTTTCAGATTGCGGTACTGTAAACCATCTAAATAAACTTTGCTGACATTCAGGACTCCGTTTGTCCCGTCCAGTACCGGTGATGTGAATACCTCCCCCTACCGGAATGTTGACATCCGCCACGCAATTTCAAAGATCGTCTCTTTTGCCGGGTCTTTCAGCCGGTACAGTTCTACATGCATATCGGTCTGATTCTCTCCTTTTCCTTTGACCCTGACATAGACTCCCTGATCCAGGGCATCGATCATGGTCTGCTGCACCTGCTCATACAGTTTCGCATCCAGTGTATTAATGCGGATCACTTCGTTGAAAATCTCTGCATAGTCTGAACCAATCTCAGGAACGGGATATGCGATGATCGTAAAACTGCGTTCATCTCCTTTGATATATTCATTCGTCAGTTGCCCGGAACGGCTGTCATAAAGAAGTGCAAGACTTCTCTGTGCCTCCGAATAAGCCGGGGCAGAGGCTTTTCGCTTCCGGTGAAAACGGCGTCTCTCCAAAAATCTCCATGACTGCCGGATACCTGCAAATCCTGCTGCCAGTTCCCGGTTCTGTTCGTAGACGGTCTTCATCACTTCCAGTTTCCGCTCAATATACCGCTTATCCATAAATAATGCCTGATCCTGCCGGTGGTCATACTCGTACTGCTGGTTCGCGATACAGCCATAATACCCGATCTTATGATGCTCTCTCTTTGTGATCACACTGGCAGCGGCACGGTAAATCACCGGCTCCAGTCCCATCTTCTTAAAATTTTCGATTGCCAGACGAACCACTTTTTCAAATCCAAGGCTGTAGCGGATATTTACGACCTTCTTTTTTTTTTGACAGATCCTTTCCGGTATTAATAAATCCGATCCGGTAACCTTCTGTATAGACATCTGCCATCTTCTGTAAAGTCTCCTGCGGAAGATTTCTCAGATGATGTGCTGTTCCCAGTTCATTTTTGGAAATGTACTCGCCAAAACGGTATAAATATTCATCCGAATCAAGGATTCGCCGTCTCGATCAGATCTGCCGCAAAAGAAAAGGACGGATCGATCTGCTCCAGAATCCGGTCCGCAAGGAATACATCACAGTAATCACTGGCATACCAGTATAAGATCTCCCGGATCTGTTCTGCGGATGGAATCTGCTTCTCTGCCCCGGCTGCTCTGCTTTCTTTTTCATCCGCTGTGCTCTGTTCCGATGCTTCCTCCAGTGCAGCATTCTCAAAACAGTTATACACCTCGATAAATAACTCATACAGAATGGTCAGATAGTCTGTCTTCTCCTCAAACGCATAAGGGATGCCGCCCCGCAATTCTGCATAAAGTAAACTGAGCAGTTGTCCCATTTCTGTTCCAAAACTGCTCACTGCATATTCGGATTTGCATAACTCCGTTCATAATTTTTATCCAGAATGTCACTGTAAAGTATTTCATTTAAGCTACGCATCTGCTCCAGCGTGTAGTTTTCCCATTCTCCTGAAGCTACTTTCCATCTTGTATTCTCCAGCTCCAGTAAAAATAATGCCACGTCCTGAAAATATCCCACGTATGCCTTCTCGACCGTCTCTTCCGTCACCATAGACCGGATCCGGTTGACCGCCAGTTCATGCCTTTCCCGGCACTGTTCATTTCTTTCTTTCTGAATTTCTGATAAACTCATCTATCCAAGACCTCCTACCAAGATTGCCATAAATAAGATCAGCGTGATAACACCAACACCAAGTCCGATCTTACAATTTAAATACCGTCTGTCTCTTTCTAAAAATCCCTGTACTGCACAGTACATTCCATATATATCAATCACAAAGGATACCACTGAAAGTCCTCCCACAATCCCTGCCGCTTTTCCCCGGAAAGGAATGCATATAAAATACATCCTGCCAGAATCACCAGTGAACTTCCGGTACACCAGCAGGAAATACTTCCTCTCCGCGACGGCTTCAGGTAGGACTGTCCATACTTTCTCATCCCGCGTTTCTTTCTGTTCTTTTTCTCTGCGACGTTCTTTCTTCACTTTTTCCTATTCCGAACATGTCTTCTCCTTATCAGATCTCCTGTCATATAGATGAGGAATCCCAGTACTCCGCCAACAGTATTGAGCAGGATATCATCTACATCAAAACTTCCAACTTTTGTAAGCAACTGCATCACTTCTACCCCCAGGCTCAGACCCATACTGTAAAATAACGTTCTAAAGAAACTTTTTCTTTTCCCCGCCATTGTAAGAAAGTAGCCATAAGGCATAAAAATAAGTATATTTCCAAACAGATTAGAAAATACCGCAAATGTTCCCAACTGATTGCGGTAAAGAATAAACCGTTTAATTTCCCTGAACAAAACCAGATTATAATGATAATCTTCCATCACGCCTTCTCTGCCATACCAGTCCGATAAAAAAAGGAAGTATACCAGAAAAAAATATATATAAAATAAACAGAACCTTTCCCAGCGTCCTGACTCTCTTTGCTTCTTTATTCGTCAAAATCCTGCACCTTCATAAAAAGCCCCCTCCTTTTCCCGGGGGGAATGCCCTTTAAATGTAATCTCGTTCTTTATTTTTTAACAGACTTGCACCATTCACAATGGAAATGACTCCCGCAGCCACACCTGTCACAAGGATGATAATTCCAATTACAATACTGCCTGCGCCACTGTTCTTCATTGTACGATATGCCTTTTCCATAAAATGTCTTATCCTTATTTTACTCCATACTTTTCATAATATGCATCGATTGCAGCTTTCAGTGTATCATCGATCACAACTTTTCCATTGCACTCTTTATTATACAGACACTCTACGACCTCTTCCATTGTAACGATCGCCGCTGTATCAAATCCGTAAAGTTCTTTTTTTATTTCATCCAATGCACATTTTTCTCCGCCTTTTCCGACTTCCATACGGTTCAGTGAAACCATCAGTCCTACGATCGTTACATCAGCCGCACCTTTTACCTTTGGAACAGTTTCTTCCATGGACTTACCGGATGTTGTAACATCCTCGATCATGATGACTCTGTCGCCATCTTTTAATTTGCTGCCAAGGAAACTTCCCTTATCCGCTCCATGATCTTTTTTTTCCTCTTTCCGGTCAGAGCAGTAACGGACTTCTTTTCCGTACAGTTCACTGTATGCGATGGCTGTCACAACTCCCAGCGGAATTCCCTTGTATGCCGGTCCGAACAATACGTCAAAATCATCTCCGTACGTATCATGGATCGCCTTTGCATAATATTCACCCAGTCTCTTTAACTGAGAACCTGTCACATATGCTCCTGCATTCATGAAGAATGGAGATTTTCTTCCGCTTTTCAGTGTGAAATCTCCGAATTTCAGAACATCACTCTCTACCATAAATTCGATAAATTCTTTCTTGTATGCTTCCATCGTTCCTGTCCTCCTATTTTACAATTCCAACCATATCTTTTTACAGTCTCAAAGCCATTCTTTTTCATATATGCCCGATTCCGTTGATCACCTTCAAAGTCACTGCCGGATCATGGAAGTTTGCCGTTCCGACCGACACCGCACTTGCTCCTGCAAGCAGAAATTCTATCGCATCCTCCGCACAGGAAATGCCACCCATTCCGATGATCGGAATATTGACCGCCTGTGCCACCTGATAAACCATACGGACTCAGTGTATTGATCAGGGAAACTGCATCCGCTCCTCCCGGCTTCTGCTGCCTTCGCAATCTCCGTAATATCCGTAACATTTGGCGTCAGTTTCATGATGATCGGCTGCTTTGCAATCTTTTGATCTGTCCGGTCAGTTCTTCACATGCTTTGCATCCTGCCCAAACGCCAGAAAGCCTGCATTAACATTCGGGCACGAAATATTGATCTCCATCATATCAATCGGCTCATCAGCCAGTCTTTCCACCACTGCCAGATATTCTTCCGGTGCATGACCGCATACATTTACAATGATCTTTGTATCATACTGTTTCAAAAAAGGAATATCTCTTTTGCAGAACAGATCGATTCCCGGATTCTGGAGTCCGATCGCATTCATCATTCCTCCGAAAACTTCAGCTACACGTGGTGTCGGATTACCCGGCCACGGGACATTTGCCACGCCCTTGGTCGTTACCGCTCCAAGACGGTTCAGATCCACAAACTCACTGAATTCTTCTCCCGAACCAAATGTACCGGAAGCCACTGTAACCGGATTCTTCCATTCTACGCCGGCAATATTTACTTTCATGTCCATTATAAATCCACCTCCGTAGATAAGAATACTGGTCCGTCTTTACAGATTCTCTTATTGTTCACATTACTGTGTGCATCTTTTTCTTTTGTCTTGCAGACACATGCCAGACAGGCTCCGATTCCGCATGCCATTCTTTCTTCCAGGGAAATATAGCATTCTATTTTCCCTTCTCTTCTGCATAGTACTGCTTGATCGCACGCAGCATTGGTGTAGGTCCGCATGCAAATATAATATCGGCATCCAGACCTGCTCACGGATAGCATCCATGACATTCCCTTTTGTTCCCACGCTTCCATCCTCTGTGGAAATATATAAGGTTCCGTTCTGTTCAAACTCCTCTTTCAGGAACGTATGCGCATCTCTATAGCCGACAACAATCTGCTTTTCTTCACACTGCATCTGCTTTGCAAGTTCCAGAATCGGCGGAACACCAATCCCGCCGCCCATCAGGAATACTTTCTTTCCTTCTGCCTTTTCATATGGAAATCCATTTCCCAAAGGTCCGATCACTGGTACAAAATCTCCGGCCTTTAATTCTGAAAACTGTTTTGTTCCGGTCTTTTCTCCTGTCACACGATATACCAGTCTTAATCTTTTTGCTTCTTTATCAATTTCACAGATACTGATCGGGCGTGGAAGTAATTTGCTTGCATCTGTCGTGTATACAGACACAAACTGTCCCGGTCTGGCAGTCAGCGCTGCTTCTGTCTCAATCCACAGGCTGTAGATTCCATCTGCCAGCATCTCCTGTGACAGAACTTTCGCCTGTTCTTTTTTTCTCTCCATCTTCCTTTATCTCCTGTCAAGATTACTCTGTCTTACTTTTTTCGTTATCAGTCTTTTTTTTCGTCTGTTCAGACATTATCTGTTCTCAAGTGCTCCCTTAATGTCTGCGATCATCGTCTCAACTGCTGCTCTGGATGCATCACCAAAATTCTCAGCTCCAAATTTTGCATACTGCTCCTGTTTATATGCCGCAATGATTCCTCTAGAAGAGTTTACGATTGCATCCAAGGCCATCTTCATTGAAGAAATGTACCAGGTCTTTTCCTTTTCCTCCCTGTGCACCGTAACCAGGAACCAGAATGTAAGCTTTTGGCATCACTTTTCTTAATACTTTTCCCATCTCCGGATAAGTTGCTCCGACTACTGCTCCGACATAGCTGTACTCATCGCCCATGACTTCAGATCCCCATGCGGCAACTTTTTCTCCAACCAGTTCATATAACGGACGGCCGTCGATCATTCTGATCCTGGAATTCACCGCTTGACGGATTTGATGTCTTAACAAGTACGAAGATTCCCTTTTCTTTTCTTCTTTACATACGTCCAGGAATGGATTCACTCCGTCTGAACCAAGGTATGGATTCACTGTTACAAAGTCTTCATCAAATGGTGCGTATGTCTCTTTGCTGCCTACTTTCACCTTACCAATATGACCCACAGCATATGCTGATGTAGAACCAATGTCTCCTCTTTTAATATCACCGATGACAACCAGTCTTTTTCCTTACAGTAATCTACTGTTTTCTTGAATGCTGCAAGTCCCGGAAGACCAAACTGTTCATACATCGCGATCTGTGGTTTTACAGCCGGAATCAGATCATAAGTCTTGTCTACAATTTCCTTATTAAACTGCCAGACAGCTTCAGCCGCCCCTTCCAGAGTTCTCTCCGTATTCTGCATATGCCTTATCTAAAATATGCTGTGGAATATAACTCAGCATCGGGTCAAGTCCGACTACGATCGGTGCTCCGGTTTTTCTTGATCTTTTCTACCAGTTTGTTAATCATTGTTCATTCCTCCATCTTTCTTTCAGCCAGACGATCCGCCTTTTTGAGTATCGTCATTTACATTCAACCTATATAATACCATACTCCCCTGCATTTTCACAACCGACATCTTAGGATTTCTTTTTCAGATCACAGGATTTCTTTGCTGAATTTTCTTAAAAGCTTTTTAAGGGCAAAAAAGTACTCGAATTGCTTCAAAGTACTTTTTATCTTTCTCATTCAATTTTACATAAGAACTTCTGCCAGTCCTCCCGGCACTAACAGCCTGAACGGATAAAATGGAAGATTCCTGATCACTCCGAAAATCAGAAGAAAAAACTAAAATCCCTATAAGTATTTTTAGGATTGATCTTTTATCCACATGATTCTTTCCTGTCAATGCCCAGTCTGCTGCAACCGTCACAAAATAAATTCCGAGAAACGGCAGCAGAAAAACCATGACCGGATTGTAGCAGAAAGCAGTCAGGAAATTTCCATGCAGGATATTGTAGCTCGCTCTCCCTGCTCCACATCCCGGACAGTACAATCCCGTGATCACGTGAAAAAGGCATGGCAGCGGATATTTTAACGGATTGTGGAAATACAGATAGCCTGCTCCAATCCCTGCCATACACCCGATCACTGCCAGAAATAAAAATCCGGTTTTTCCGGCTTTGTGCAAACCAGTTTCTTAATTTTATCACCCTTTGCATTTCGACCTCTTAATAATAATTATCAATTCCTACTATTATTCCAAACATAAAGTATAAAATTCCTACAACCAGTCCGACTACAAAAGATACAATCGTCCATTTTTTTGCCATCTTTGCATTCTGAGCTGCTTCTTCATAATTACCGGCATTCAATGCACTGTTGATCTTCACTGAAAATACAATACCTACGATACCGAACGGAAGACAGCAGCATACTGTGGAAATAATGGAAAGTACCAGATATGGTACATAATTAATTTCCGGTTTCTGCCCGTTATTCTGATAACCGGTCACGTTCTGATAACCACTGTTGTTCTGATAACCTGCTGCATCCTGATAGCCGCTATTATTCTGATAACCTACTGCATCCTGATAGCCGCCGTTGTTCTGATAACCTGATACATCCTGATAACCGCTGTTGTTCTGATAACCTGCTGCATCCTGATAGCCGCTGTTGTTCTGATAACCTGCTGCATCCCTGGTAACCCGTTGCATTTTCAGTTGTCTTTGCTGCCCCTGTTGCCTGTACCGGATCATTCTTCACTGCATTTTCCTGTTCTGCATTGGGCTGTACTTCATTCTGCTTCGCACCGCAATGTGGACAGAACTTACTTCCATCAGGAATTTCCTGATAACAATTCTTACAATTCATATTTGCACCTCTCTCATTTTTCTTTTATCATATCACTAAATCGACAAAATATATAGTTTTTTCTATTATTTTTTTCATCTGTCCATATCATTGCGTACAGTGAACCTTTTCTCCCCGTCTGAAAGAACAACAGCTGCCAGCCAGTATCCCAAGCATACCAAGACTGATTCCTGCCAGCCATCCTGCCGGATATTGAAATCTGAAATATACAGCCTGCTTTTCCATATAAAGTCTGACAAGCCACAGGATGCCTGTTCCGACAGTCAGTACAAGCACTTCCATCAAGAGAAAATACCAGTTTCCTTCCCAGAAAAACATCTTCCTTTTTTGCTTTTTTGTCATTCCGATACTCTCCATCACAGCCAGTTCCTGCTTTCTTGAATATCTTCCCATAATCATTACATTGAAATAATTGGTCAGTCCTGCAAATAGCAGCATCATTCCGATACTCCCGAGGATCATCTGATTTCCATGAATCCGGTCGGACATTCTTTTCAGCAGATCCGATCTGCAAAGAAGCAGAATCCCATTTTCTCCTGATCCGTCCTTCTTTGATTTTCTTCTGTGAGAATGGCTCTGATCGCTGATTTTACTTTCTGCTCCTGCCCCACCTTCACATTCACTTCCATATAAATGATCTCTTTTTCTATTCCCAGTCGTTCAAATCCTTTTTCACTTACAAGAAAGAACAACATATTTTCTCCATGCCACCCCAGCTTCAGTTCTGGAAAATCTTTTTGCTCTCCCGTCTAAATACCCATTTAAAGTAAAAATTTCCGCGGACTTTTTCATACTCCGAACCGGAACTGCAAAAGCTCACCGGTTCTCCTTTTACTTCTTCTGTCATTTTTTTCTGCTCCGGTGTGAAGCCATATTCCTGATAGATCAACACTCCACTCCCATCTTCTACTGAAGCCATATCCACTGACAGATTTTTTTCTTCTGCATACTCTTTCAGGCTGTCCATCTCTTTTTCACTCAAAATATGTACTGTCTCCGGGGAAACCGGATCTTTCCATTTCTGTATCTGATCTCTGCATCGGTCTCCGTTTCTCCTTCATCTGAGCTTTCTGCACTGACCTGAAATATTCATCAGAAAAAGGACTCCACCCTTTTTTCCGAAATCACTACGTTCATATAAGCTCCCTCTGCACACTCTGTTCTGTCCTGATCCACACCTTTCAGAGCCAGGATCTTTTTCTCACTGATTCAGAAATGGGAGCAAAATCAGGAGCAAAGTCATCCGTTTTATTATTCCACAGCAAATCTGCTGTATTTGCATCCGTCACCAGTGGCCCAGTGCTTGCTCTTCATCCGGTTCACTTATGATCCCTTCTTTTTGCTCCCTCGCAAAAGTCCCCCGCAAGGATAAAATCCGGTTTCTGCATATAGATATTCGTCGCATCACTTCCTCCCGTAACCACAGCCGTACAAAGAAGGGTTTCTACTCTAAAAAAGTGACAGCACCGTCAGCACAAATTCTGCCCCTCTCTTGTCACATTTCTCCATGCCAGTAATGGAAGCTCTGCTGGTATCTTTCGTCGCTTCCTCGCATTTTGCTTTTCTGTTTTTGCTTTTCTGTATTTCGTCTTTTCCGACTATGGTTCTGCTTTCCTGTATAATGCATGCTTTCTATACAGGAAAGTCGGATCATCCGATTCATATTTTTTGAATGGCAGCTTCAATGATCAGCAGGGTAAAACCAACTGCTGCGATCAGGATTTCAGGTCGAAATACGGAAAATTCTTTTTGTGCCACCATATTCCCGCAGATATTCCTGCCCCAGCAGACCGGGAATACCAAAGAATAAAAGAAGCACTGAAAAACGCCACTCCGAGTCCACTTCCCACAAGCATACAGCCTGCCATCTGCCTGTGGCAGATTTTCCGCAACTGCTTTTTCGTTGTTCCGATCGTATAAAGCAATCAAACTGACGGATATCCCCGATCATGGAAATCTCGAGAATATTATGGATAAGAAACCAGACTCCGCCCAGAATCAAAATCACTCCGAGAACTGCCATTTCATAACTTCCGGTCAGTTGATCTACCGCTGTCAGAAATGCAGGATCTGTCACGGTAATTCTTTGTCCTGTATCCGTCCGTTTTACATCTTTATATAATTGTTCTTTCTGCTCTTCACGGCTCATCCGGTCTGATGGACAGATCAGTATCTCCGAATTTTCTCCGATATGATTCCCCACTCTGCCGCCTTTTTTTCAGAAATATATCCCTGCTGAGCTTTAGAACCCGAATCTGTATATGAGGTATACCACCCGCTCAGGTAAAATAGTTCTTCTTTTTTTCTCCTGCCATCCGGTCACTACCGTCAGTTGGATTTTCATTCCTGCCGTCGGCTCAGTGATTCCCAGATCCTCCAGCATTTTTACAGAGACCATGATCTCCTGCTTTTCTTTTGGGTAATGCCCTGAAGATCTGTATAAGCAGGACGGATGATTTTTTTTCCCATGCAGATTGATCTAACAGACTGATCTCACCGAGCTTTTTTTCCCCGCTCTCTGCTCTTCCGGCTCTCACTCTTTTCCCTGCATTCTTTATATAACTCAGGGAGCAGATCTGCCGGTACTGGTCTTCTGTCGCATTTTCCAGTACTGCTGATGCTGTTGAACCTGCCCGGCGTACCGCTTTCGTATACTCTGCCTGGATCTTTCCGGCAGAAGTTCCGAAAATCAGTGTCAGTGTAACAATTCCGACCGCCACCGCACAGAGCAATACCATATTACGCCCACGGTTCTTTTTTCCTTAATTTCTCTGCCAGCATGGACAGAACCTCCTGATTATTGTTCGGAATCATTCTGCGATCCTCCCGTCCTCGATCCTTATGATCCGATCCGCCATCTGTGCAACTTCTTCCTGATGTGTCACAAGGATCACAGTCTGATGATATTTCTTTGCACAATTTTTCAAAAGTCCCACAACTTCCATACTGGTCACAGAATCCAGATTGCCCGTCGGTTCATCCGTAAACTGTACCCCTGCACCTTTATGCCTTGAAAACAGAGGCTTTAACGGAATACACACTTGTGTACTGTGTATCACTTTCCATAAGAAGAGCTAGTAGCAAAGTCTCATTCCTTCACTACTAGCTTTCCTCTCTTCTATTCTTCCGTCACTGTTTTCATGTAGAGCGCTTGCATGTTCTGCTCCCGAACACTCATTCCTGCATGTTTAAATTTATATCGCAGCAATGCCGCTTTGCCTCCTCATGCGTAGACAATACAATTTGCCCTATTCCCTGCTGTGTCAACAAATCCGCAAGCGAAATTGCACTAATATCATCAATTGTTTGAAGTGGATCATCTATCAGTAAAATGTCTAACCCTTTCGTATCACCATACACATTTTTATTGAAAGTAAAAGCGCAATCGAAAGACCATTCAATTGTCCTGTACTCAAAATATTATAAACATCACTTCCACTCTTAGAAGCTGCTTCAAATACTAACTGATTGGTTTTAATGACTGCTCTAATTCCCAACCCCAACGGATAATTTTGTATAATCCTTCCACTATACACCATTAAAGGAATTTTAATTGCATTAAGAAGCTGTGTTTGATATTCTTTATTCGCATCTTCATATTTACCAACCAATACTTTTTATTGCATCTGTCATATCCTTTGTTTTATTCTTGTATTCCTCATAATCTCTTTTTAGTTTTTCTTAGTCGGCCTCTTCCGTAGAAAGCTGCTGAGAAAGATTATCATTAAATAACTTTGCAACATATTGTTCCTTGCTTTGTAACTCTCCCACTGTGTGATACGGTTTTTCATTATGATAATAGGTATTGTGAATGGATTTATACAATTCAACCTGCTTTTCTTGAAAAATAATTTTATTTGGAACTTCCTTTTTCTTGAAGTTCTTTCAATAAGTTTTCATATTGTTGAGAAAATTCTCCAATATCAAATTTTTTCTATTCCCTGAGATTTAAACTCTGATATTTTTACCTTATCCAACAACTGCTGTAATTTCTCCACCGCTAGATCCTTACATCCTGATAAAGTATCATCCATTTTTATTAGTACTTTATTTTCCTCAAGAAACACTTTCAACACAGGAATAATTTCTTTTTGAAATAAATTTGTTATTTGTGTCTCAATATCTTCTATTATTTTTATACCATCTGTATGAATATTTTTTATAAATTTTTCTGTTTTTATAATAGCTGAATCTATATCCGTAAAATCCGTTCCACACAATGGGCATTTGTTTTTATCAAACTTTCCAGACTCCGCAGCATTATAAAATTCTTTAATAAGTCCCCTTCGTGCCTTTGTCATCTGTGCCAGAACCTTATCAGCATCATCCAATTGACTTTGTTCTTTTTCTGGTTCAATAATAATGTTTTTATTTGTGTTATAATTTCTGCTTTTATTTTAATCTTATTGAACAATGTTTCATCTACTGACCAGACATTATTGCTATAATTCGTCAATAATTCTTTGCTCTTATTTAACTCTTTTATGAGACTTCCTTTTTTTATTAAGTAATTCAATCTCCTGTCGATAAAACAATGCCATATATAACCGTTTCGGTGATGCTTTCAATTCCCTTATGATAGCATTATCTTTATATCGAAGGTATTCTTCATAGTTTTCTATAAACCCTTCAATTTGTTTAAGCTGCCGAATAACGGTCTCATATGTAACTCCCTGGTCTAATTTTATGACATCAAATTCATATTCAACTTCGTCAAATAATCGTATATTTTCCCTGGCAGTTCTGCATTCATAACAATGTGATCTGTCTGACGTTTTATCTCATTTACTCTCTGACTTACTACATCTATTTGTTTTTTTCTTTATCCCTAATTTCTTTTTTCTACTCTTCCAAGAATATGTTCTTGAACCGATTTCAGCATTTGAATTTTATCAGTTATATCGGTGTCATCTAAAAGAGAAGATACAGAATCTTTTTCTATTTTTATACTTATTTTGTAAGAAGTCCAAAGATTCACTTTGAGAAATATATGTCCCTATATCAAACATATTGGAACTCAAATGAAATTTATCATACAATTCTTCTTGACTAATTTCTTGACTATTAAGTGTGATAATACTCTGAAATTCATTTTTACATAAAAGTTTTCTTTCTACATGTATTTCATCTGAAAAATCAGATGATAAAATTGCCGAAATAACTATATCCTTATTTACATCATTTGCCAGTGTTCCTAATGTTTCCGTCTTCCTATTTTGTAAACTAGGGTTAAAATGCTTTATTTTCCCAGTCACCAAAACTTCAATAGCATCAAATAATGTAGTCTTACCATATCCATTTTGACCATCTAAAATTACAATATTACTATTCATAAAATCAAATTTTAAAGGTTTATTATTTGTAATATACTTAAAATTTCTAATGCATAGACTCTTAAATGTGTACCCCATCCAATTACTCCTCCAATAATTTTTTGATATATCATATCGGACAATACTTCTACATTAAAAGATGCTTCTTCTATTGAGCTTATAAACATATCATTTAGCATTTCAACATTCTGTTTTTGTTTTCGTATTCCATCTATCTTTTGTTTTACCATTTCATCAAAGTCATTCATGACTGCCTTTGGAAAGATTGATTAAAAATGGAACTTTACTTAATAAACGCGTCGAAAATTGTACCTGCTCCGATTCATCGTTCAAGAACTGTACAGCTTCTAATACTGTATCAAGCATCGGTTTCCCATTAGTTTTCAATGAGCTACACCATTTTTTCGAAACATTGTAGTTCTTTTTTCTGTATAATAGAACACATATTTTTTTATAAAAGAATTCATTTTCTTCAATTTTTATGATATCTGGATATAGTCTTTCCTCTATACACTCCACCTTCCAGAATAATATCATGTAAGAATCGCTTGGTGTCGGTTTTTCTATGACTGTGTATGCATCACTATTTAATGCTACATCTTCAATCTCTGCTAAATTATCCTGATTTTCATCATCTATCTCAAGTTCCGAAAAATAGTAATACTTGCTTTCTTCTCCAGATGCATCCATAAACAATTGCACTTTTTCATTATACAAATCAATCTTTGTATCTTCATCTTTTTTTTGCATCGGTACAATATTTCCATCATTTAATAAACGGATTATATCCAATATAGTATTAATCATGATTACCTCCATTTTGTTCAAATTTTTCCTTCAATTCCTGAGCAGAAATCAATTCTATATCTCTATAATATTCGCCTACTTTATTTGGAGAGCTATTTTTCCATCCAGATGTAATTTGTGCTTGGGATAAAGTTCCTGAATAGCTTCCCGGAATAACCGTAATACTATTTCCTGCCAATATATCAATAATGTTTGTATTATTAATAATATTTTGGAAAATACTCTGTAACGCCCGTTCTTTCCTGGCACCACGTGTAAGATCTAAAAACGTAGGTATGACCTGTTTGCTTGGCGCTTGTGAATACTTTGATTGTAAATATATTCCACAATTATCTCCCATAACTTTTTCTGAGTATCGCTTCTATACAGTAATTCATAAATTTCACTTTGAATTTTATCAACCGAAAGATTTTCTACTAAGTTCAATTCGTTATCCCACTCATCTACTTTACTCGGATTGAGTAATTTACAAAACTGACCATAATCAACAATTTCAGTCATTTTTTCATATCCACATTTAGCAGCACATATTCTATTACAATTTTCTAAAGAAGTATCACATTCATCTTGACATAAATTATTTAAAGCCTTTTCAATATTCTGCATAACATATTCGTAAATTTTCTCTTTCAAAAAATATTCTTTTCGCACATCTTCTTTATCGATAGCAGACTCCATAATTCCTACGATATCTGAAAATTTTATTATATATTTTCTTTTTTTAGAGTCCTGCTTGTGCATCCTTGCGATGCTATCATCTAAAAACAAACATAGTTCCCCATATACAACTTCTTCTGCCTTATCAGAATAGCCTTTACTTTTCAAATATGCTAAGATTTCCGTATCTATTTCATTTCTCACATCACATACACCAACTACTTTTGATGCCCTTTTATATAATTCAACACTTACATTGTATGTATTAGATGCATCATCCCAATCTTTTATCTCCTTTGCAACTGTAAGATAACATTTTGCTGTTGGATTATTTGATTCAGCCCGATGTTTCAACAATTTGTCCATCGCTTTACTATAACTATTCCATTTATCTTTAGACAAATATGCCTTAACCTGATGAAATGATTTATATTCTGAATCGCAAATAATACAAAAAAATCTTCTGTTTTTTCTAATTCAACAGAATAGGCGTCTATATCTTTGTTTTTATCTTTGGCTATTTGATTTATTAACTCTAGGACATACAATAGCATCATTTTTCCTTGATAATTAAACCCACTCCATGTTGGTATTGCATCATTCCCTCTACCCACGACCATGACTCCTTATAATTTTTATACTCTCATTATACGACAAATAAATAATAAGTCGAGTTAATCATACAAAAAAATCGGCAAAATAGTTTTGGTATAGATGCTACACATTTGTGTACTGCGTATTTCCCAATAAAAATGGAAGATCCTTTTTAGAATCTTCCGCACTAATTTCTGTATCATTCATTTTTTTCTGCATTTGGTAATAAAGAAGCAATCGGCCAACTATAAAATTCTTTTTTCTGTTGCAGATAATTGCTGTATATGTATATCAAATTCATCAACCTGTTTCAGCAAAATACATGCGCAGCACCTCGCAAATTTATTCTCAGAATATTTAATCTGTGCCAATGTTTTCCTTTCTTCAAGCTCTAATTCTCTTTTTACGAGCAATAATTTGAAGTCTATTTATTGTAATAATGGTTGGATCCATCGAATATTTCTCTAAGATATTTATTAATTTTTCAGCCAATAACAATAAGTTTTTATCTCTTTCCTTATCATAAGACTTTAGAAAATCCAATATTAGTCCCAAAAGTTGATCCGTTTCTTCTTCACTGATCTTGTTCATTGCTTCCAACAAATCATTTTCATCAAATATCATCTGAGATATATCCTCATCTCGTAACGCAAACCAGCTGCTGATTTTCTGTGTTTTTCCATCTGGTATATCGGCAAAGATAGCAATCCGTTTACCATCCTTCAAATAATTACGAATTATATATCCATCTTCTTGAATCTTTTCATATTCTAATAGCAATTTCCTACGTCCAATTATTTGTTTATAAAGACCACATTTTCATCTGCTTGGAATGGTAACGATAAAACTTGCATTTCCACTAATCCCTTTTTCAGAAAAAAAATATGGTGGGTTCTACATCTAAAATTTCTTTCGTTTTAAACAAACTTCTTTTAATATTTAGTTCTTCAAGCATTTCTCCCTAATTGAACAATCCGTTTGTGATAAGCAAAAAGAAATCTTTCTGTAAAAGCAGTTTGTATTTCTTCTAAGAAATTTTTTTCCTAAACTTATATTTTCAAGCGATACTTCCTCTGCATCAGAAATAGCTACTATAATTTTTGATGCCTGAAAAACAGCTTCAAAATTATAGTTAGTTGCCTCAATGTAACGAATGGTTGTTTTTGACTTTTTTCTGTTAAAACAAATTCAATGATTTCACTAATCCTTGTAGTCGTTTGATTTAATGCATAAATATGTCGAACAGGATATCTTTGTTCTATTTTATCATCGATTTTTATTAACCAATCACTTTCGGTCGCAGTAACCAAATGTGTTACTTCTTGGTATACATATACTTAAAAGGACTTTTAGCAATTGCGATTGCAGGATTCATATACGGAGTTGGCAATGTTGATATAGTAAAATTAGATATATTATCATAATCGGGAATTGATTTTCCCACTCCTACCATTGCCTGTTTAGGTCTATTTTCTTTAAAAAGAACACAAAGTTCTTCTAATTCTCGGACAGTCTTTACATAACTTAAATGTATTGTAATGCTTCCCTGTTTTTCTTTTCCTTTCATTATATGGACAATATCTACCGGAAGTAAGATTTTTGCATACATTTTATCAATATATTCTGATTTTGAAATTGCATCAACGAAAAATATTACCCCGCCATTTTTCAAATAATTTTTCAAATCATATATATCTACTGGATAGCTTATGCTATCTGAATCTGGAAGAGTATTATACTCTTTTCCCTTTACTTGATGGGAATAAGAAATTCATTTCCTGTCGAAGTCGGCTTTTTTTTTGTAATATATGATATTTCCATCCCACGAAACCGTTTTGTCATTCATATGAATATCTGACTCATCCAAATATTCAGACATAGCACACATTCTTTGTAGTGTTGTTATAGAAAATGTTTCTTGACTACTCATTTATCTGAATCTCCATGTAGTTGTTCGTTTCTAAAAATTTTATTGTTACCTATTTCATTATACTATATAGCACACTACGTTTCTAGATACTTTATCCCCACAACCACCAGTAGGCACGTTCTTCACGACCCTGCCAGTCGCTGATTGTTTTCTTCTTCACTAAAAATTCTTAATCAGATTCAAGTCTCTTTTTATTCAATGCTTTCCTCATTGCTTCACTTTTTCTTTGCGTAATGTTTCATTCTCTCTTTTCAGTTTCGCTACCTGTTGCTCCAGCTGCAGGATACGGTTGTCCATTGCCATATCTAAAATCTTTCTTCTCTTATCTACCATGCCAGCCTGTAGCTGCAAAGCACGATCTACTGCCTTTCGCACTTCCGGATTCTTATAGAAAAATCCTCTGGACAGTCCGGTCTTTTGCATCAGTTTGGGAACGGTCACTTTATCCTCTTCTTCGATCATTTCCTGGATTGCCAGTTTTGCCCTCTGAATTTTCTCCACGCTCTGCTTATGGTTTACTTCCAGCATCTTGTCATATTTGCTCATACTCTTTCCCCCATCCTGCCAGATTCGCCCGAATCATCCGACTCATCTCTGCTCTGATTTCTCTTGTTTCATCTGCGATGATCTGGAGGCTCATCTTCCGGTAAAATTTCACATTCTTTACAGATGTATGCCCCAATAGTTTTGCGATGGTCCAGTCATCCAGATGCAGTTCTGTTAAACGGATACCATATACATGGCGGAACATATGCGTTCCAAATCCGAATAGTTCTCCATGATCGTCCCGCAAATCTTTTTTTTTTTTTTCTGGATCAGATCCATCACCTTGTTTTGAACGGTATTGTACTGCATAGGTCTCTTGCTATTTTTCTCATCCACAAAAATGTAAACCGTATCTCCATACATTTTTCTAGTATATTGGATTGCTTTTTCAATCAGCAGTTCCAGTTCTGCACTGATAGGCTTCACAAATGTAGTTGTTTTCATCTGCCGGATCTGGATCATAGGATGTCCGTCCTGCCGATACAGGCAGTCTGTCTGCAGGGTAAGGGTATCCGATATCCTTGTTCCTAACATCTGGTGGATGACCATAAGACGCTCCATCTGCTCATCCAGTTCCGCAAGCGCTGCATTAAAACGAATAAGCTCACTGTCTGAATAAGATTTCAATTTAGGCTGCACCTGTCTGGGCAAGTCACTGGCCAGGAATAAAATTTCTAAATGTGGATACCCGTATAATTTTCCAATGGTTTCCAGCACTCCCCGGAGTCTTGTCAAATCCATTCGGTAATTATTCACGCCCTCCGCTTCCGTTGCAAGGTACGTCAGATATTCTTCCAGCAACTCCCGATTCAGATCTTCTGCCGAATGGATTTGGGGATATGTTTCTTTCAGATATTTGGATAACCTCCGGATGGCTGTCATTTCTTTGCTGATCGTTGTAATCGCTTCATGATGTAAATGCTCATAAACTGCTTTTTTCGTTTCTTCCCGTAAGTCATCCTGGATAATCGTTGTAAAATTCAAAGTCTGTAAATTTTTAATCGGATTCTTTTTATAGGCAACGTCCAGATTCTCTAATTTCCAGATATCTTTCTCAATCTCATCCCGTTCCTCTTTGGCTTCTGTAAATTGATATGCCTTCCGCACATAAGTGATGAGGCTCGATGGCACTGTCTTTTCTTTTTCCATATACACTGATTCCCTGCATGGTCAGTTTCTGCCCATGTTCCAGAAGCCAGCTTCGGATTTTTAGCAGCCATTGTTCCCACTCCAGTTCCTGCAGGCTCTCTGCCCGGATGTGCTTATCCTTTACCATTCTGCAAAATCTCTGATAGATCACTCGTTCCTGTATCATCGTTGCCAATGCACATTGTCGGCTTCGTTCCTCAATAAAGGAACGGAATTCTTTTTTGAAGTCCCTTTGTTGGAAGCAGCCCGAAATCAAAGCAATGGGATTCCTTTACCTTCTTTTTCTGTTTTTCCTCTGCTCTTGCATAGCAGTCTAAATCGATTAGATATAATTTTTCATCCATGGAACTCTCCTTTCATCAGTTCCGCCGCAAAGCTGTGGGTTTCTTCCTGGAAATATGCTTCACTGGCTTTTTCCAGTTTCTTCGGCATATAGTCCACATACTGTCTGGTCATTTCTTCGTATTCATGCCCCAGGTAATCCCTGTACCGCCTGGAGGGAAATACCGTTATCATAATAAAGCGTAGCCAGGTTATGGCGGTAATCATGGGATCTGAAAATATATTCCCCGTCTGCAATCTGATTTTTCTCACAGTATTTCAACATTTGATACCGTAATGTAGCATACTGGAATGCTCCACCTTTTTTGCTTTTAAACAGATATTCTGCCGATCCAATCTGATATTTCTTTTTTGTACACCTGCACCAGCTTGTACAATGCTTCCGGAATGGGAATCCGCTTATACGTTTTCATTTTCACCTGATATACTTTCAGCCAGTAATCACCATTCTTCTCTTCATAATCACCACCTGTCAGGGTACACACTTCGCTTCCCCTGAATTCCCGTACACCATAAGTGCAGGAACATCAGCCGCAGATGTTCCGGAAACTCTGCCAGCTTCGATAAAATTTCCGTATAGATTCTTTCTGGTACGCTGCGGTCATTGTGGCCATGCACTTCTTTCTGCAGATAATACTCATGCCGGAAGGGAATCTTCTTCAGATATCCTTTTACTACAAGGAAGTTGTAAAACTGCAAAATCATAGTGATTCTCCCATTCGCTGTCTTTTCACGGGTATCCTGTCTCTGAACGGATTCCAGATATCGCTGGATCTTCTCCGCTTCCACTTCATGGATCGGATTTTCTTCTCCATTGAAATATACCAAGAATGTACGAAGTTCCTGCAGCTTGATCCGAATGGTGCTGATAGATAAATCTGTGATTCCAAACAGGTACCGCAGATATTTTTGCAAAATCTTTTGATTTTCCAAGTTGGTCACCTCTTTAAAGGATACCCATTCCACGGGCTTGCTTGGATTCATTCGTTCTCTGGAAAAATGAAAACGTTCCAAAAACCACACATTCGCATTCCAATGAATTTCCGGTGCCTGTAAAAATAGGATTTTTCTGCTCATCCGTAGGATACCAAACACAGCACTTTTCTTTTCCCCTCTAAAACGTTCTGAGAGTTCCTGCTCAAATTGCTGTTCTTTGGCCAGTGTCATTATCTCAATATCAGCTACTTGTTGCTTCGCACAAAATTGATAGAGCCTTTGCAGTGCCAGCAGTTTCTCTTTTCTGTAACGGCCTTTGTAGGTATGGATCACCTCTTTCAATACCGTAAAAATCTGCATCTTCAAATTTCTTGACACTCCAGTGTAAAATCCCACAGCAGTTCCTTCCCATCTTTGCTGGTCAGAAAAGATTCTGCTATCTCAATCTCCGGATAATAGGTGAGGCACATCCATTGATCACGATACTCCGTGGTATAGTTTCTTCGCCCTGCCAGTGTCTGCATCTTTTTTTCATCTGATGAAGGAAGATTCTGTCAAATCCCCTCAGGCAGGTAATTGGTGCATGAACGGTTTCGTTCCTTTCCAAATATTCTTCGTATCGGATCCTTAAGGCTACGCCCATTTCCGAAATGTCGGTAATCCCCTCTTCTATCAGGAATTTCTTTACCATGTTTCGTATAGTTCCATTTACCTCTGTGCAGGCATCCACCTGTTCACAGATTTTTTGTTCCAGTGCTTCCCGCTCTTCCTGCTGTTCATAAATATGTAATTGATAAGCGGGCATGTTCTTCACCTCCTACAGGAGTTTCTCCACATCATAAAGGGCAGAATGCTTTGCATAATATTGATCGCTGGCTTCCATAAGCTGGTCATCTACAAGGTTCAGATATTTGATTGTCGTGTCGATGTGCTTATGTCCATATGCCTCACTGATCATTTCCAGTGGCCATCCGGCATCCCGCCTCATGTTTCCGAAGTATCTCCGTAACATATGGGGCGTTGTATGGATGCCTGTCTTTTTCTCCATCCGCTCCAGCATCCGGTAAACTGCATCCACCTGCAGTGCCTTTCCTTTTGTCTCTCCTTCGATGTTTACAAACAGCATCGGCTGGTGCTGTAAAAAAATTCCGGTACTTGGACAAATAAAACAGTAAAAACTGGAAGGTGGCATCACTGACTTTGGATCTTCGGTACGCCGCATTCTTCGCCCTTGCCTTGTTCTCATTGTCATCCCGGAAGAATACCCGGATGGTGTGTCTTTCATAATCAATATCTCTGGTATAATTTACACCTAAAATCTCGCCGATTCGGTATCCTGTTTCTGCCAGCAGCATGATCAGAAGCTGGTCCCTGCAGTTGGTACACTGCTTCAAAAGTTCCAAAATCTCCTGATGCTCTGCCGGACGGACGTTTCGTTCTTCCTCTTTCAGATAGCCATTGAATGACCGGAACCGCAGCTTCCGTTTTACACCGATGGAATCATGGGTGGTAAAACTGTCATAATATAACACTTTCAGCCTTTCCATATCTGCTTCCAGCTCTAAAAAAAACAGAAAACCTGAACACGTCTTTTAAGTACGCATTGCAGGTTTTATTGCTTGGCAGTTTCTCTTTCTTTTCATGCAAATGGTTTCCGACTTTCAGCCAGTGGAGAAATCCCACATAATGTTCATACTGTTCCTGGAATTCCAGTTCCGCCACCTGGGACAGTTCCATCTTTTCTCATCCAGATATTCCAGATAGAACCGGATGGATTTTGCCCTGCGGCCAACGGTATTCGGGGAACGGTTTGCTCGGATCAAATGCGTCAGATACTTGGACGGGAACAGCACCATCTGCCAGCTCTGATGATCCCGGATTAAAAAATATTCCTGTTTTCCTTCCCAGATATGTTCCACTGCATATCGTGCCATTTTGCTCACCGTCCTTTCCTCTAACGCTATACACATTATACCCACTTCATGTTCAAATAGCTATTCATCAATACCAACAATCCCTCCAAAACCACCTCAAAAACTGTACTAAACTTTTCCCCCTAAAAGCGTCTGGAAAATAAGCACAAGCAACAAGGCTGGAAAGAGAATTTTGCCTATTACAAATAATACTCTACACCTTTCCGGCTGCGGATAAAATCCTGCACCTCTCTCAATTCTTCAGCTATCTGACAGGGTGGAAGGGCACACATCACATCTTCATGATACTTTCCGCCTTTTACAGCCCGAAAATCTAAAATAGACACCACACAAGTATCAGTTTCTGTACGAATGGCTCTCCCAAATCCTTGTCGCAGTTTCTTCTGCATATCCGGCACAATGATAGACTGAATATAGGATTCCAGGGGAATCATAGGTTTCCTTCTCCGCTTCACTGATAGGATCTGGCACTGCAAAAGGTAACTTCACAATAATCAGCGAAGACACCATGTCTCCGGGGAAGTCTACCCCTTCCCAGCAGGAGCCGGCTGCGAACAGCACCCCATTCTCCATAGTCTTAAAACGGAGGATTTCTTCCTGCGAATGCCTCCATACTTCCACCATGGGAAATGGCAAGCTGTCTCTTAAAATCTGGTACACACTTCCCATAAGCGTATAAAGTAAACAGTACCAGCGTATGTCCGTAAGTGGAACAGATCAGGGGAATGGATATGATTTGCCACCATCAATGCCTGCCTCTTCCCTGCTTCCTCTCCTGCAATGCTCAACGTCTTTGGCAGGTATAGCAGACAATTCTTTTCATAGGAAAAAGGAGACTCTGCCACATATTCCTGCACTCCTGCCCTTCCTTCCAGCCCGGTGATCTGCCTGGTGCGTAAAAAAGCCTGTTCCTGCCTTTAGTGTCCCACTGGTCAAGATGGCGGACATTCCTTCTTCCCTGTTCCATAACATCTTCCGGAGCAGTCCTGGGATTTCCCGGCTAGCTGCACACAAAACGGAAGCTGCTCTGTATCCAAATGCAGATAACGAACATATTTCTCATCGCTGCTACTAAAAACACTCCAGCACATCCTTTGCTTCTTCCAGCCGATTCCATATCCACTTTGGAACACTTCGCTCCAGCTTTTCTAAAAGAAATTCCAGCATCTCTACGCCTTCCCACAGAGAAACCACACTATTTGTTGTATTATGGAATGTTTCCCGGATTCCCTTTCCAATTCGGTGTTCTGCACCAACCACATGCAATGCGTCACACATGACTGTCCGCAGGATTCTTGCCTCTTCTTTCTGATGCTCCCGTTCCAGATAATACGCTATTTCCCGAATATCATCCATACACAGGTTTGTTCCAAACATCTGCCTTGCCGCTTCTGGTAACTTATGAGCTTCATCTACAATCAACGTCCGATAATCAGACAATAAAGGCTTGTATCCTTCTGCTCTGTGATACGCATCTGCCAGTAAATAGTTGTGATTACAGATTTGAATGAACACATCCTGTTTCCTGGATTCTTCCAGATATCTCTGATAGCGGCACATCTGCCTGCCCGGACATTCTCTTGGACAGAATTTTGGCACACAGACCAGCCTTCTGTCAAACCCGCTCAGATTCTTTACGCTATCCATATCATATTGTTTCCGCAAGGACAGTAGTGCTTCTTTCTGGGCAGCATTCTTATGTTTATGGCGGATTGCTTCAATTCGTTGTTCCAGCCTAGTATCACAAACAAAGTGTTCCTTCCCTTTTCGCACCACTGCCCGAAGCGGGGACTGAATGATTCCTTGCTCCAGCAGCACCCTGGACAAAAAAGGGAATATATTCCGTCAATATAGCTTTCTGCAATGCAATGCTGGAGGTGGACACCACCACCGGGCGCTGTTCCAATGGATTTCCTCGCCCTGTCAGCATGGAATACTTCCGCAATAATACACAGGCTACCAGATAGGCATAGGTCTTCCTAATTCCTACCCCAGCATCACACAAGGCAATCTGCTCTCCCAGCAGAGTATCCAGCATTTCATGGCATAGACGGATCTGCTCTTCCCTGACTGCCAGTCCCTGTTCCGGAAATAGCACCCGGAAGATCTTCTCCACTTCCTGATGCGCTCTTTTTTGATATTCAACTTTATAAAACATAGTACTTCTTTCCGCATGGCGTTAATACCACAAGAATACGGCTGTGATATTTTCCCACAGCCGCATGTATCTGATATCAACGACACACTCTTTTTTGATTTCTTATCGTTTCTTCTTTTCTTTAGCACCGTATTTGTCCTCGACTCCCCCGGCTGCCACACCACATCTATGGTAGGGAACATCACAGGCGGATGCTTCGCTTCGCACCGCTCGCAGATTTCCTGAAAGTCTTGCTGATTACAACTTAGAGTCCATCCTCTTCTTTTGGAGAAGAATTTCGTATCATTATCCCCCCTCCGATGATCCTGGCGAAAGACCTGCAAAAGTCCATTCACAGCTATAAGGAGTCGCTCAGAATGAGAACAGGCACTGACAGTTTTCTCACGAAATGATCCGCCATAGTCTTTGGTACAGACCTTTCCATAACAATCCTGCAGTGCTTGTTCCCCATCCGTCCTGGCGCTTATACTGTCACGCTTCTATCTTTGGGAACGTACCTGTAATGCTGATATGCGGTTGTCAAAGGAACGAGGGGCAATTACCCCCTTTCATATATAGAGCCGATGAGATACCCCATTTTTTCTTCACTTCTTCAAAACTTTTTAATTTTTTTCTTCAATCGCTCAATTCGTGTATAAAAATGGTCTTTCCGCTAGTCCCATCTGACCTGCAATCTCACGAACAGAAAATCCCCCACATCTTCAGAAGTAAAATCTGCAGTGTTTTCTTATCCGACTCCAAAAGAATCTGTAATAACTGCTCATTCTCTACACTGTCAAGTAACTGTTGAATATTAAGCACCACTGAAGATGGTTCTTCCAATTCCCCAGTGTATAATTCTTCTTGATTAGAAGAAAAATGTTCCCAGAATCTCCGCTCCGCATTAAAGTCCTGCCAGTCTAATTCACGAAGTCTTTGGATTACCTCTTCACTGACACCGGATTTTCGCAAAACCGTTCCTCCTGGGTCCTTCCACTGTTTCCATTTATATTCTTCTTTTTGCTTTATGAAATGTCACCTTTCTTTTCCTCCGATCTGAATTTTTTTGAAATCAAATCGGACTGGCGGTGACCTTGCTTTATTCAGGCAAAAGACTGTATGGAACCGGAGTTTTCTCCACAAAAGAAAGATGCCGCAATCCTGTTTTGAATTGTGACACCACCAAACGCTGCATATGAAGTTAGGTTTTTCTTTTGTAGCTCTTTTTCCAACATACACTGCTCCCTCAAAGTGGAACGAAGCCCATTTTTTACATAAAGAAGTAGTATACAAAAACTAAGCTGTCATCAGACTGTCTGTTGTCTGTCAAATAACTGTCGTTTTTCTGTCATTTTTTTACAATTATAACCAAATTTTACTAAAGAGTAAGGGCCTCTTTTTTCAGAAACTGCCTTCATGACTTTATAACCTCTTAAACAATATCCAACCTTTTACACTATTGATGATATGTCTTTGCATTTACATCTACTTTTTCACTTCTGTTTCAATCGACGCATGCAGTAAATAATATTTGTAATATCCCCATGTGGGTAATTCTGCCATACCAGTTGATAGATCTGACTGTATGTATATACTCTTCCCGGTGTGAGCCTTCAACGAATATGAAATCAACTCCTTTACAACGAGAGATTCTTTTATGCTCCCATTCTACTGTTCTTTGAAGTGGAAAAGATTTCCAGTTTTCCCGACCATAACAGGAATTTCTTCTTTTCTTTTCCGTTTCCACTCTGTATAGCGACGGATCAATGCATATTAACGCAGACTGATTTCTTCTATACACAGTTGCGTCAATACTACATCCGCTCCGGACTGAAATGATCTTATTTCGCATTTCAGAATGATCCGGCAATAAAACAATCACAGGTGTTATCACCATCTTTCGGATAGTTTCTACAAGTTGGCATATAATTTCCGGTTCTTGCTTTACCGCAATTAAAATCAAATGATAAAGAAAACTGTCAAGTGGGAAAGAGTCCTGAATATTTTTTGTTAGATAAATCTCTGTCTGTT